>WLWI01000027.1_pt1 | contig 304280 bp, 328 predicted proteins | sample 6701501 | NCBI WGS metagenome assembly WLWI01 (sample SAMN12718690, study PRJNA515312) | sponge metagenome | isolation source: marine sponge | host: Mycale hentscheli | place: New Zealand: South Island, Marlborough, Capsize Point | collected 2014-11-01 | reverse complement strand
CGACCGCCTGGAAGCGATCGCGGACCTGTTCAAGCGCGAAATCATCCGCGAAGGCGGCAACACCAGCGACGTGATCTTCGAGCGCAGCACCAGCGAAGTCCCGAACGGCCTGGAAATCCACGTCAACGTCGACGCGGAAATCTGGTCGCCGGACGGCGCCTTCCGCTTCAACAGCCTGGGCCGCGGCTTCACCATCGAGTGCGCCGACCCGATGGTCGCGTTCTACCGCCGCAACTCGCTGATCGGCGAAATCCAGAACCACCTGCTGCGCGGCCTGACCGCCATGTCGGTGCGCCTGGCCTCCGGCGACTACGTGCCCGACCCGGCCCAGTGGACCGTGGCGGAGTACATCAAGCTGACCAATGAAGCGGTCATCGCCACCCTGCCGAACATGGCTGCCGGCCGCTAAGGTCGACTGACATGGGCGAGGGCCTCTTCTATGTAGCAGTGGGAGTGGCCCTCGCCTTGATGGTGGGTCACATCGTCGACTACCTTTCCCTGCCGAGCGATCAGCGTATCGGCGAAGACTGACACGAGAACAACATGTCCGATACCGAACGTGGTAACTCCAAGGCCCAGCACATCATCGAAGAAGATGGTCGCACCGGTTGGGTCCACCGACCCTATGTGGGCACCAAGATCGTTCACGCACGCCGCGATCCGATCAATGGTCGTGATGGCTACGAAGTCCGGTACGCCGACGGCTACATCAGCTGGTCGCCGAAGGATGTCTTCGACGCCGCCTACCTGGAACTGCCCGACATCACCGGCCTGCAACCACACCAGATCCGCGTGGTCGCCGAATACGTCGAGCTGAAGAACCGTACCGTCAAGCTGCGGGCTTTCCTGGACACGACCACGTTCGCTGACCTGCACGAGTACGAACGGGACCGCCTGACCCGCCAGTACGGCCTGATGGCCGATCTTGCCGAAGTCCTGTCCGACCGCATCGAAGCGTTCCGCGAGCCGGTCAGCATGGAAGACGGCGGTGATGTGGTGGAAGTCGACACCGAAGTCGATCCGACCGTTGAGAACGAAGACCGTCCGCTGGCCGAAGTCCTCCAGGCGTCGGCCGACAAGATCGAAGTCGACTCGGAACTGCAGGCGGTGCTCGATCGCATCCGTGAGCGTCATCGGGCACAGTTCCCGATTCTCGTGCAGAACTTCCTCGACATCGCCGCATGGTTGGAGGCCGGTGCCCATGGTCCGATACCGACCTACGCCGACGCCCGACAGCGCCTCGGTAAGCCCCTGACCGATGAGACGTTCGATATCGACGCCGAGCACAATGCTCGACACGAGGAACTCCATCCGATCGTCATCGCTTACCAGGAAAGCGATATCGCCGAAACCTTCGGTGTGGGACTCGATACGTTCATGAGTGCCACCGAAGAACAGCGCGAGTGGCTGCTGACCGCCGCCAAGCTGATCAAGCGCCGCCGCGTCACCATCAGCCTCGACCCGGCCGATCCCGACCCGTCGGCCACCGTCACGGCCTACGTCAAGAACGTGCGCGACGGCGCCCTGGAAACCCTCGTGGTCGTCCGCGCCGATTAAGTTCCATGATCACACACATTCAACGAGTGGTGGAATAGGATTTCACGTGTTGAATCCCTTAAATGGGTGAGGTGCAGCCAGAGGGGTAACGTCGCTCTCTGGTGCCTGGCAGTGGGTGCGGCCTTAGGCCATATGCGGGTTCGAGTCCCGTCTCAGAAAGCACTGTCCAATCGAATGTGTGTGATCACCTCTTAGATCTCCCAATCTACCCAGATGAGGATCCACACCAGGTCCTCGGGTTCGAAAGATCGGCTGGTAAGCAGCAACTCCCCTCCCATGGGACCAAGAGCTCAACGAACATACGCGGGTTAAGTCGTTGAGACGTCTTATGGGCGGGAATCACCGCACTGAGTTGTTGTCAGTAGTAGGGAGCTAAGTAGTGTCGGCAGCTGTGGGTGCAACCGATGCAGTGACTCAAATGGAACGCTGCTGGTCACCAGCGTGGAATTAAACCCACTCTTTCCTAAAGGCAGGGCTCGTCCCTGCCTTTTCTTTTTGCCAGATCGTCGGTCAACACAGGAGAATACCGTGAGCATCAAATCCCCGAAACCGGACAGCGATGTGCGCGTCCACAAGAAGGTCGACGGTCGTATGGTCATCGCTCCCAACGGCAAGGCATGCTTCATGACCTGGTGGGAGCACCTGCGCTGGAAGCTCACCGGCGAGATCCCCAACAGCGCCTTGAAGCGCGTCGGTCTCAAGAGGAGAGGGTGATGGTCGAATCCGTGACCGTCCTGGTTTTGCTGGCGGGCTTCCTGGGATGGTGCCTGTGGCGCCTCTACGGACCCACACCGAAGACCGACGAGCAATTAGCCAGAGAGTATCGGTTGAGGAAAGAAGCGCACCTGAGGAAGACGCACACTCTGAAGAGAGTCCCGTTAACCAATTCGGCCAAGGAGTTGGTGTGTGTCGCATCCAACCCGCATCTGCGTGATTATCTCACGGATCTGCACATACTGCGGCCGATACGCGAGACGTGGATCGATGCCAATGCCAGAGCTATTCCCGAGAACTGGCCGCGTGATCGGCTACGCAACTTCAAGCGAGAGTATCATCGGCATTTGATAAAGATGACGTGTCCCAGCTCGCCCTGGGCCAAGTTCAGAGATTACGAATTCCGAATCGGTAATCGCAAAGCGGAACTGCCGGATACCTTCTACCCACCAAAGGGCTGACATGTCCCATCTCAATGGAACTCCCGAGTGGATTTCGGCTCGCAAACACCCGCCGAAGCCCAACACGATCGTCTACGGTTTCTTCAACCCTAACATGGAGGACAATGGGTTTACTGTCCACATCCGGCCAGTGACCTACGTTGGGCCGGGTCGGTGGCGGTGCCCGGTGACCGGGCACGACATCTCGACGTCACCGGTGGTCTACTCCCTGCAGATGCCGTACCCTCCGCGCCAGCTCGTTCATGAGGTCCTGGAGGCCAATGCGAACATGGAGCGCGAAGGTTATCTGGCCATGGTCCCCGATGGGACAGCGGTTCCGAAAGTCCACGTCCCATTCCCTGCCTACTGATCCGAACATGAAAACCTTCAAACAACGCTTCCTCGAAAGCTGGCCCAAGAACGACATCGAACGTCTGTACAAGGCCGAGCTGAACCTGTACGAGACCAACGGCCAGAACGCGCGCCTGCCGTTCCACAACGGCATCCACGTCCGTGCCCTGCTGCGCATGGTGGTGACCCTGCGCAAGCTCGATGGCCTGTCCAGCGTGGGTATCATCGCCAAGGCTGCCGAGATCGCCTCGGTGTTCCATGACCTGGATCACGCCGGTTATCCGGATACCTGGCTGGACTCCACCAACCGCGACAACATCGATCGTGCAATCGACGCGCTGCGCAACAGCTCGATCATCAACCGCTATCCGAACGAGTGCGTGGAGATGGCCAAGGACATGATCCTGTCCACGCGCTTCCCGCACACCCCGCACACCTACCCGGCCGATACGCCGGCAGATGCGATCAAGCATTACGAGTACATCCGTGATGCCGACTGCATGTGGGGCATGATCCCGATGTTCACCCAGCACGCGCTGTGGGCACTGGGTCTGGAGAACGGCGGTGATGTGATCCACGACGAGACCCAGGTGGACTGGGACAAGCGCGCTGAAATCCAGATCGGCTTCTTCCGTGCGTACACCCCGGTGTCCAACATCGGTCGTGCGTTCAAGAACGCCTTCGTGGACGATGCGATCGCTGCTACCCGCGTGGCTGTCGAAACGCTGAAGAAAGAACCGCCGCTGAAGACCCTGGCTGCGGCCATGGCCAAGCGGCCCTGATAGGGCATACGACTCCCCAGACACGGAAACGTGTCTGGGGTTTTATGCAGAGACAGAGGAAAATTATCCAGGGGACAGATCTATTGACAGGTCTTGTTAAGCTCCAGCGAAACTGCTGGCCGACGGGTTGGGAGATCATCAAGTCAGCAGCCTAGTCCCCCTTCCGCCGGGACTGGTCACTGCATTGAAACTTGGATAGTACCCTGGAGCTTAACGGACCTTATTTTTTTTTTCACCGATGGGGAATGCATGTGTTCAACGCAATCAGAGAATTCTTCAGGCGTCTCGCCTTCTGGCGTAAGCCCGCCAAGTCCCGTCGCTGGACCCGTGCTGACGGCAAGCCTAAGACGTCGTCCACCGCCGATCGTGGCATTCCACTACACAGCGTCAACGGCCGTGTTGTCGCTCAGCAAACTGATGGCGCAAGGCCACTGACCGCCCGCAACGCTCGACGACTGGCCAAGAAAGCCAAAGGAAAGACCAATGCAAGACATTGATCCGTTTGACGGCTTCAAGAACTGCATCAAGCTGAACTTCGGCGAGCACAGCAACGATCGACTGAGGTACCTGCGTACGATCGGTTCCACGTCGGACACCAAGATCGTCGTGACCGAGGCCGGCATCATCCCTGGCCTGATGGCATCCCAGCCGGAAGACATGCCCGAGCGCAATCGCTGGAAGCGCTACCAGTTCATCACGATCGACGAGATCCGTAACGACCTGAAGCTCCAGCCGAAGTTGCTGATGAAGCCCCAGGTCAGGCTGGTCCTGTGGGACATGCCGTCACTGCTGAAGCACATCGGTGAACGTCACCTGGCGTATTGGAGCGACATGCTCCATGAACGTACCGGCACTGATCTGTACGTGCTCTCCTAAGATGTACGTGCTCTTCAAGGCCATCGGAATCGCGATGCTTTGCGGTGTGGCATTCATTGCCAGCCTCTGCATGATGATTCTTTGGATCGTAGGTCATAGCACCGGTTGGGAAACCGTCGGCGCTATGGCTATCTTCTACCTGGGCCTTGTGTGGTTGTCAGTTTGCATGAGACAGCTTGGCAGTGCCTAACTCCTCACCAAAGTGAGCCCCATGGAACTCATTCGAAATATCATCGACCATTACGGTGCGATGATGAAGGCCAACCCCTGGATGGTGGCTCTGGTTGGTATGTACGGCATGACTGTCGTGGTGTTCTTCTTCAGGAGCATCCCGGCAGCGATCTGGACTTTCGTCAAGCGTCAGTGCACGACCACGCTGTACATCAACAACACGTCGATGGGTTCCAACATGGAATCCTTCAACAACTTCCTGCGGTGGTTTGAACAGTCCAAATGGAAGGCGTTCTCACGCACGCTGTCGTTGAACGGTGGATGGTCCGAGCATGGGCCCAACGGTGAAGATGGTACGGTCGTTGGCATTGGCGACGGGCAGCACTTCTGCATCTACAAGGGTCGTCCGATCTGGATCTCGCGTAAGCGTCTGGAGAATACTGGCGCCTCGTATCAGCTCCACTACGAAATCAGCATTACGATGCTCGGTCGCAACCGTGGTCTGATCGAGAAGATGATCGAAGAGTTCCGCTACCGAAAGCGCGAGAACGAAATCGGCATCTATGTCTTCGAGAAGGACTGGAAGCGTGTCGGCGTGGTGCGCAAGCGCGACCTGAAGACTGTCGTGGTCGATCCGGAAGTCAAGAGCAAACTCATCAGCACCATCGACAAGTGGCTGGAGAGTGCGCAGTGGTACTACGACCGTGGCTTTGCGTATAAGCTGACGGTGATGCTCCATGGTATTCCGGGTAGCGGCAAGACCAGCCTGATCAAAGCGTTCGCAGGACACTACAAGCGTGATCTGTGCCTGCTGCATCTGGCGAGTATGACCGACACGATGCTGCGCGATGCGTTGATGACCGCACCGGACAACTCGATCATTGCACTGGAAGACTTCGACGACGTCGAGTCCATCCACGCACGTTCCGGTCTGGGCACCAACCTGTATGGTGGCAATCTTCCGGACATGCCGACTCCCGGCAAGCTCGAAGAAATTTCTGGACCGGGAATCCCCGAGGAAGTCGAGAAGAAAGAAGAGAGCGGTAAGTTCTCGATCAATCTTTCTGGCGTCACTTTGTCGGGTATGCTCCAGGCACTGGACGGTCTGTTCTCGCTGGACAACAAGTTGGTGTTCATGACGACCAACCGGCCGGAGATCTTCGATGCCGCGGTTGTCCGTAAGGGCCGCATCAACCTCAGCTGCAGCCTGGGTGCTCTGAAGTCTCCGCAGGTCCACGAGTACATCCAGCTGATGTACCCGGAGATGGACTACGACCGCACCATCCAGTTCGCCGACATCGCCGGCTGTGATCTGGAAGACCACTACAAACAAACCCTCGATGACCCCAACGAGTTCATCGAGATCATCCCCAAGGCTCACCCTGCGCTGAGCCTCATCACGAGTGAGATGTCATGAGCAACAGCAATTCCGATAATCGTCAGCGCGTCATCGTTGGCCTGGTGCCTGGGGTGCCCGGCCAGCCGAAATGCGCACTGCAGCGCCTGTTCGATCTCCTCCCCGCCATCGATACGGATGAAGTGTCGGATGTGGGTGAGATCCGAGTCCCGCGCGGCGATTCCATGGTCTTCCAGCGTTACACGGACCACCAGCATGCATCGATGACTGCCAGCGTCAGCGGTCTCATCTCGGCCGACACGATCGACCAGGTGATCGAAGATGTCGTCTTCGAAAATCAGTACGTGGGCGCTACGCTCTTTCCGACGACCCGATTCCTGCTGGCCGAAATCGATCGTCCCGACGATACGATCCGTCGACTGTGGGGTGTGTTTTTCCCCAAGGGCGTCAAGATCGAATCGATCGCAGCGATCCGTCCGCGCCGCACTGCTGAGATGCAGAGCCGTGCGAGCAACAATGCGATCGACTATGGTCGCGCGCTCTTCGCTGAGATGCGCCTGATTCAACTGGACGTCTCTGTGAAGGGTGGTCTCCATGAGAGCCTGCGCTTCAACCCGGCCACTGGCCTGATGCTGGCCCACCACGCCAGCCCCACTGAGGTTCGTCGGCAGCTGGAAATCCTGACCACCAACCACACCGGTGACTGATCCATGAGCAGCTTCCCAATCATCAATCGCGATCTCAACGACGTCACCGCGGCCAAGAACGGCCCCAACGCTGACAGCACCGTGCGCAAGCACGAGTTGCAGTTCGACGGAAAGACCGTGTCGGTGGATCACACCTACTTCCCGCTCGGCGGTACCAACCTGTTCAGCAAGGTTGTGACGGTCGGCATCGAAGGTCACCCCATCGACAGCATTCTCAAAGAAGACGCAATCGGTGCCGGCCTGGCCTCCATGTCCGACGCGTTCGTGATGGAAGCCATCTCCGGACTGGTGCTGCGCCAGGAGAATGGCTGGGTGATCGTCAACGACGTCCACATTCCGTTCAAGGACTACCTGGACAGCGAGGAGCGTCCCGAAGGTGCCAGCCATGCCGGCGGTCGGGCAGAGGGCGTTGAAGTTCACTTCACAGGTGGCGTCGATTCGCTCGAGGTGGTCGCTCACGATCCCAACGTGATCGGCGTGTTCTTGAAGGGCAGCTTCTCCCCCCAGAAATCGGAAAGCGGCGAGTCACCGATCGTGGCATCCTTCACCGACCCCACCCCCACCGACGAAGAAATGAACACCGTACTCCGCGGCAGCACGACGCTGGCGTCGATGTTGATCGAAGGTATCTGGCGGAACTACACTGCCTACGTCGAAGCCTTCGATGCGCACATTCTGGAGAACCATCCGGAGCTGCGCAGCGACCTCGACGTGATCGCCATGGTCAACGCGGCATTCCTGCGGACCCAGAAGTTCGATCCGACCACTTACCCGGACTACACCGCCTACCTCGCCGAGCGTTCCAAGGCGCGTCTGGATTCGGCCATCGCCAAGGTCATGCCCTACGCCGAACTCATGGCGCAGATCAAGAACGACGCTGCCGGTAAGCCGCGCTTCGACGACGAATGGGTCAGCGAAGCACTGAAGGACTCGGTCATCTCCTTCGGTGATGTGGTTGAAGCCCTCGATGCGCACGGCACGACGCTCCTGGTCGGCAACAACGCACCGGCGATCATCGAAGAAGTCAAGTCGCATTACAGCGAGCAGATGGACTTCATCGAAGGCATCACTGTCGAGGAGACCGATGGTGGCGTGTTCGTCATCAGCTTGGTCAACGACACCCGTTCCAAGCCGACCGCTGACCAGAACCGTCGTCGTGCGTGCTTGAAAACCGCGCTCGGTTCGATCAACGCGCTGTTCCTGGCCAACCAGAGTCCGGAAGAAGGTGGTTCCTCCTACCGCCTGTCGCTGGCCGAGTCGTGGGATCTGAGGCCCAAGACGATGGTCTTCACCGACGACAAGAACGACGTGTGGCCGGTGGTGTTGAGCAAGTTCCCGATCGAAGGCTATGCCTACAATCCGGAACTGAGTGGTGTCGAGACCATGGAGATGCTGGGCGAGGTGTTGAACTCGATGATGATGCGCCAGGGTACTGGCATGCGTATCGACTCGATCACCCTGCACGAGGTCGAATACAAGATCCCGTACAGTGCCTGGGAGCGCGTCACCAATCCGGATGGCCAGTTCCTGCAAATCACTCTGGGCGGCATGACCACCCCCGTTGACTTCGGTGACGTTGTCAAGGACTTCGATCCGACCCAGTACCTGAAGGACCTGGGTGAGTTGAAGATCGCTGGCCGGATGCTGAAGGTCGGCGTCCTGGATCCCACCGAAGTCGATGGTCTGGTGGAGTCCCATCCGATCGTGCGTCTGATGTTCAGCGGCGGCGTGCAGGCTTTCGTGATTCTGTTGGCCGATGGTCAGCCGGTTCGTGCCGACGACGTCATCTCGGTGGGCGAGTGGTACGCCATCGAGTTGAACTCGGTGATGATCGCCCGTGGCGACACTGAAGCACGTCTGAAGCACGTCGACGACAACATGAGCTCGTTCTACATCGTCTCCCACCACGAGGCTGTCAACGCCTCCTACGGCCCGGTGTTCGTGTCGGCTACCTAAGGGTCGATCCCAATAGATTTCAAATCCATAATACCTCGGTGACATAGGACAAAGGAATCCGTCATGAAAGATGAAATCCCCCTTTACGCCGAGGGAACGGTAAAAGAAATCTCACCCACCGAATCGTCGCTCCCTGAAAAACGGGAGCGCGCGATACTGATCACCAGTCACCACAGCAGTTCGGTGATTGGCAGGGGATTGGCGCTCGCACTGGCTGCCACTGCCATTCCGGTCGACCGCAACTTCGTCCCTCACAGGGGCGGGTACGACGGGTACGAAATCCAGCCGGTTCCCGACTACCAATCCAAGATGACCCCTCGCAATCAACGGCGGATGCAGAAGAAAGCTCTGAAGAAGCCGAGAAGGTAATCCACATGTCTGAAGAAAGAGAGATCCCCGAGCTGTCGTCGTACATGACGCAGGCTCAGACTGGTCCTCGCGCCGATCGTCGCCAGATCAACATCGCATTCGTTGATGACGCGGCCAACCTCCACCCCAGCGGCGATGTCTGCCGGCAGGGTGAGATGATCCCGCTGATCGACTGGCTCGATCACGGCTTCGAACCCAACGACACCAGCCCGAGCGAAGCCCAGCGTACCAACTACTGGGAAAAGCGCGCGGTGGAAATGACCGCTCTGGTGACCGAGGACACCACGTTCTACGTCGAGCTCGATGAGTCGCGTCGGAACATGTTCCGTACGCTGATCGAAACCGGTGCGAGCCTGGAAGCGATCCAGCGTCTGGCCGGTTTCACCATCAGCGCGCTCGAATTGCCCGTGCGACTGAAATTCGTCCCGTGGGCGACCTACGTGCGCATCGGCAACGTCAGCAAGTTCGTCACGCACAAGACGATCGACACGCACCAGCTGTAACATAGAAGGGGAGGGCAACCTCCCCGTTCTATGCCCTTCACTTAGACAAGAAAAACATCCGAGGAGCAACAATGACAAAGATCGTCGTAGTAAAAGGTGAGACTTGGCTGCAGACTTACATTCGTACCAGATACGATGAGAGTCCCAATGCCGCAAAGAGCAATACGAACTTCGATGAGTCGGACGGCGAAGACAGCGACGACGCTTACGCCACCGGCCCGGAGTTCGAGTTCGACGAGTAAACTCCGGTTCTTTTCTCGCATCACCCATCATTCACTTCCAAGAGGTAACTCTCATGTTCAACATCCTGATGCTGTTCGCCATTGCCGTCATCGGTACGGCCACCAACCTCAACCTGGCCTATGCGATGGCCAACAACAAGCCGGCTTCGTTGTGGAAGCTGACCCAGCACTCCAACCGCTTCTACATCAACCGCCGTACCCGCTTCGGCCGCTGGCACTACGCCATCGCCATCGCCGCCTACCTGGCCGCCACGATCTACTGTGGCTTCAAGATCGAGACCATCGACTTCGCCGTCATGGTTTCGGCGATGCTGGACGTCTACGCGTTCAGCAGCTTGGTGCTGTGGTTCTTCCTGGAGGCCAAGTTCAAGGCCGACCTGCGCACCGAATCGGTCAATGCCGGCATCCAGGCTCCGATCGATCCGCTGCAGCAGAAGTAAAACCGAATTCCCCCAGCCCAGGTGTAAGCTTGGGCTGGGGGTTTACCGGGTAGTTTATTTTTTGGCCTGATCCCAAAGAATCTCAAATATAAACTATCCCATTGAGACTTCCGTCTCATTCAACCATCATCAAGGAATTGTGATGACCCAGTACTACTTCGTCAGCAATCGCTATCTCGTCATTCGTGAGAACTTCACGAGTGGCGACGCCGCCGACAACCTCGTGTATCGGCCGCACATCGATACGCTGATCTCCACCGACACCGCACTGCTGGACTGCGTGGAAGAACACGTCACGCAACTGTCGGTCGATCCGACCGCTCCGGCCGATGGCCGATCGCTCCGCTTCATGACTGGCCTGGGCGAGATCTGGAATACCCAGTTCCCGACCTGGGTCGACGTGGACACCCGCGACGATCATCTGCCGATGACGGTGCTCACCCAGCGCGATGGTGCCCCGTCGACCGATCGTCCGTTCCTCCACGCCGGCTCCATCCTCGGCCGTCTGGAATGGATGCTGCGCGAGCCGAACCTGACCCCCGAGCAGATCAAGGCGATCGAGGACTACCGTGACACGGTCCGCACGCTGATCTACAACAACAACCTCTGGAACATCCTGCCGATCGTCGACGCACCGCCGCCGATCGTCGTGGAACCCGAGCCGGATCCGGATCCGGAAACTCCGCCGACTGAAGAGCCGGCGCCGTAAGACCATCCCACTGACAGGAGTGTGCTATGCGAGCTGTAATGCTTGTCCTAGCCCTCCTGTTGGTGGGCTGCGGTAAACACCCTGTTCAGCAGGGCATCGAAGATGCATTCCAAGAGAAGAAGAGAGCTAACGACAATGAGCGTCGAGGAAAATCGCAAGCTGATGGGCAGCATGAAAATGCTGTTGGAGATGGAAGGTAACGTCTTGCCCATCGTCATCAACGGCAGTCGCTACAGCGACGGCTACTACGCCATCCAGATTCGGACAAAGCTGGCGGACATGCTGATCGCAAATCTGCACAATGGCGACGATGAGTACAGTGGCGCGCGTTCGATACTGACTCTGCCCTGGTTCCCCGCTGCTATCGGCGATACGCCGGCTGAAGCCATGGAGAATCTGAGCAAGAAGTTGGATTCGATGTCCGCGTCCCAGTTCGACGATGTCCTCAAGTTCTCCTTTGCCATCGAAGATGATCACGAGATCAATCTGAAGGCTGAGCAGGAATTGTCCTGGAGCAAGCCGACCTCGATGTTCGACATCGTGGCCCTCACGTTCCCCGATCGCGTCGACGCTTTCAACTTCTCCTGATCCACCGTTTCACCATCCCCACACCCCTCACCCGTCATTAACGGCGACATGCAGGTCTGAAGTTCGGTATCTGGGAACTGTACCCAGTACCGTATCTGCACGCGACGATTGCTGACGATTCCAAGCAGTACCCCTCGTACGAGAGAACAACAACAACATGAAGACCACGATGAATGCGATTGCCATGGCCCTTGCCCTGGCTTTCGGTAGTTCGGCCAGCGCACAGACTGCTCCCGATCCGACCACCTCCTGCCCTCCGGGTACTGCGTCCTGCACCAACCAAACCCAGGTAATGGGTGACACGGACAATTCGTCCAGTGCCAATGGCAGCCATTCCAACGCCAGCCAGTCCGGAACCAGCTCCAACTCGAACCAGTCCGGCAACTCGATGACGGGCAGCTACGACAACTCGTCGCAGAACTCGTCCACGACCACCGGCGAAATCAACGGCACCATCACTGGTGGTAACACCAGCTCCCAGGGCGGCAACGCCACGGGCGGCGCCGGCGGTTCGGCCACGGGCAACCTCAGCAACAACGACAACGACAACCGCTCCTCGGTTGGCAACACCTCGAGCAACTCCGGCGGCAACAACCTGACCACCGGCGGTTCCAGCTCGGGCGGCAACACCATGACCGGTGGTGCCAACACCAACGTCACCGGTGGCAATTCCGTCACCGGTGGTGATGTCAGCAACACCAACAACACGGGTGGTAACACCCTGACGGGCGGTGCGTTGACGGGTGGCAACAACACCAGCAACATGAACGGCGGCAATTCGAGCAATACCAACGGCAACGCCAGCTCCTCCACCGGCGGTGGCGGCATGGCGCAGTCCAACGTCCAGGGCACCGGCTTCAGCGCCCAGGTCAACACCGGCGCAGGCGCCACCAGCGCGTACTCCAACGCCGACATCGGCAAGGGCTACGCCAACACCAACTCCGGTGGCAGCAACACCGTGTACAACGTCTCCGGCGGCTTCACCGTCGGCAACGCTGCCGGTACCGCCGAGGGCCAGGTGGGTGGTGACTACTCCGCCAAGGCCACCGGCAACCATGCCACGACCTACACCGGCTCCGACGTGACCGGCTACGTGTATCTGGGCGCCGCGTACAACATCGGCGTGTACAGCTACAACAACCCGTAAGCGACCAGGCCGGCGAGTGAGAGGGAGGCGATCCGTCATGGGTCGCCTCCACTCTTCATCGTCGTAGGGGGAAGTGTCATGAAACAGATGATGTTCCTGGCCGTACTCGGCCTGGCTGTTTCTGCTCCCGCGTGGGCGCAGGACAGTTCGCTTACCAGCACCAACACGTCCAACTCCAGCTCATCCACGTCCTCCCAGTCTGGCGCCATGAACCAGGGTGTCCAGGCAACGGTGAACCAGATGAGCTCGGGGACGGTCGAGTACAGCGGCAGCTACACGCAGGACGTGCGGGCACAGGTCCCGCTTTCGGTCGTCGGTTACGGTAGTTTCTCGCAGAACAACTGCCAGAACTCCGTAGGCGTCGGCGCCACCTCGCGGGTGTTCTCCTTCGTCTACAACGGACCGAAGGGCAACCCGCACTGCGAATCCATCACCCGTTCGGACCAGTTCGGCCGTGAGTCCCAACTCGCGTACGCGCAGGGCCGGAGTCGTGATGCCGAGCTGCTGCGTTCGATGAGCGTCTGGGAGACCTGCAACACCAACGAAACCACCAAGCAGGCTTGCCTGAAGATGGGGTTGGTTGATGGCGCAACGTCGATCGATGGTCGTGGACGTGAATCGTCCATGATCCATCCCAAGCCGAACATGATCGAGTCCCGACCGATCGCGCAGGCTGAAGTACCCCAGGCCGCTCAGCAGGTGGTTCAGCCGTCCGTGGCTGTGGTTACCGGAAGCAACGGTGCTTCCGCCCACGTCAAGGCCGGTCGTTCCAACTGAGCAAGTGTCCGTGCAGGGGGCGTAACTGCCCCCTGCATTCTTTCCTGAGTCAACTCGTGAGGCATTACGATGAGTAACCCTGCAAAGTACCGAAACGATTTCATGGATGAACTGGAGCGCAGCATCATTGCAGCCGCATTGAAAGCGCGACAGATCGATGCCCGGAAACACTACGACCTTCGACAGATCCGTAGTTATCTGGTCCGGCTTTACAACGACCTCCATCGTGACCCTTACAACTCTTCAGCCGAAGTCATTCACCGCTTGTATCGGGTGCGTGATCTCATCATCAGTCCCGAGTGGGATTTCGAAAGCTTTCTCACCGGCCCCATGCCGGCGTTGATGAAGGAACTGGACATGCACTACCGTGACGCGGAAACGGTACGAGACATTTGCCTCTCCATCCGCAGAACCTCAGGACACCTGTCCTCCTAACTACTCCATCAAGGAAGGCTCATGGAAAAACAGGACGTAAAAACCAATATCATTTGTGACGGTTTAATCCTCGGCAATGAGGATGTCACAGACGATGCCCAGGCTGAACTGCATCGACAACTCCTTGAGAAGGAGATGCTCGCCAAGTTCCCTGCCCTCTTTACGACCCTACCCCCAACCCCGAAGTAGAAAGAGGTGTAACGTGGTAATCATCCTGATGATCTTGTTCTTCGTCATCATCGGATTCGCATCGGTAGCGATTTGGGGATTGCTGCCGCAGCGTAAAACAGACAACTTCATGTTCCGGACAGTCGTATGGCTGAGCCGGCCCGCCCGTGGTCCTGAGTTGACCCGTGCGTTGTTCATCGCCATCCCGATCATCTATGCGCTGTTCTTCAGTGCGCTGGCGGGAATCCCGATGTGTGGCGCAATGGCACTGCTGGTTGTGTTCAACGACCGCTACCTCAGTTCCCTGGCAAAGTAAAAAAGCCCCAGGCTCCTGTAAAGGGAGCCTGGGGACTTCTATGCCCTTATTTTTCCGCCTCACTATTTGATTACAACAAAAGGCCTCACTCCATGTCCGATACCACGATCTCCGCCAATCCCGATGGACACATGACTCCGCGTTCGTTGGGGTTGGGTCCGGTCATCCAGGCCTTCAAGCCTGTATCGCTGTCGCAGCTGATCGGTACGACGATCGATCTGCCCTCGGGCAACAAGGTGACCTTCCAGGACCTGAACTACTATCGCGATATCGGACAGACCCGCAAGTTCGATCTGGATGCGCACGAGTACTTCCATTTCGTGCTGCAGCACTTCGATGACCATCTGATGGAGTTGAGCGAGTTGACGGTGTGCTTCAACAACCGCAACTACACCGACCAGGACGTATTGGAACTGCGCAGGTTCTTGATGTCGCTCAACGTCATGGCGTTCACCGCCGGAACGGAAGTCATGTCGAAGTTCCTGGGTCCGCAGTGCCGAGTGGCCGAGATGAAGTCCGCTCGCCAACACTTCAAGGACACGACTGGTCCACTGATCGAGGAGTATCTGGTCAGGCGTGGAGTCGAAGTCGATGGGATTTACAACTACCTCCCCGGCTATCGTCAAGTCGATCCCCAAGTCGATCCTCAGTTCCCGCTGACGTTCGTGGAGGATACCGATCCGACGCTGCCGCTGCTGAGTCTGTGGACACTGAAGCTGTATACGTTCCCCGGCGAGCCTTACTTGGAGATTCACAAGAATCCCGGAATGTCCGATCTTTGGATCTGGGTTCCGGCCAGGGATATGTTCCGTGTCGGCAAGTTGCCGAATCTGATGTATGCGCGCAACGAGTGTTTCCTTCAGGTCTATCCGAACATCCTGTTCGACCAGGACCAGGTCGTCGAGCAGGTCCTCAAGCCCCTGGGATGGCAGACCGTCGAGTCGGCGGACGAGTTGAACTTCGAAGAAGGTGACGATGACGTTACCGACTACACCCGCTATCACTTCAGTCTGACTAATAGGTTCTTGGAGCTGTACGCTCCGCTGCACCGTATGATGAATGCGCGGTTGGATCCGGACAAGAACAACCCGTATACCGACGCCATGGCATTCGTGCTGGGCATGGGCATTAAGGCGCTGGAGAAGCCGTACAGCCACCACTTCTACACCCTCACCCGATCCAATACGGGTCACAGGTCGAGCGAAATTCCCAAGTACGAGTTCCACTTCAATGCGGGCCTGGGACGGCAGCTCTGCCTGGCGATCAAAACGCGTATGACGGAAATGCTCGATGAGCTGGCCATCACGCTTCGGGATCTGATCCACAACCTGGACAAGGACAACATCTACCCGAATGGTGCTCGTCAGCTCAACGAAGATCTGCAGGATCTGTTCGAGTTGAAGTCTGACCTGGATCGGGTGACCTACGGCCTGCCGGTAGTGGCTCGCCTGAACGTCTACCGAAAGGTGCTGATCCAGCTGATGGACTTCTGGTCCAATCGCATGCGCAAGCATCGTTTCTTCGGACCGATCCTGGATGCCAAGTCCGGTGTCTACTTTAATCTCGGCCGCACCCACCACGAGATCATCGAAGATATCGTCACCCACGCATACGGGGCATACGACGGCGAACTCCCGGATTGCATGATCACTTCCCGAGATCACTTCTTCAAGCTCGATTACCCGATCATCGAGCACCTCATCATCTACTTCTCCTCGAACAAGGCCCGACATGTCTGACAATAAGCAACTCTCGCTGGTGGATTCAGAAGCCAAGTGGCTCAAGTTGCAAGCCGAAGGTGGGGTCGGTCTGAACCGCCCCACTTCACTGACCGGCCTGATCGACCAACCCATCAAGCTTTCCAATGTGACATTCCGAGTGCGGGAGCTGGCCGGATTGAAGGCCAGACTGTCCGTCCACGAATCGGACACCCGGTCGCTGGCCAACTTCGATTACTACAGTCACACACTGAAGTACTTCGACGACTACAGCACCAAGTTCGAAAACCTGGCCATCAGCTTCGATGAGCTGGTCTATACGAAGGACGATGTCGAGGAGGTCAAGCAGTTCATGGCCAAGCAGCGGGTCTTGGTCTATGATGAAGGCACCACCCCTCCGGACATGGCCGAGATCGGCCTGTTCTATCGTCGTGCTCCGTTGGCCGGGTACCGAGTCACCCTTCCGAAGATCAATCCCCCGGTCATGGAACTGTTGCCACAAAGACAGCAGTATCGTATCGGTTGCTGGGCCAGCTACAGCATCGATGACGCTGTCCAATGGGTCCCGCAGTTGGTGCCGTCACCTTCGTTCGTCTACGTGGAGGAGTCGGTGCTGCCAGTGAAGCTGACTCGCCTTGAGTGCGGATACGGCGGCAGTTACCTCAAGGTAGCGATGCCGATGGGAGTGTTGACCCAGCTGGAGCAGTACCAGCCCGAGGACCGTTCAGCTCGCCACTACCTTAGCGAATGTAGCGGTCAGAAGGTCGTGGTCCTGACGGGATTCCCTGGCTACGATATCGATGAGATCGAACAGCGTCTACTGACGCCAGACGGCATCCTCGAGGTCGATCCTCAGGGTCCAGAACTGGCATCGATGGTGGGCGCGATGCCTCTGCGTAACGATTACACCAAGCGCGGAGATGCCTACGAGAATGTCGCTGAATGGATGCAGGGACCGGGCCGATCGATCGATCACATCCACGAACTGCTTGGCTGTGGAAACGATGCGAGATGGATGCTCAACATCGGCGGAGAAAAGGACTCGGAGATGTCTAAAGCCCGGAAGGGAGAAGAGGATGAGCGGGATCAATACCTGTCGCTGTCGTTGTATATGTCTTCCTTGGAAAGACGTGAACGCTACTACATGACTGACGCGCAGAGCGAGGAAGAGCAGCGTAAGTCGTTGGTGATGTTCCTGATCTATTCGGGCGCACCGAACTTCCGCGATCGCGATACCGAGTTCTGGCCGCCGAAGCGGGGTAACGATAGCCTGCACTCGCGACTGGGTGATCGGGTGAATCCGCACATCCCGCACGGCAAGGTGATGCACATGCAGCATTACAAGGCCAAGCCCGACCGCTACAGCACTCCCCAGCACATGCGGTTGGTGGTGTTGGGAACCACCAGGGAGTGTCTGGCCACGCTGAGTATCCGTGCGGCTACGACCTGGGTCATCTACTTCCGTCACCTGATGAAGCTGTTCTCCGACACGCACGAGCACGTGATGGAAAACACCGACGTAGAAGGTAACCCGACGCTCGAACTGGCTATCTCCCAGCTGGCTACGATCATCGATTACCTGGAGTCGGTGATGAATCCGGCGCATTGGAGGGACATGTCGGAAAAGCAGGCCTACCTGGAGTGCCACGCAATCCGCAATCGTATCGGTCAGTTCTTCATCAACGAGGACGACCAGTGCCTGTTCTACGGACTGCTTGGGGTCATGGATCTGACCTCCCAGTACAGCCGTGCGGAAATCAAAGTCACCGCGATCCCGCCTGACCACATCGATTACTACATGATGTTGGAGGGCAAGCCGATAGGGTGCGACACCTTCTACTGTCTTTTCAATCGCACGGCCGCAGATCTCAGTGATGCACCACCGAGGTGGGTGGCGCCCACCAAGCCGGGACCGGAAATCGCTCAGCCTGTTGAGCAGGACAGCTGGGTGGACAAGATCATCGACTACTTCAGGCGCTGATAAGCGGCATAGAACCCCTCCCCACTTCGGTGGGGAGGGGAAGCGTATGCTTTTTTTTTTGGTTACGTCAGGTCTTCCAGTAGCGATTCCATCGCAGCGTCCGCATCCAGCAGATCACGTTCAGGTCCCCACAACTCCTCACAGCGCTCGCTCTCGGTGGAGGCCACCAGAGTGTCAAGCGTACTGCCCAACAGTTGCGTATCTGCACCCATGATCTTGATGACCTGTTCCTTACTCCAGTTCAGGATGTCAAGCGAGCGGGTGGAGATGTTCGGTGCGGTTCCCGTATCCAGGTACACGTTGACGAACGTTACCGGGTTCTTCTGACCCAGACGGTCCAGTCGAGCGCGTGCCTGTGTACGTTCGTGATCACGGAAGGGCTGATTGAACATGATGGCCGTGGAAGCCATCGTCATCGGCACAGCCGTGGACAGAGACATGTACGTGGCGATTGCCGGGTTCAACTCCGCCCGGTTCTCAAACGCCTTGAGCATCGAGGTCAGCTCTTTGTTCGTCTCGCCGTAGACAAGCACGGGATTGAACTGAAGCTTACGGAAGTAGGCATCCATGTCCTTGACGACCGACACGTAGCTGGTGAAGATCAACGTCTTGGCTACGGCGTCATTGACGTACTGTTCCAGGTTGGCGTGTTGGATCATCGCACGATGGACTTCCGCACGCTTACGGCCCAGCACACCACCCAACGCCTCACCCATCACCTTCAGCTCGACGTATTTGATGACCGAGCGAACGCTTCGGAATTCTTCACGCATCGACTGCGGCAGGGACGGGATGATCCGCTTGAGCTCGTAGTAGTTGCAGTACGCCGCTTCGGCTTTGTGGAGCTCAGCGCTGTAGCCCTTGCGGATCGTACGGATGTACGTCTGGTACTTTTGGAAGTCCTCCAGATCGGTGCCCTTCAACCCCTTGGAGTGGATCTCCAACATCCGGTTGTAGTCGGCTTCGAACTTTTTGAAGTTCTTCTCGTAGTATTCCATCCGATCTTCGATGAACTCACGCATCTCCTGAGAGATCGCATCGAGCGTGTACTTCTGACCATCGGGGATCACGACCTGCACATCGATGTCGGTCACCTCGTTCTTGACAGGCAACCCTTCGACCTTGTAGGTGATCATGCCCATGCGGTTACGCAGGATGTCCAGTGCGCGCTTGGACTCACGACCGAAGATCTTCTTGAAGCGCTCTTCCACATCCGCAGTGAACAGCGGATCGATCGTGCGCAGCAGAGGGATGACCTCATAGCCCATCGCCTTGACCGGAGTGCCCGAGGCCCAGATGATATCCTTGGACTGGGTGTACTGGCACAGTTCGATGAACAGTTGGGTACGCTGCGCTTTGATGTCGTTGAGGTTGTGGCACTCATCGAGTACGACCACCACATCTTCAGTCAGCTTGGCGGCTTTGACTTCGCGCAGCAGTTCCGGCAGACCTTCGTAATGGGAGATCAAGAACCGCTGTCCGTTGTAGGCCTTGCCACGACCTGCCAGCCAGAACGGTTCCGGTACACGGTATTCGGTCTGCAGGGTCTTAGCCCACACCGACTCAACCGCGTTGTTGGGAGAGACGATGATGACCGTCTTGGCATCGAGCATCTCTGCAACCATCAGATCGGTCAGGGTCTTACCCGAACCCGCGCGCGCCGACAGCAGATAACCATTCAGACCGTAAGCCTGGGTGTAGCGATCGTAGGCAGTGAAGAAGTCGTTCTGATGATCCAACGGCGTCTTGTAGAACTTCTGCAGACGCGCCCGGTTGAACTTGGACACCGTGGGAGCATTGATCGAGCTCAACCATGTGTTCTCTTCCAACGCCTTGATTGCGTCGGTCAGGTGGCGCTTGTTGACACGCACCTTACGCTGACGATCGATTAGGGTCTGGAGGATGAAATGGACATCTGGTGCGAAGAACGAGGCGAACTTGAGACGGTTCGACTTGATCTCCGTGAACATGTAGTTCTCGATGCGGCTGGTAGACCAGGCCGACATCAGATCAGCGCGCAACGCATTGGCATTGACGCTGTTGAGGGTGATGTACCCTTGAGCCTCTTCAGCAAAGATAATGCCGAAGGTCCGTTTCAAAAAAGTGTTCATGGGCAGGGCACAGTAAGCGAGATCATAGGATGGCAGCACAAAGCCCCTGCTCTTGCGAGCAGGGGCCAGTGTATTACTTGCCTTCCACCGCAACGCGGCGAGCGGCAGTGATCAGCGCACGAGCGCCAGCAGCGCCGGACCACCACGAGTAGAACACACCTTCCTCGAAGTAGGACCAGCCCGGCACGGTCAGGGCCTGCAGATCACCCACGCGCAGCTTGCGCTTTTCCAGGTTGTGGACCAGACGGGTCTCTCGACCTTCGCCGGCTTCGATCAGGTACAGGTTGACCTGGCTGTTGTAGTACTCATCGTAGGCCACGTTGAACAGCTTGATGAGGTTGCCCTTGCTGAGTTCTTCGAAGAACTTCTCGGCAGCGTCCAGCCACTTCAGAGCGTCGGCCTTGGTGGCGTGCTGTTCCGGACCCTTGTTCGGCTTCTTGCCCTCACGAGCCCACACGATCGCACCGAAGCGACCCTTGACTTTGTAGCCATCGCCGGCCAGGATGGTCTTCTTGTCGGCGTCGGCGAGCGTGCCGATGGACACGGAAACGCCTTCGGCCATTCCCTTGGACGGCGGAGCCTTCAGCCACAGGTTCATGATCGACGGGAACTTCTTGACGGCCGTCTTCTCGTAGGCGGCGTCCGAAGACAGGTCGATGGTCTGCGCCAGGCTTTCGGCAGCCTTGGTCAGCTGCTGACCGACGCTCAGGGTCTTGCGGGTGGTGGCAACCAGGTCGGACACCCAGGACGCCACGGCGTTCGCATCGGGCTGACCATCGCCCAGGCGCAGCGGATTGGCGATCGAGCTGATCGAGAAGGTGCGGCGTTCCGAACCGACTTCTTCCAGCTTGTTGCGGGTGGCGGCGATTTCCTTGGCGGCCTTCTCGCCGAGCTTGCGCAGGTTACCGGTCTGTTCTTCGGTAGCGTAGCGGCGACGCTGCCACCATTCGCGCAGTCGGTTACCGACCTTACGCAGAACATCGCCCAGACCTTCCATGCCCAGATTCGCCAGAGCGGTGTCATCCAGGGATTCCATTGCGGCCACGTCGCCGAAGTCGTGACCCAGGGCTTCCAGGCTGGACATCAGCACCACAGCAGCGGCACGGTTGAACTGACCCGACTGCTCCAGCGCTTCGCACGCGGCAGCCAGTTCCATGACACGGGAGACGTCCTTCTGGATCTGGTGATACTCCTCCAGACCAACGGTGGCCAGTGCCAAACCGGCATCGACCATCTGCTCCAGTGACTGTTGATCGGCGCTTTCATCGAGATGATTCAGCGCGTTTTGGATGCCTTTCATTTTGTCCCTTTTGACACTTTATCCGAAATTGAATTGACCTCAGTGACTAAGTCACTCAGGGCTTGAATACTAGAGTTACATCATAGAATACGGCATAAAAACTACAGCCTCCCCCACTAAGGAGAGAGGCTGTAGCTGTTCCGTTACGGCTCGTAGGTCAGGCCGTTCAGGTTGTTGTTCACGATCACTTCGGCGATGTCGCGGGTAGCGATCTTCACGGTCAGGGTGACCGAGTTGATGAACATCTCCGAGCCGGCCAGCATCGTGACGATGACGTCGTGCTGCTCACCGGGGTTGCCGGCGAAGGTCGGCAGGTCGGCTTCGGTGTAATCCTTGCCGGCGACCAGGTTCGTCTTGAACCGAGCGTTGAACTCGGTGATGACGTGGGAGACCTTGGTCTTGCCTTCGGCGTCGAAGATGCGGTCGCCAGTGGCGCCGATGTCCGAACCGATATCCAGGCGGTTGTAGTAGATGGTTTGGGTACCCGTGTAGCCAGCGGTCTGCTCACCGGTGACCACCAGCGCGGTGTTCTTGCCGGGCTGGGCGGACGATGCCGACGGCGCGCCGACGGTGAAATCTGCGGCCTTGATCTGGGTACCGTCCGGGTTCACTTCGTTGATCATCTCAACGAGAAGTGTCTTGAAGGGTTTGGTCAAATCGCTCATTAACTTGCTCCAGGGACGGGTGGGGAGACCCCCATACTATGTCGATACTTTTTCTAATAACTGAGGAAAATCCCCCATGTCACTGCAAGCTTTCTACTCGTTTGACGGGGTTGGCTCGGGCGTGCAGGGCGCTGACGGCGTAGCTGCGACGGCACCTGCGAACGGCGTGGGACTGGTCGGTACCCGCAATGCCGCACTGACCACTTACCTGTATTCCAAGCTCCCGGCGCAGAACGCCATCGGCGTCACGGGGCTGCCGCAGCACCAGATCGGTAAGGCTGGTGAGAAGCGCAATCCGATCATCATCTTCCGCAACACTCCGGTGCTGAACATCACCGCTGGTGCACGTATGATGCTGGTGGAGAACTTCAATGCCAGCACCAATCGTAGCTGGCGTGTGATCGCTGGCTTCACCTACAAGGATCTGACCGGGCAGGAGCCTACCTTGGGTTACGCTATGGTCTCGGCCTGGCGTAACACCAGCCGTATGGGCTTGATCACCCGTCGTAATGACGGCAAACTCGCCATCGGTCCGGAGCTGATGGACGTCGAACGCAACCGCGAGTATTACATCGAGGTCGAACTGTTCTACGACGCCCCTGAGCGCCCCGCCTCGTCCAACCCGGTGTCGGCCAGGGTCTACATCGACGAACAGCTGATCTACACCTGGGATCGCTCCCTGGGCGGTCTGGCGCTGTCTGGTGCCACGGTTGGCATCGAAGTGGGTTATCCGGATCACGGCTCCAATCCGTTCCCGATGTACATGGCGATCGGTGACATCTACGTGGTCAACCACGAAGGTGAGCCGCCGTACAATGACCGTCTGGGACCGCAATCGGTTCTGTACAAGACCGCCGTGGCCGCCGATGCTGCCAGTTGGGATCTGACCGGCGCGGCGGATGTGACTACGGCTCTGACCGACGGTAGCGATGCCAGCTACATCCAGTCGCCCCTGGGAGAAGCCACCGTCAACGCAATGTTTGACCTGAACCTGCACCAGGGTTCAATCCTCAACGGCCTCCAGGTGGTCGCACGTGGATCCCGTGACGTCGGCGCATCTCGCCCGATGGCGACCACGATCGTTACGGGCAGTTCGGAGATCCAGCCGGGTACCGTCTCGTTCGGTACGACTGTCGCTGATGCTCTGCTGACCAAGTACATGCCGTCCCGCACCTCGGACATGGCAGTGCTGCAGGGACCGACGCTGGACAACCTCCAAATCAAGGTCAAGGTTTAAGGAACCTCCCCATGGATAACAACATCTATTCGTTCAACGGATTCGATCTGTTTGGCGGTGCGGTCAAAGGTGGCTCAGGCGCGGACAAAGACGATCCCACCGGCGTGAACACCTGGAACACTCCCATCGGTGAGGAGCTGTCGGTCGTGTACGGACTGGCTTGGCCCACCGTCACTGACGGCAGCTTCCAGGTCAACAATGCCGGTGTCACGAACCTGGAAAAGCACCGTGTCGGCACCGGTGCCGATCGACGTAACACGCTGGTGATGAATTGCGGCCGATCGACGAATTCGTCGGCGATGGTCAATGTCTTTACCGCTGCTGGTCGACGTTCGCCTGGAGTGGCAGGTGTGAAGACGGGCATCCGGTATGCGTTCTATCTCACCGACTTCACCGAATTCCTCAACCCGGCCGCTCCAGTGGCTGCCAATCCTGTCGTCACGTTGATGTTGTCAACCAACGTATTCACGGCAGTCCAGCGAACCGTGATTAACGGCAAGAGCTATTGGCAGGTCCCCCAAGTCCCCAATACGCAGTACCCGGAAATCGTCAAGGGTGTGCCGACCCATTTCGAGATCGAACTGATCTGCGAAAATCCTCCGGCCAGCAGTAACGCCGATCTGAGACTGAACATTTGGATCAATGGCGATCTGGTGGTCAACGGCCTCATCGCGTGGTCGATCGGACAAACGTCGATCTACGAATACCGGATGCGTCTGAACTGCCCTCCCAGTGGCGCCGGCACCTGGTTCAATTCGTTCGGTATCTCTGACCTGGTGGTCTCCAATCCATTCAACGCCGCCCTCGAACGTATCCCACCGCTGGGTCCGCAGATCGTCAAGACGGCCCAAGTGACGGGGTTCACAGGCGCGAATTGGTCGGTGACCGGTAGCAGTGCCGCAGCGGCACTCACCGATGCGGACGATGGAACCTACGTCCAGTCCCCGCAGCCGCGCACGCCGATGAAGGTCGACGTGGATCTCCAGCTCCCCGTGGGTGCGGAACTGAATGGCCTCAACGTCTACATGCGTACATCCAGGAGCGTCGCAGCATCCGCTCCTTTCTCCGTGAAGGTGGATGGTACCCGCACTCTGGATAGCGTCACACTGCCGGGAACTGCCGCATCGTTCACGGTGGGTGCCAATCCGCAGTACCAGCGAGTGATGTCGATTCTCCCCAACACCCAGGCCGGTATCGACCGACTGGCCTTTGCCGACACCGGCAAGCTCAGCATCAACTACAACTTCGTCGCCTAAGGGGACAATCATGACTCTCAAGCTGATGGCCGGATTTGACATGTATCCGGGTGCAGCCGACGCCAACAAGTTCCCGATCCAAGGTCAGGGCATTGCTGGTACCCACTACGCCAACCTCTTCGAGGAAGTCCGTACCCCCGCAGCCAACAACAGCTACGGCGTGACTGGACTGCCCGAACACAAGCTCGGTCTGGGCTCTGCGGTCGAGCGCAACGCACTGGTCTTCCGTCGCTCCGGCTCGCAGAGTACGGCGCTGATCGCCCGCACCAAGGAAACCTACAAGGCTCCGAACGCAGGCGACATCGTTGCCTGCGCATTCACCCTGAAGGTTCTGCCGGGCGTCAACACAGCCGGCTACGCCTACAACGTCGTCACTCTGACCTCTTCGGTCAACGGCACCGTCGGTGGCGGTATTCTCCTGCGTCTTCAGGCTGCATCGGATGCCACACTCCAGATCATCTGGAGGGCCGCTGCATTGCCGCTGACCACGTTCCCGTATCTGACAGTCGGTCGCGAGTACCATGTGGAGGTTCGTGTCTATCGCCGCCCGGCCGATGCGGTCGGCACGATCACTGCTGACCTCTACATCGACGGCGAGTTTATCATCAGCTCGCCCGCATTTGCAGACGGCACCGGCATTGAAACGAACGGCGTAAAGTTCATGTTCGGCAATGCAGCGATCAACGCCAACCTGACCATCACTATGCTGCTGGGCGACATCCTCATTTCCGAGCCGGGTGGCACTCTGTTCGCTGCCGGTATCGGTCCCCAGCTGGTGTTGCCGACGAAGGTTTCGGCAGTGACTCCGGGCAACTGGGAGAAGGAAGGTAACGCCACCCCAGTGGATACCCTCAGCGACAATGACGACACCACCTACTACGCATCGCCCAACGATGCAGGTTCGATGTCAATCAAAGTTGCAGCGCCGCTGGTGAGCTATCCGGCCCGTGCCACCGAGGTGGTGATTCGTGCCAGCCGTGACCGCGATGCGGGCCGTACGCTGTCGGTGGACCTGCTGGGTAGCGCTGGCGACAACCTGGTAGCGACGCAGAACATCGCCACGGCCAACGGATACAACAACTACCTGCTGCCTCGCGTGATCAACGCATCCGAGGCCGACCTTCGCGCCCCCACTGTGCGACTGACCGCCACCACGCCGTAATAGGAGGCGATCATGAGCGAGTATTTCGCAACAAAGATCGCGCTGCAGTCCGTATACCGGCTGACCACCAGTTATCGAGTTCCACTGTTGGTCGGCCAGAGCGTCTTCACTCCCATCTCTGATTCGAGAGTGATGATGCTCGCCGCTCAAAGCATGCGAGGTGTTTCGTCTCCTGCTCGTGTAACAATGTTGGCAGCACAGTACCTGCGCTCGGCACGTCTGAAAGACATGTCCAAGCCTTTGTACTCGTCCAAGATCGTTGCGCAGACGGTGGTATCGGTGCAGGTCAAGACGCGACTGAACGAAGTGGCGGTTATCGTCCTGAAGAGCCAGAAGGATCGCGTGATTCGTCCGGTACCGGGCGGTCTCATGCAGCATCGCATTTACTAAGGCATCACGAGGAGCCTATGAAACGTGTTTTGAATTTTCTCGGCTTCGACATCTTCGGGACCGGGACTAAGGGTGGATCGGGCGTCGATGCGGACGACCCGATCCTGGGCGCCCACGCCGGCACCCCGATCGCAGACGAACTGACCAGTCTGACCTACGGTTATCCGTGGACGTTGCCGTCGGAAGCCAACTTCGGCTACAACAATGCCGGTGTGACGGGCCTGGAGCGACACAAGATCGGTGTCGGTGCGGAACGCCGCAATACGTTCGTCTTCCAAGCGGGTCGTGGTAACAACACGAACCTGAAAACGACCTTCTGGACGGCAGGTATCCCTGACCGTGGCAATCCCGGTGTCGTTGGTGCCAAGTACGGCATTCGTTTTGGCTTCAACTTGACCGACTTTACTGAGTATCCCAATCCCGCTGCGCCGATTGCGATGCCGGCGTCGAACGTCGATGTGTTCTTCGGATCGAGCTCAACGCCACTTGTGACGAGGGCGGTCGCCGGAAGCCGTTCGTACTGGGCTATCAGTGGTATCAGTCCAAACCTCTGTCCGGACATCATCAAGGGCCAGCCGACTCATTTCGAAGTTGAGATTGGCTGGGAGAATCCCGGTACCGGTAACGCGGTTGTGGATGTCAAGCTCTACGTCAATGGCGATCTGCTGTACGCAGCCAAGCCATGGAGTGTGTCGCAGACCACCATTGCCCAGAGTCGTCTTCGGTTCACGATCCAGGCCACGGCAACGCAGGCGGCGACCTACACCAACTCCTTCGGTCTTTCCGATCTGATGATCAGCAGCTGTGTGGATGCTGACGGTAACTGGACTGCTCCGCTGGGTCCGCAGGTAATTCTGCCGGCGGCGCTGGAAACGGTGACCGCATCGGGATGGGACACGTTCGGCGGTGTGCCGATGATCCAAGCCCTTACCGATGGTAACGACGCGACCTACGTCACCTCGGCGCTGGACAAGACACCGATGACCGCCAATTACAATCTGCGATTGCCGGTGGGCGCCGAAGTCAACGGCGTGATGATGTATGGTCGCGTACGGCGTGACGTTCCCGCTTCGGCCCCGATGCAGTTGTCCACCAGCCTGACCAGGATGTCCGATGGTGCGATCGTGGCCAACGATCCCAACCGCGCGGTGACCGGCGTCATGAATTACCAACGCATCGTGAACCTCGTCCCCAACACTGTCGCAGGAGCGGCCGCGCTGGAGTTCGCCGATAGTGGTAAGTTGGCCGTCCAGCTCAAAGTTTCCTGAGGAGATAATCCCGTGGCTCTGAAATATATGTTGGGGTTCGATCTCTACCCCGGTAACGTCAACGCAGGCGGTTACATCGTCAACGGCGCCGGTATCGAAAAGACCCATTACGCTCCGGATTTCCGGGTCGTCAGTACCGCCGTTGCTTCTACCCCCACGCTCAACAATCAGATTGGCGTGTCGGGACAGGCTGCCCACAAGATGTCCCCTGGTTCGGTGTATGAGCGCAATGCGTTCGTCATCAAGCGCATGGGCAACCAAAACACGAACGCCTACCTGCGAAACATCACTCCCCTGACCGCACCGGCCGAAGGCGGGATGGTCTGCACGGCATTCACCTACAAGGTCTTGCCGGGAATCAATACCAGCAACAACGTAGTGCCGCTGTTCTCGATCTATTCGGGCGATGCTGGCGCTGCCCTTGTCATGTTGAAGATTCGTTCGCCAACAACGGACACCGCCATCCAGCTCTCATTCTTCAACAACCCGGCCATCCCGGTCACGAAGTATCCCTACCTGGTGGCTGGTCGCGAGTACCACATCGAAATCCGTGCGATCCGTAGGCTCGGCGCTGCCGCAGGTACCTACGATTTCGAACTGTATATCGATGGCGATCTGATCGAAACCGCGACCAATGTCGATAATCGACTCAACACCACAGGCATCAGTTTCTTCTACGGCATCAATATCCTGAATGCGCAGGTGACCATCGCCTCATTGTATTCGGACATCATCATCTCCGATGCGAACGCCGGTTTGTTCGACAAGGGGATTGGTCCGCAGTTGATTCTGCCGAGCAAGATCTCAACGGTGACGCCGGGTGCGTGGGAGAAGGAAGGCAACGCCACTGCGTCGGACACGTTGACCGATTTCGACGATGCGACCTACTACGCCTCGCCGGCCGATGCAGGCGCAATGAGTGCGAAGGTTGCCGGCGTCAACACGCCGTTCAAGACCCTGGCCTCGGAAGTAGTGATTCGCGCTAGCCGTGATCGCGACGCAGGTCGTATCCTGACTGCCGAACTGCGCAAGTCCGATGGCAGCGGTTCGCTGGCTCCGCCGTCCAACATCGCCACAGGAAACGGCTACAACCCTTACCTCCTGTCTCGTCTGGTGGGCATCGACGAAGCCGACATCCGTACCCCGATCGTGCGGTTGAACGCGACGGTCCCGTAATAGGAGACCGTCATGAGCGAATACCGCGCCTCAGAGTTTGGCCATCAAGCGATCTACCGAATGACCACGAATTACCAGATCCCGTTCATCGGGCATCAGGCGATTCATCAGGTTGTCAGTCCGCTTCGCGTGTCCGAACTGAATTTCGTAGTCGCCCGCGCTTCCAAGTCGCCAATGCGCCTGACGGAATTGGTCGGACAGTACGCACGTTCGGCACGTCTGAAAGACATGACCAAACCGCTGTATCTGTCCGAGGTTCATAGCCACGCAATTTATCGCGTCAGGGTATCCACTCGCATGTGTGATCTGGCTGTGATCGTACTTAAGAGTCAGAAGGATCGTGAGATCCGACCGACCCCAGGTGGCCTACAACAAAAGCGCATCTACTAAAGGACATTTCCGATGAGTGTAGATTTCGGCAAGACTCCATTGGAAAACCTGATGGAGATGCTCAACGCCAAGAGTTCGGTGGACGTCACGCCCACCGACTTCATGGACATCACCAAACCCGAAGTACTGACGGGAGACGCCAGCGGTCGCAACACCCGCGTCTCGCTGCGCACCACCATGCAGTTCACCCATGCTGGTCGCGTCTACGTCCTGTACGATCGCCGTCAGTTGTCCGAGGTCATCACGCCTTCGGTCAATGTAACGGTCGAAGACACCGATACGTTCGAAGTCGCCTTGGACATGTACCGTCGCAAGTACGGTATCTATCTGGATGAGCAGGATATCCAGGTCGTGGGTAACTTCGATGTGTCCGGTGGCGAGCTGTCCTACCAGATCCCCGTGAAGTCCCCAGTGGACTCCTACGGATACTACGGCACTGCCAACCTCACGGTCAACGTGAACTGGCGTCTGGACGATCCGGAACTGGTCGCAAGTCAAGTCGACGAGCTGCGTCAGGTAGTTCAGTTCGACATCCCCCTGGCGTTCACCGCTTTCTATTGATAGAGGACTACGGCAATGGCCGAAACCGCACCCCCGACCCAGACCGAAATCCTCGAGCAACAGGCAGCTGAAATCGCCCGTCTGAAGGTCGAGGTCAACAAGCTCAGCGAAATCATCAACAACCCCGCCGATCAGCCGGTACAGACCGAGTCGGGCATCATCCCGTCGATGCGTGGTCTGCAGGAAGATATCCGTCAGCGCAACGGCAACCGTATCGATACGGTGATGTGGTCCGGTGAAGACCTGGCCCGTTACAGCGCCGGTGCTGAAATCATGTTCCGTTCGCTGAACATCCAGCCGATCTCGCTCGACCCGAACCTGACCGGTTCGTACTTCAAGCTCGCCGCCACCAGCGGTCAGCCGGTCATCCTGGAACTGAATGTGGGCGGTGCCAAGTTCACCATCACGTTCCCGGCCAACTCCGACACCGGCTCGGTCACCGCATCGGATCTCACCCAGCCGAGTGTTTTCGGTCCGGGCACGATGATGACCCTGCGCATGACCAGCCCGGCATGGACCTCGGCCGGCCTGGCCGTGGCCATCGTTGGTCTGATCGACTTCGTCCCTCCGGGCGGCGATGTCGGCGCCTGATAAAGGGAGCGTGCCATGGGTCATCTGAACAAGCCCAGCAAAGAGCTCATCGTTGATCTGATCAACGAAGCTGGACAGGAGCTCTTCCTGAGTACGGAGAACCTCGACTTCGAGACTCCCGTACCCAGCGGCGTTCCCGCTCGCAATACCAACATCGTCGCAGTCGGTGTGATGTCCTCGGGCTTCCGTGGTCGTCGTACGTTGCGTTACACTCGTTTGGACATGGGCACTGCCATGCCTCCGACCGAAGGTGGTGCGACCGAGCTGATGGTTCCCAACGACGGCCCCGAGTCGAAGTTGGACATCATCCCGCGATTGAACCAGATGTTCAGTCTGAAGTTGGCAGCCGAAGACATTGTGGACGGCCCGGTGGATTCGACGACGTTGCCGGTGACGGTCAACATCGCAGCCAATCCGGCGAGCCTGGCATGGATTGGTACCGTCAAGATCGAACTGACCCCAGATCGCCCGCTGTACAAGGACACCTTCAGCTCGTTCGCTCTGGACGGACTGCCGGTTCCCGGTACGGGCGGTGCGGGTCTGGATGCTCCCACCGTAGCGACGAATCAGTCGCCGAGTTTCCTGAGCTCGGGCAATCTGTATCAGCCTGGCAATGGCGCTTACCCGGCCACCAACTTCGTGGTTTCCACCAACTCGGAAATCGAAGTGGCTGCTTCCCCGCGTGTGGGTAACGGTGACGTCGCAGTTGCACCGGATTCCTCCGGCTACAACTACAATCTCGCACTGGCCGGCGCCAATGACTGGAAGGTCATGATCGCACTGGGTTCGAAGGAAACTCCCGCTGTGGACTTCCTGCTCAAGTACCGAGTGTGGTTGGGAGTGACCGGGCCGGATGGTACGGAAGCGACGTTCGAGATCTTGCGCGATGAAACGAGCATTGCTCTGGTCGGCATGGGTCTTCCGGCACGCCGTACGCTGTCGGAAATCTCACCGGGTCTGGTCCAAGGTCCGATCAGTGTGGGCGACATCTCCTCGGTTCTGGGTACGGTCTTGCGTAACGGTGCTGGCGCTCCTCTGGGTCAGTACAAGTTCCGCGTGTTCGCCCGTCGTACCAACACCGTGGTTCCGCGCGTGCTGGCATCGTTTGCAGTGGGCGTCATCAACTGACGGCATAGATCGCTCCTCCCTGCGCAAGCAGGGAGGAGCTTTCTGTGCGCTTACGGGCCGACCGGCGGCGTGTACGTGAGACCGTTCAACACGTTGTTCGGGAATGCGTCAGCCAACGGAATCTTGTCGGCGATCAGTCGGACATCGCCAGAACCGATGTAGTTGAGCGAGCCCGGCTTTGCGGTGACCGTGACAGTTCCGTTGCCTTCGGGCAGATCCGACATCGTGTAGTCATCGTCGGTCAGGTTGATACTCCAGCGGGTATTGATCATTCCGATCAGATCCGCTTTGGTCATGCCTGGGACGTAGGTGAAGTCGGTGTTGAGCGTGGAGAAGATGTTGGCGCCGATGTCCATGCGATTGTAGTAGAACACCTGGTAGGTATCCCACGGAGAAGTCGCTTTGGCCGTGACAACGATCTTGGTATTTCGGGAATGGTCGGTATTGGCAGTCGGAACGCCAAAATCGACATCGCTGACTTGCAGCTTCTCATCGTTCGACGCGTTGATCAGGTCGGCCAGTACCTGACGCGGCGGTTGAGTAAGATCGATCATGGGGGTTAGCACCACTGTGAAGTCATAGAATGTGTGTAAAAACTTCCGTACCCCATTATTTGGGACAACCCATTACCGAGACCCACTATGGCTGCTATCCTTGCTTTCCTGATCAAACCCCGAAACTTGGCGTATCTCGCCTTGCTCGGCCTGCTCGTGTTCGGCGGTTGCAAGATCCATAGCCATGGCGTGGAATCTGGCAAGTCCGCTCAGCTGGACATCGATGCTCCCATCATCGCTGCGGCTGAGAAGGCCAAAAAAGAAGCGGAAGACAAACTCGCCGCCCACAAACAGGCGGCGAAGGAAGCTACCGAGAAAGCTGAGAAGGATCGTGCGGCCGCGCTTCTGGCTCAGCAACAGATCATCAACCAGACCCAAAAGGACCTTGCCGATGCGCAAGCGTCTTTGGCCCGTAAGGAGGGCAACATCAATGCGCTACGTTCGATTGTCTCTCAAGACCTTGGTGGCCTGCGTCTGCCTGGCTCTGTTGTCCGCCTGTGGAACGAGTCCCTCGAAGGAAGAGGTGCTGGTGCCGGTGAACTCGGGACTGCCCTGGCCGGAAGCACCGTCGGAGATGACAACTCCGCCACCGAAGCTACTCTGTTTGACCTCCTCGAAGCAGGCCTCCGGAACAACGCTGAGGCCGTGTCAAGAGGGGTAAGCCTGCAAAGCTGGCGCCGGTGGGACGCTAAGAATAGCGCCCTGTTCAAAGAGCACGATCGTAAGCTCCAGGAGATCGAAGATGCCCGAAAATCAGCCAACGCCGGGAAATGACCCGGCCGTCCAGCACCTGCAGGATACCGCTACGGCGCGTGGGATGCTCAAGTATCTCGCCGATGATATCGGACTGCAAGTACTGTACCTGAATTCGACGTCGGCCTCAGCAATCGCTGAGGCTCATGCTGCAGCGATGCGCAATCCTCTCTGCACCCCGGAGGATAGGCACCGTCACAGCCGTATGGCGGTCTTGTACCGTCGTGCGGCCCGTGAGTACGAGATACTCGGCCAGTGAGCTCTGATGGCCTCTCAGGAGGCCCTCGGCTTATGCCGCGTTTAGGGCGATCCCAATGAATTTGATATACATAACACTTCCACGAGTAGCAGTAGAAAAGCTTGACGCGAGCGTTAACTGATGTATACTGTGCTCACTTTCCTCAGTCAACTAAGGAGCAACACCATGGGCGGTCCCGTTCGCATTTCCACGATGGGCTATCCGGAAGATCAGTGGACCCCGCGTATGCGGGAATATGAAGACGGTCTGGAACGCTTCTGCGATCAGGCTCGTGCGGACATCAGTGAGTTCGCCATCCTCTTCAACGCTGCTGTCAAGGACAATGTCCCGGAGCAGTACGAGAAGATCATGATGGACTACACCCGACTGAACGAGTTCAAGGTGGTTCGCAGTGGCGATCCGGCTTCGTTCAACCGGATGTCCAAGAAGATGGTCGAGGGCGGCCATCTGGGCGAAGTCCCCAGCACCAACTGGATGGACGAGCTGATGGACATCAAGCCGGGCAACCCGCGCATCTACTGGCTGCGTCGGAAGTTCTCGCTGGATACCGCAGGCGCCAGCCTGCTGCGTAAGCTGGTCGAGCACAGCTACCGCGTCTGACCCAACGGGGGCTCCTTCGGGAGCCCCTTCTTGTTTAGCATTTCAAGGATTGACCATGGCCACCGAACGTGCCACACTACACCTCTGCCCGAACTTCGAGAACGGACAAGTCGACGAAGAATTCCTCTACTTCCGTATCATGATGGACGGCAAGATCCTCGAGGACAACCTCCCGAAGAAGCACGCCGAACGTCTGTGTGCGAAGATCAATGCCGCCGGCCTGCGGTTCGCTGAAGCCCAGCGCCTGATCGCCTTCTATCTCGTCCAGTACGTGGCCGAGATCGAGAAGTGCCTGAAGCGTTCGCAGGATGCATTCTCCCGTGCGGAGATCGCCAACGCGAATGAGCAGGCGTTCATCAACTTCCGTATCTCACGCGCAGAAGCTGACCGTGAGCGGATGCGTGCAACCGAATAAGGAGAATCTCTCATGTTCCGTTGGCTCCATCTGAGCGTCTATATGCTCCTGTCCGGTCTCGCGTTCATCTGGGGACTCGGAGCTGCCTTTGGCGGGTTCGCATTGGGGGTTGGACATTACAGTCTGTCCACTTCCGAAGTGGTCATCGGCATGGGCATTCTGGCCTTCATGGCCATCACCACTCCCTTCATCTTCAAAGGCATGGAAAAGTGGGGCAGACGCTTCAACTTCCCTCCCTACGACTAGGAATCCCGATGATCAAGAAACTCATCTTCGCACTACTCGCCGGCGTCGTACTGACTGGCTGTATCCGACGCGATCCTACCTACACTGAAGTATACGGTGTCGACCAGGAAAAGCGCGTCGAGCTGTTCAACCAGTGCCTGGAACGTGTGCCGGTCGGACCGACCGCCGTCAAGTACAACGACTGGGATGAGCTCGTGCGATCGTGCGACGTCATCTCCAAGTCACAGGCGAAGAAGTGCATTGCCAACTGCGTCCTCAAAGAAAAGAACATGACCAATAGTTACATCTGATCCACCCTCCCCACGCTCCAACCTCCTTCCTACATTCAAGAGTAAACTCATGAACAAGATCGACACCCTCTTCGCTTCCATGTTCCTGCTGTGCTTTGCCCCGATCGCTGCTCTGTACGTGGTGGGCATCGTCACCTCGATCATGGGTCGTCCGACCCGTTGGAACCGCAGCCTGATCATGCCGGTGTGGCTGCTCGCCGTCGGCGTGGTTGTGATGGGCACCAGCGCGCTGGCCTTCCATCTGACTGGCCTGCCGCACGCTGCCCAGGCTGTCTTCGGTATCTGTCTGGTGTGGGTCATGGTGAACATCGCCATGGTCATCACCGCCACCCATTTCTACCCGGCCCGCTAAGGAGAGCCACATGTCCCACAACCCCAACAACAATCACGATTCGAAGTGGCATGTTCGCGCACTGCAGATTCTGGTCCTGGTGAGCGTCATCGCCTTTTCCATCCTGAGTTTCCGTCAGGCGGATAAGGTGGGCGACCTGGAGGCACAGCTGGCCAAGTACAAGGGCACTGACCTGGCCAGTGTGAAAACGCGTGAGTGCGCTCAGGACCTGCGTTGCATGTCCTACAACCCCAGCACCAACGTCTGGCTGTGGAAGCCCGGCCTGGAGCCGTACAACGCGCCACGCGTCGATCGTGACGGGCAGCCGCCCGAGAAGCTGCCGGTGCCGAAGGAGTAGTCATGGCCGACAAAGAACCATGGGTCTTCCAAGACAGAAAGCGTGTGAAGGCTATCATGGATGACTTCGCCAAGATCTACCCCCGTGGAACGATCAGCTACCATGGGTATCGGATGGGATGGGTCAACAACGACTCCACCCCAGCTGATGGATCTATCGACCTGATCTGCGTGGACTACTCCCTGCAAGACATCGGCGGCCCCGATGATGTGGTCATCGTCTTCGATGAGACCAATACTTGGGAGAAAGTCTACGAGCCCAACACGCTGCCTCCGTTGACCCTACTTCCCCGATCTCAGATGGTCATCAATGCCCGTTTCATCGAAGGCTTGACAGACGACCCGCGCTGATCTATCCTTTCATCTCCCCCACACCTCTCGCAGTGACAATCAAGGAGTTTAACTCGACATGTCAAAGATCTACATTGCAGCAACCTGCATCCGCAACCCGAAGAACCTGATCCCCGGCCGTATCGTCTTCACCATCTTCGACGGAAACAACACCCCCGTACAGGTGATGGTCGACTGGCTGGATCCGTCGATGAGTTTCGGCGAATTGCTGCTGATGGTCACTGACCTGCGTACCCCGGCAGGTGCCAATCCTGCGCTGGTGTGCAATACGCTGTTCATGGCCATGTCGGCCATCCGCGACCATGTGGTCAAGATCATCGGCGCTGGGCTGATCCCGTCCGCGCAGATCGCATGGATGTTCGACAACGAAGTTTACGACCTCGTCAATATCCACGTGCCAGTAGAAAGGGATGATGTGGGCGGCCACCGACTGGTCGATACGGAGCGTCGCTTACGTTCGGATATGGTCTTCGGAATCTACGGCTTCAAGCCAGCCGATTTCGTAGTCACCGAGATGGGCTCCATCGCCAAGCTGTAACGGCGGCATAAAAAGCCACCCCTAACCGGGGTGGCTTTTTTTTTTGTCTCAGCGGTATTCCGCGTAGCGAGGTTCCTTGTAGGAACTCCGGCCAGGTTTCGGACCGACGCCGCCCGTCTTACGCGTCGCCTTCTGAGAGATCTTTTCCAAGTCCAATTTGAGGATGCACTCCTCGGCCTGCTCCCTCGTCAGGAACGGGCCTCCGTCCATGGTACCGTTACGCTTGCGCTCCACACGGTAAGGAAGAGAACTGCCCTCGACGACAGTGATCTTCACAAATGCCAACCGTGCTTTGAGCGCTGTTGCGCGCGATACTTCGTCCATCCCACTTGCCCCTGTTTGCCCATCTGTTAGTTGAAAGGTGGTTCGAAAACCATATGATGGGGCGGGGTAAGGAATCACTCAGGTTGGAAAATTTTACCTGGTGGTCACATGATGTAGTGGGTCGATGTCGTTAACCCAATAGTTTAGAGGGGCAGCGCCTCCTCGCCTGTCAGGCTCTCACGAACTGCTTGACAGTATACAGATTGATTTGGATATTTCACGATGGGCGCGTGGTGGCGTTGCATCGGATTTCCATCCATGTCTACATTCGTACGGGCTATCACACCACGATGGCCAAGTTGTGTTACGGGAAGGCGTCCTGTGTTAATGCCGGTGCTAGATGCCACGGCAGGTACATTTGATGACGACCCGGTGACGAACGCAGCCTTCAGTAATCTGTACGGGAGTGCACGCCCGTATCGTACCGCGTAGCCGAGTGGCATAGCTGCAGCTCACGGGTGCAGCGCCGTCGAAGCCCCCAAAGGGTGGAGGGTGCGGTCAGATTCCTGAGGGAAGTGTTTGAAACCTTGCGTTGCACCGAGGGGTGGGAGAGCCGGCGTCTTCGGGCGTCGGCTCTCCTATTTATGCCGCCATCATCCCAACGGTTTTCAGCCACATACTATCCCAATGAACTAACCAATCCCTTTCACCATGACTTATCGCAAACAAAAGCCTGATCGAGGTGTCCACGTGAGAGATCATCACATCCCGCTTGCAACGTTCCGACGGGAATACGCTGTACCTGGCTTCCCGGTTGACGTGGAGGCCATGCTTACCAAGGCCGGTATCAAGGTCGTCAACTACATTGGCCAGCCCTACAACGGCGCTGAGTTGACGGAAAGCGGTGACGGAATGGTCATGCGCATCAGCACAGGCAGGAAGTATGCAATGTCCAGTGCCAATCGCCGGGTGTTCGTGTCCCGTGTGTTTGGTCTGTTCCTGTCCGAGCAGCCGGGTCCGTCGTGGAAGGTCACCGACAATGACCTGGGCACCACCCACAACGATCCCCACGAAATCTTCTCGCAGCGTTTCACCGGGGAGTTGTTGATCCCCGACAAAGAACTGCGTGAATTCCTCAAGACGTTCTTGCCGTGTGTGGAGCGCGTGGCGTGGGTGAAAGTGGCCGCCCATTTCGATGTACCGATGATGTACGCGATACAGCGAGTGAGCGCCCTGAAGTTCAACCTGAGCCAGAAACCGTAAAAAGTTCCCGGCCAGTGGACGGTGGATATAGGGGGACGTAATGAGATGTCATCCACTGCCATGAAGGCATCTCATGCACGCCACCCGCACCATCGTTTCGTCTCCGAGCATGTTCTCGTTCTCCCGCATCGAGGATCTGGAGTACCACCTGGCCATGAACAAGCAGGTCAATGCCGTCCCCGGCAACTACTCCGTGCTGAATACGCCGGAGTTCCTGGGCATCGCCAAGCAGCAGATGGACATCATCCACGAAGAAGTGATGGAGGCTCACACCGAGTTCTCCCGCTTCGAGAAGGATGGCTTCAGTCAGGAGATGTACAAGCTCCTGCGTGACGGTCTGGGTGACACGATCGTGACCTACGACGGCCTGTTCGCTCGTCTGGGTCTGGAGTTCAACATCCCGTCGATCGATTTCGACTCGATCACCATCGACGACGTCACCAGCGCGTCCCGTGAGGAACGCCTCGAGTTCGCCTCGCTGCTGTTCCGCACTCAGTTGCTGCCGTCCCACTCGCTGACCATGGATCTGGTGCGCACCGCCCAGCACACCGGCGATCTGGATCTGCCGCTGATCCAGCGCCTGGCCGAGAGCATCGTGCTGCTGACCGATCGCATCTCGCGCATCGTCGGTGTGGACGTCATCGCTGACCAGGAAGCGATCTTCGCCTCGAACATGTCCAAGTTCGACACCGATCCGATCATCGCCGAGCAGGGCCTGCAGAAGTACCTGGACAACGGCGTCAAGGCGGCCGTGTACCCCAACGAAGTCGACGGCGTGGAATACCACGTCATCAAGGTCGCCGAAGACTGCACCGTTGTGATCAACGGCAAGTCCAAGAACTTCGTCAAGGGCAAGTTCCTGAAGTCCATCCTGTTCGCTGAACCGAAACTGCCGAGCACCATCTTCACCGACTACTAACCGGAAAACTCCATGCACGAATTCGACATCCGTTCACTGGGCAACCGACTGAACAAAAAGGAGGAGGTTCTCTGTTATCTCCTGTTCGGTTTGTTGTGCGCGACTTTGACCATTGTGGCGATAGCATCCACCGAGCAAGGTCAGGATCCGCTGTGGCTTCAGATCGTGGCGCCTGCCGCTCTGTTGGCTTTCGGGTCGTTGTTCCTTTTCCGCCTGCGCGAATGGTTCAAGGAAAAGCGAATCGAGCGCATGGAGTTGCTCTGGGAGATGGTGGAGAAGTTCCATCGGATGCTGATCTACGATTATCGTCTCTTGGACACCGGCGATCGCCGTTTCAAGATCGAATCGGATCAGTGTCGTCGGCAGTACGAAAAGTTGCACTCCAAAGCGCCCAGAGCGGTCAAGCGGGTGATGGCGGCACATATCACCGTCACGCTGAAGCCGTACATGGAGCAAGGTATCCTGAATCGGGATATCGCTGAGTTCGCTGAAACCCTGCTGAAGAAAAGCCACATCGACGTGTTGTAACCAATGCGGCGACTTCCTTCGGGAGGTCGCCGCTTTTCTGGAGTCCTATGAACGCCTATCTGTTTACCCTGAGATCGCCATCTCGTGAGTTGGTACAGTCCCCAGCACCGGTCATTGATTCGATGCTGCCGAAAAGATCGTCCGTGATGTACACGCATTTTCTGCTCAACAACGGACTGATTGACTGCCCATCGCCAATGGCCGTTTCGTGGTGGGCAGATGCGCCCATTCGCGAACCGGCAGCCGTCCTGATTCCCTGGGGCGCCAAGACGCGTGAAGACGCCAACCGCCTGATCTATCTGGTCCAGTGCATGGCACGTCCTCCGGCGGGCGAACATCGCCTGATGGTGGCGCGCACGATGCAGGAGCCAGCGCTGGAAGAAATGCGTCCCTACCTCGAGTCGGTTAGCCGGTTCATTGGTGAGATGCAGCGCCGTGGCGGTGAGATTGATTACTCCTTCAGCGCACGTGACCCGCACGGTTACGGCACGCTGTTGGGTCTGAGCTACGACACCCGCTTCAACGAGTGGGTCCGCGAATCGATTGCACGAAACAACAACGGGTAAGGAAACGATGGACGATACGAATAGCACCCCGGTTCACTACGACTTCGAAACGTACCTGGCGCAGGCCATGATCAATGCGATCATCGCCGCCGATGGTCTGCCGTACCTGCAGGTCCGTACGGAAAACATCAGCGGGTTCATCCCGCCGAACTACCTCGAAGAAGGACTGATCGTCCTGAACGTGGGTGCGAAGGCCCTGGCCAACCTCTCGCTGCATGATGGGACCGCCTCGATGACCTGCCGCTTCTCTGGCCGCTCGTCGCACCTGACCTTCCCCACGGCTGACATCATCGCCGTGTTCGACCACAACACCGGCGTGGGCCGTGTGGTGGGTGATCCGAACCGTCCGGTCGTCAAGGGTCGTCCGACGACCGAACGTCGCCCACTGATCCGTCCGGGTCAGATCGGTGCCGTGCAGGACGAGCCGTCCAACCAGGAAGATCAGGAAGCTCCGGTCGAACAGACCGTGGGTAATGTCATCCATCGCGACTTCGGCAAGAACAACAAAAAGAAGGACTGACCATGGGACGCAAAATCAAGGGTCCGCCGATCCATCTGCAGATGCGCTACGATCCGAGCATGAAGTTCACCAGGGCCGACCTGTTCAAGTTCCTGGCCCAATCGCTCGACAGGCAGTTCCAGGTCTTTCTGAGTCCTTCCGATTTCAACGGCGGTGCCGGCCTGAGGGATTGGCCGGCCCGCAACAACTTCACGGTCGGTCTGAAGTCTGCGGTCTGGAAGGCCAGGCTTGTCGGTCATCGTCCCTGCGACATGCTGCTCCACATCGTACGCTTTGTCCCGCACCATCTGCGCAACAAGATCGTTCCGGACGACATCCGCCAGCAGTTCTGGGCCGCCCGTGCCAAGCTGTTGCGCAAGCAGCGCGCTGACGACAAGTTCTACGACCCGCTGGAGGCCAATGAGTTCGTCATCAGCGAACTGGTGGCGAAGAACCCCGAACTGCTCTTCACCAACATCCGCTACCGTCAGGTCACACGTATCCGCGGTCACGTCACGATGGTCTGCTGGTACAAGGATATCCCCGTGGATATCGACTTCGAGATTCCGGCCAAGCGCGACCCGTTCAACGGCGTCAAACACATCTGATGTCCGAAGGTCCCATCGCGAAAGCTCAGCGTAAACGTGACTACGCTGAGTTTGTTGCACTCGTTCGCAAAGGGCGTGACGTGACTCCTGAAGAGCGCGTCCGCCGTCGCGAGCTCCGTGCTTTGCTCCCGAAAAGCAAAGCTCCTGTTAAGCCCAAAGAGTAGCCTCATGCACATGCAGAGTCAGTTCCATGACCATGGAACATTCAAGACGTTCGAACATTTCGATCCGTCCCGTACCACCACCAAGCTCGACCCGGCGGTGTACGAGATCGAGATGATCGAAACCCAGCAGGGCGTCCAGCTGCGCCTGTCCAAGCGCGGCACCCACTTCGAACAGGGCGGCGCGCGCTACGGCGCGCACGAGAAGTACCTGAGCCTGATCCAGGAGAACTACCACCACGAAAGTCCGTCGATGGGTGTGATGCTCGTCGGTATCAAGGGAGCAGGTAAGTCCCTGTTTGCCGAAGACCTGGGCAATTGGGGCATTCGTGCTCAGGGCGTTCCGGTGCTGATGGTCATGTCGTCCATCCCCGCTCCGTTCATCCGCAAGGTCGTGCAGGCAGTCGGGCCGTGCATCATCTACTTCGATGAATTCGGCAAGACCTACGAAAAGGTGACCCTGCGCGACAAAATGATCGCGCTGTTCTCCGATTCGGACATGCGCGGTGTGATGTTCGTGGTCACGGCCAACGACTACAACGAGTTCTCCGACCCGATGGTCGATCGTCCCGGTCGTTTCCGCTACCGCCTGCACTTCGCCGGCCTGTCGGCTGAAGACGTGGCTGAAGTGGCTGCCGCACACGGCCTGGAAGAATGGCAGACTGTCGGTCTGATGCGCTACGTGCGCACTGATCGCATCGGCTACGACACGCTGGCCTCGGTGGCTGAACACATCAAGGGCGCCAAGACCGAAGACGAGATCCGCGACCGTCTTGAAATCATCAACGTGCCGCGTTGGGGTTGGTCGGGCGTGAACGTGGTCAAACTCGTGGAGAACGGCAAGCGTCTGCGCTTCGACAAGGCCGCCTACGATGGTCAGCACCTGACGGTCACCTGCCTGGAGGGCGAGAAGTACGACATCGAGCGTATCGTCCAGATCCCGCTGCAGGAATCCCGCGACTGGTATCGCAAGGCCGAAGCGGACATCACCATCTCCGTTGGCGATTTTAAGCTGACCTTCCGCGTGGCACCCACCGGCGGCGGCAGTTCCCGAGTGTTCGCGGTGATGTCCAACTCGCGTATCCGCGATCCGGAAGACCGTGCGTTCGTGCACTTCGAAAACCGTCCCCGCAGCGTCGGCAAGAAAGAAACGGGCGATGCCCCGTTCGATCTGTCGGCGGGCCGTGGCTACACGTCGGCCAACAGCCCGGACTTCCATGCAGGCATCCGCGATGAAATGGAAGATATGGATGAAGAGGATCGTCAGGAAATGGCGTCCCTGTTCGGAGCGATCGCCCAGGCCGCAGCTGCCGGTGTCGGCTAACACTTTCCCCCTGTAGTACCTAGCAACACTCCTCACTCTCAGAAAAACAAAAGGATTACACGATGTCCAGCAACTCCAAGTTCGAAAAGCAGTTCATGGATCGCGGCGGCCACTACAACTTCCGTCTCCATGACGCTTCGACCCCGCCGGTGGATCACCTGCCGGCAGCGGTCTACGAGATCGTCGTCGAATCCAACCCGATCACTGGCATCGAGATCCGCTGGAACAAGGTCAGCGCGACCTTCACCGTGCCGGAAAAGCGCTTCGGTCACCACAACCGCCACATGGAACGCATCAAGGACGACTACGATCGTCACAATCCGTCCCTGGGTGTTCTGCTGGCCGGCCTGAAGGGCTCGGGCAAGTCGATGTTCGCTGAAGATCTGGGCAACTGGATGATCGGTGGTGGTCTGCCGGTGATCATGATTTCCCAGCCGCTGGGTCCGGACATGCTGCGCCACATCATCGCCGCCACCGGCCCGTGCATGGTGTACTTCGACGAGTTCGGCAAGTTCTACGACGAGGGCGAACGCGCTCGCCTGCTGCCCCTGTTCTCCGACAGCACCCTGACCGGCGTCCTGTTCGTCGTGACCGGCAACGAGAAGAAGGAATTCCCGGACATGATCTACGACCGTCCGGGTCGCTTCCGCTACCGTCTGACCTTCTCGGATCTGCGCACCGATGCGGCCTTGGAAGTGGGTGAGCACTTCCAGCTGACCCCGGCACAGATCGCCGGCCTGACCCGCTACGTCAGCACCCACAACATCTCGTGGGACATGCTGTGCAGCGTGGCCAAGATGATCCGTCCGTGCAAGTCCGACAAGGAGATCTACGACTTCCTGGAGATCATGAACGTGCCGCGTTGGGGTCGTGTGGAACCCCAGGTCCTGACGATCTACAAGGACGGCACCCCGGTCTTCATCCGTCCGGAAACCGTCCGCTGGGATACCACCACGCTCACGGCACGTGGCTGCTTGAAGGGCGACATCGACAACCTGTTCGACATCGAACTGCCGTTGGTCGAAACCGTCGACTACTACAAGAACCACGAGAACGGCGGCGATGCCGGCTTCACCGAGACCTTCGGTGAGTACGAGATCACCTACAAGTTCAAGATCATCAACAACTTCACCCCGAAGCTCGGCGCCAGCTACACCGGCGAGTACAAGTTCGACAACCACTACTCGGAGATCATGGATCAGCGGGCCAAGGCCGCCAACGCTGCCAACCTCGAGAGTGGTGAGGGTGAAGACACCGTTGGTGTCGACGTCACCGGTGATCGTCTGCGCGCCTAACTAGGCACAGTCACGCCCCTCCCCGAAAGGGGAGGGGCTTTCTATCTCAAAGGTTTTTTACCCATGAACAATCGCATCATTCCCCGCGGCGGCCTGCTTTCCGATCGCCAGATCCGCAAGCTGTGTCAGACCCCGAGCCTGAAAGCCATCGCTGACTCGCTCAACAACGATCGTGATTGGCGCAGCCATCTCTACTATCAGGTCGGCGAACCTGACTCCGAACGTGCCAAGATGGCGTTGGCCGAGGCCGAGCGTCGACTGGCCGAGTGGCCTGCGCCGATGATCGAACCGTTCGAACCCGGTCAGGTGCGTTACCGCCAGATCACGCTCGAGTCGATCACCGAAGAACGCCTGCGTGAAGTGAACAAGCTCAGTCCGGATGACTATCCGAATCTGCCCGACCACATCGCGTTCGACCTCATCGAGGAACAACGCGAAACCGCCCGCTCCACCGCCAAGCTGGTTTATGAGCGGATGGTCGAGGAAGGCATGCCGGAACCGGAGAAGATCATCTCCTACGGTACGTCCAGCTACGGCTATGATGTTCGCTGTGGCCGGCAGTTCAAGGTCTTCACGAACATCCACTCCACCATCGTCGATCCGAAGAACTTCGATGAGAAGAGCTTCGTCGATGTGGAAGGCGACTACTGCATCATCCCGCCGAACTCGTTCGTTCTGGCACGGACGATGGAATACTTCCGTATCCCGCGTGACACGCTGGTGGTCTGCCTGGGCAAGTCGACGTATGCTCGTTGCGGCATCGTGGTGGGGATTACCCCGCTGGAGCCGGAATGGGAAGGCGAGGTGACGTTGGAGTTCTCCAATACCACCAACCTGCCGGCCAAGATCTACGCCGGTGAGGGTGTTGCCCAGATGCTGTTCTTCCAGGGCAACGAACAGTGCGAGACCTCCTACAAGGATCGCGACGGCAAGTACATGCAGCAGACCGGTGTGGTACTGCCGCGCACCTAAGGAGAGTGTGATGTCGGACAAAAAGAAAGAAGTGTTCGAGACGGAACTGGCGCTGTGCCGCGACACGGACGGTTTTGGTTTCGTCATCCAGTGGGCGTGGACTCCGTCTGCCGAGCTGTCGCATCGTCTGCATGCGATTGTGTGGCGGGTGACGGAGGCCGAGCGTGAGGACACGGAAGGTCGTATGGTGGGCGGGTTCGATCCGAACTCCCTTACCAACGTTCCAGTCTACGTGATGTTCATGCGTTACGACGGCAGGACCTGCAGCAACATGCTGCAAGATCTCAGCCTGACCGATGCCGAAGATTTGATCCATATGGCCGACATGATCAAATACGTCGCCCGTAAGGCGGCTCGACTGATCGATCCGAGCCAGGTGGAGATCAACATCCCGGAAGACGAGGACCTCAAGTACTTCAAGAGCGTTCCTTTCGAATCCACCATCTCGTCCTGAGGGAGATCACCATGTTGTCGTACACGATGTCACTTTCGGAACTTCCCGAAGATCAGATGACGCTCATCTTGGACATGTTCGAAGATGCCGGTAAGCGGGAGTTGTTGATGGTGGACAACGAGCTCACTCCTCTGGGGCGGACACTGCCATTGAAGAGTACGTTCCTCAGCAACTTCCCGGAGGTGGTGATCAACAATCACCCTTCCGACAGTCGCGATGACGCCTACTTGGAGCGGATGAAATCGGCGATCGGTGATCTTCCGCCGCTGGTGTGTGTCGATGGTCACCTCGTGGATGGTCGTCACCGACTCTTCTGTTATCGCCATCACCACATCCTCAACTTCGCTTTCGAACCAAGAGTGATCTACATCGATCTGACTGGACTGATCCCACTTCCTCTCGTGCCGTATGTCGGCAAACTCAAGGATTGATATGCGCTACGTGGATGAAACCGAAGAGTACGTGCAGTTCGGCTCCAGACGAAACACGATCCTCCTGAAGAAAGTGGTCGAGATCGCCGCACGTCACCAGTTGCACTGGAAGTTGCGCACCGAGCTGGCCAATGGCTACTCCATGGAGTTGATCAACTACAGCGCCAAGTTGAGCCATCACGTCCCACCTGCCGCACTGGGTAAGGTGCTCGAGAAGATCCTGACGGTCCTGAAAGAATGGACCGGTGAGGATTACAACTTCAACCGTCAATGTACGTTCTACGGCTTCGATGCCCACGAGAACGTGATCCAGTGGTTGAACGGTCGTGATGGGGAGGCGGGTCGCTGGGTTCCACAGGGCGCTAAGTGGGAGGACGGTGCCGACATGGAAATCATGGTGTCCGATTACGCCACATTGGAAAGTGTGGATTCGGGCATCATCTACCGTCGTCGACCCTCTGTTCTGGGCGGGGCGTTGTGGGTGTACTACCCGTTGGCCGATGGAGAGACGTGGGAGGTTCCGGATGGAACATTGTTCTACGCTCACGGGCCGTTGGCAGTCTAAGTGACGGTGGGGCTATCCCATCGGATTTGATAAACATAACATCCGTGGGATAGTCCCCCAACCACCAAGGAGTCAACTCCCATGTACAAGATCTTCCTGCTCGCCGCTCTCGCTCTGGTTCCCACCACTGTCCTGGCTGGTCCTCCGGAGTCCGTTTCGTTCAAGGTCAGTCTGACCGTCGTGGATCCGGAAGAAGCTCCGGTTCCGAACTTCATCCCGCGTGCTGCCAACCGTACCCCGGAAGGTGGCTACGTGCCGCAGGCTGTTGCCTGTAACCACCGTCACAACAAGTGCATCGACACCAACGGTAAGGAAATCGGTTCCATCGATGAAGTCCGTCGTTGACTGCCGGAGGTGGACGTGAATGACGTCGATCATGGTCGCCTGGCTTGTGATCGTGTCTGCTACGACTCCACCGGCCGTATCGTCGGTTCGTTCCCGCGCCGTCGCTAAGGGGGTAGTCATGTCCCGAAACAAAGCTGCCTACAAAGCCTGGGTGGATCTGCTGGATAAAGAGATTCCCCCAGGCTGTTCGGTGGATGACATGCTTGATTTTCTCAAGCGCCTGAGTCTGGCGCTTTCCATGCTTCTTCCGCCCCCTCCGCCTTCGCCGTTTGCCATGATGCGAAAGCGCATCGTGGCGATGGTCATCTACTGAGGTCACCATGTCTGATCCCCGTTTCCCCAACCGTCCGCAGCTTCAGAAGTCCGAAGAGTCCTGGAACGCCAAACTTCCGAATAAGTCGGAGCTGCGTGGCGACATCCCCGGCTTCGCCGAGATGCATGAGGACGTGATGGCCACGGCCGACTTGGCCCTCGGCGCTCGAAATCTCCACCTGCCTTTCTACATCTGGTGGGTTCAGCCGGAAGTCGCCGGCATCCTCCAGGAGATCACCTCCGAATTCGGCTTCCGTGGTCCGGAGTATATCGTCCGCGAGTTGTCTTCGTTGGGCGGTCGTCCCGGTCGCGGCCGCTTGTGGGTCAGTTCGACTCTCAACGTACCGTCGGACTTCTCGATCGCTCACGCCTTCCAAGCCAAGTCGGCCTCTGACGTCGCTTTGCTGGCCCAACGTTGCGGCGGGATCCTGATCCGCAAAGAAGACGTCCACTTCTGCGACCGCTTCGGGTTCGTGACTGACCTGCAGCTGCGGATCATTCCGTGAAAGTCCTTCTCGCCGTTTACGCCATCGGCGTGGTGATGATGTTCGTCTGGGCCATGCAGTACAAGAATAGGCCACCGTTCTTCCGGAATCCGATCTGGGGACTGCTCATCATCCTCTTCTGGCCATACTTCCTCCCGCTCCATTACGGGGAGAAGCTCTGGCGTCACATCAGCCGCTTCATTGAAAAAGAGAAACTGAGATAATGCGCAATCTGATCCTGGCCGCTGTAGCGGCCGTCTCCCTGGCTGGCTGTCCCCAACAGGCCAAGACCGCATCGACGCAGTCCGAGTATCGTCCCGAGACGGTAGTGACGATCGTCACCGAACCGGACGGTAAGGTGCGCAAGTTCATCACCTTCCGACCGGAGATCGGGCTCGGTGCTCGCTGCACCTACGAGTTCGGCTACTTCGGTCCGATCCAACCCACCTGCTACGGTTACTGAGGTCATCATGCGATTCACCCAACAATCCAACTACAAGGCCCTGGACGAACTGCTGGCGATGGACCACATCGTCGCGTTCTCCAAGAAGCGCATCCTCATCGCCGGCCTGGACAGTCGTATGCTGTCCGATGACGAAACAATGGTCGAACCGCTCCCGCCCGACGTGGCCCCGTTCTGGCGCCACGCCCTGGTCGTCCATGGTACGAGCCTGAAGCTGATCGCCGAGTACGCCAACCCGACGACCAAGGTCTACTGCCAGCTGCTCATGGGCGTGATCGACCAGATCCCCGAAGATCAGCGTCTGGATCTGATGGAGCGCCTGCCGTTCTCCACCGGCCGTTACGAGTCGGAACCAGCCGAATGAGCAACGTCATCCAATTCCCCAAGATCAATCCGGCGATCACGAACCGCGAGAATATCGCGGCGACCTGGATCGAACTCTTCACCAACATCGGTGACGGTAACGAGCCGACCTGCGCTTTCATGAACGTCTTGTACAACCTGTACAAGGTCGGTGCGCCGGTCACTCAGGCGACCTGGAAAGACCTGGGTTTCGATCTGCAGTGGTCCCCGGATGGGAAGTCTGAGTTCCGGATCCGTACGGACCTGCGGCCGAACCTGATCCCCGAGTTTGCCGTCCAGGCACACACGGAGTTCGTGTCGGTCGTGATGGAGCCGGTCGCTGCTGTTCCGATCGACGCTGCGGCAGTTCCCAACAACCTGCTCCAGGAGCTGGCCGCTTACGTGACTGGGCAGTTCCCTGAGTTGAGGGACGCCGGGCTGTTCTCGTTCATGATTCACGTTCTGTCCAAGATCGTGGAAAGCCCGAAGGTGCGCTATATCAGTCACGGGGTCGAGAACGGAAAGTTCGTTGCGTTGTTCTTCGATGAAGACACTGAAAAGTCGTCCTACATCGTCACGTATACCGCCGACAACCTTCCCACGCTGCTGGACTCCGAAGCCATGCGCATGATCTTCGAAAAACCGACAGAGGAAAACTGAGCGTCCTCCGACGCCAGGTAGTCAAATCACGCCATAACTCGGTGGGGCTTTATGCCCCACCGTTATTATGCAGTCATCTTCCGCCGAAAGGCACAACCGAGAGACGCCCATGTCCCTGATCACCACCGATTCGCTGCCGCCGATTCCCCCGAGCGACACCCTGTACTCCAAGGCCGCTGGCGTCTACTACACCTACGGTCCCCGTGTCGAGATCGTCGAAGCCGGCGCCGAAACCGGCATCGACCACAAGAGCGTCGTCGCCCCGGCCGAAGGTCAGGAGCCGCAGTTCTACGGCATCTACAAGCACGTGCCGGAAGCCGGCCAGTGGCAGTGGGTTGCCGACGTCGACACGAAGGCCGAAGTCGACGAGTTCTTCGAAAAGCTGTAATCCCCCACCCGGCCGGTTCCGTAAGGGGCCGGCCATAGCAGGAGACCTCTTGTGCATTACACCAAGTTTGCTGAAGGTATGGGTATCGCCCCCAAGGTAGCGGCAGCGTTTCGCCACAGCTGCCAGTGTATCGTCGATGACGGTCCGCGCAACCCCGACCTACCCCATCCCTACGCAGTCTTCAACTGGTATTCCGGAGACGACGAATCAGGTCACCGCAGGGTGATGGCAGCTGTCGCCACGAACGCGTGGATCGAGAGCCAGAACCTCAACGACACCATTCCGTGCTGGCAGCTGCTCGAGCTGGATCGTCGCGATCCCAAGGTCGCCAAGATCCCCAAGGAAAAGCCGTCGTCCGATGAGCTGTCCGATCAGTTCGAGCAGTGGCGCCTGAGCCTGGACGTCCTCGACCAGAAGATCGTGCCCCTCCAGCACGTCGGGACGATGGCGCTGCTGGGTTACATGCTTGGACTCAGCGATGCGATGTATGCGGAAGTCGTCGACTGCTCCACTGAGACCGAGCAGGACATCCAGCTGCATCTCGTGTGCGAGATCGACGGCGACTACTCGCTGCTCATCATCGAACCCAACCCGTACATCGATCGTACGGCCAAACTGATCAAGCCGCAGCTGAACTGAGGCCACCATGTCCGAAGAACAAGAAAATCTGACCAACGATCAAATCTCGGTCCTGCTGCTCGATTCGGGGATGCCGGAGTACTTCATCCACATCCTGCGGGTGTCGACCAAGAAGATCAACGACTCGCTCCCCGTCGACGCCCGTATGGACGAGGACTACACGATGCTGATGGTCAGCGTCGGTGAAACCGAACCTGATGATCCGCTGGATTTTCCGGGCTGGGTTGTGGAATCCAGCGAGGTCGATGTGGTGCACGTGGCGCCCCATAGCAGCTCGGAAGTCACCCTGTTGGGCGTGATGGCTGAAAAGGCCGAGTGGCATCAGGGACCGGGCGATATGTCACCAGAAGGCCCGATGCGTACGGCCTACGCCCAATGGCGCAAGTCCGTCTCGGGTGGGGACATGCCGTCGACGATCGGTCTGGCCGAAGTGATGCAGCGCGATTTCCTGACAGCGACCATCCAGAACGCGACCGAATACGCGCTGGCATGGGAACCTGGCGGGGACCTGTTTGTGTTCGCACGCGGTCTGCCGCTGTGCAATGAACGCGACATCGTCCTCACGCTGCGCCGTGGAACGATCGATGACAATGCCGAACGCCGGCACGTGGAGTCTGCGCTGCACTAAACCGCACCATATTGCCTGATTGGGGGAGAGTTTCAAATGCCTTACGTGTTTGTTACTTTAGGCGGGCTGTTGATCCTGGTGGTCGACGGCTATATGGCAATTCGCATTTACAAGGGAAGGAAACCTCATGGTTGATGTCAACATCATGTTCCGAGGTAAGCGGTACACCGTGCCGCAAGCGATTTGGAAGGATTACAGCATCTTCTTCAATCGTCTGTTCTTCACGCCATCCATCCGCATCCTCGGGGTAATCCTGGCGATGGTCGTGGCGGCCACTGCATGGCTTGTGGCGTCCTGGCCGCCATGCTTGCCGCTGATGATCCTGTACGCGTTCCTGCTGGTGGTGTTGTGGATACCGCCAGTTCTCAACGTCTTCATATCCAGGCAGGCGGGGAGGGTCCTGGAAAACCATCTGGAGGTCTGGTGTCGTGACGATCCCAAGCTTTGAAAAGCCGCGCGATCCCGAAGCGGCGTTGAAGTCTCTGGAGATGATGCAAAACGATCCGGTCGAATTCTACCGAAAAGTCCTGGAGAACATCGGTTTCGATCACCCGCTCGTTTATGTTGAGCCCCACACCGGCGTAGCCGTCCAGCTCAACATTGCTGAGCTGCATGCGAACCTGCTGTCGGCGGGTCCGGATGTGGGACTGACCTTGCTTCCTCGTCGTGAGACGGGGCAGCGGGCAATGCACGACGCGATGCAGGCGGCGATCAAGCACTTGACCGAACAGCAGGCACATCTGACCGAGTATCAGACGCTGGTGACCAATCAGCTGGGGTACGTGCCTTCCCACCAACCGTTGCGGGGGCGTTTCGTGCACATGCACAAGCGCAGTCATCGCCGTAAACATCCGATCTGGAATCCGGAATGGACATAACCACGTTGTTGCTTGCGTCCTTGAAGGGCGATGTGCTCAGTCCCGAAGACATGCGCACTGCGGTGATCGACCGCTATCCACTCGCTGTCGACTGGCAGCGTGCCAAGTTCATGGCGTTGGGAATGTCCGACATCCTGGCCAATCGCTTTGCGTGGATGAGTGTGGTCATCAGCTCGGCAGCGCTGAGCCATCCGGAGGACAGTGAAGAACTGCCGAGTGCGGTCACTGCCAAGTACGATGACGACCTGAAGCTGTGGAATTTCACCCACGAGGGCAAGGTGTTCCTGACGGCCCAGCACATGCCTGCGCTCTATGCTGGCGCATGGACACGTTCGTGGTCTGATGGAAGCGCCATCGCAATGTTGCGTGCGGAGGTGGATCAGCTCAGCCACGTCCTCACGCGCAAACGTGGCGATTTCCTGGCGGCGATCTTCCATGCCGACCATCTGTTCGCGGCATCGGAATCGGCGATCAACGTTTACCGTGACATCTCCGTCGACGAGTCCGTCTACGCCATCCAGTACCGCGAGGAGGATGGTAAGAAGGATTACTGTCGCTACCTCGTCCTCACTTACAGCTGAAGGTAATCCAGATGGAGTACGACTACCACTACCGCCCCACGTTCAAGACCTTCTCCCAAAAGGAAGAGTCGATGCTGATCATTGGTCAGTTCATCTTCCGTCACAAGGGTAAGAAGGTCAAGGGACGCAAGAACTATCCGCCGCTGCCAACGGTCCTCTGGACCGGCCGCAAGAAGCGCTTCGCCGTCCGTGGACTGCGCCGCGCCCAGCGGATGGAAGATCTCGCCCGGTTGCAGATCGGACCTGGTTCGCATGAGCGTGTGGAGCGTGCCGCCGAGCACGTGAGGACCATCGTCGAAAACAACCCCGAACTGGCCCGCTTGCGGAAAATCCGTCTGCGTCACGCCACCAACTTCTACATCAAGGACTGAGTCATGGACACCCCGCTCGATCTCACCAACCTTCCCGCTGAACAGCAGGAAACCGTCACCAGCTTGTGTGAACTCTACGCCAGCAAGATCCTGGAGGAACTGGCTCGCAGGGCCTGGGACCGTTACCAGGACGGCGTGCCGATGACCTCCACCCCACTGAAGATCCAAAAATTCCGTGGTCCGGAGGCTTCCGGTAGGCTCGATAAGGAGGTGATGGAAAAGCTCATCGCCAATTCGGGTGTCGATACGGTCGAGCTGGACACCCAACTGACTGATCCCTCCAATCGCTCACTGTCCATCCGACTCAAGAGCGACGGCTCGGTCCGCTTCGAGAGCAACCGGATCCATATCGGCCCGGTCAGCTGGAACGTCATCACCTGGAAGCGCTACGACGACCAGCCGACTGACGACAGCGTCGAGGTGGACTACCCCAAGCTCAACATGCGGGTGGTCAGCATCAAGGGCATGTCCAACGAAGATCGCGATATCGGCACCGAGCTGCGGCATCACTTCCGTCGAATGATCGGCGGTTTCCAGTTCGACGTGAGCGATCTGCCGGCGCAGGTGCGAGATCTGATCTTGGGCGAAACCAACGCCCAGCACAACGTTCCGCTGGCCTGGACCCGTCAGTACGTCCCGCAGGAGCAGGCTCGTTCGTACCAGGAGCTGTTCAACGACCTGGCCGAATGCCGCGAAGAAGCCGGCCATTTCATCGTCGAGCTGTACCTGGGCGATACCGATGAACGTGACAACCGTCGCGCCACGCTGCGTCTGACCCCGCGTACGCCGGTCCAGGGCGTGTGCGTGTTCGAGTACCTGGTGGAAGTGCTGCACATCGATCCTGTCTATTGATGTTCATCCCCACCTACACGCCTCCGGCTCCCCCGCCGGAGGCTCCCACGACGACACTCCACCTATCCCCTCCGGGATGGGACTGTCCAATGGTTGTAGCTCTGGCCAAACGAATGCAGGACCAGGGTTACAAGCTGGAGTTCGTCGTACATTCTCAGGATTACAACTGCGAGGTCTATCTCGTCGGCGAAGACGCCGCCGTGGAAACCTACGAGCAGCTGATTTCTGAGGTCCTCAAAACTGCCCTACCCAAGGAATGACCATGTCCCTGTACAAGCCTTTCCCGAGCGCTCCCGAACCCGCCGATTTCCGCCGCATCAACAAGAGCATCAAGCGCCTGATCGGCGAATACCTGCCGACCCTGTCGCTCAACGACCGCAAAGGCAAGCAGCGCCTGGCGGTGATGAAGTTCAAGGCCGCCCTGAAGGTCGCCATCAAGGCCGACGTCGAACTCAACGACCGCCGCTCGCTGACGGTGGACGTCCATTACACCGTGGCGTCGGTCAAGGCCAGCAAGCCCAAGCACTACTGGGCGGTCACGGTGGGTTACGACCGCAGGTCGGTGTTCCGTGAACTGACCGTGATGCTGCCGGTCGAGACCGTCTACTGATGGACGATCTCTCCACCCCTCCGGTGTTCAAGCCCGACCTGGGCAGCCAGCTCATCATCGACGAGTCTTCTCTTCGTCTGATGCAGGAATGGCGCCTGATGACCACGCCCGGTCGCGTCCAGGACTACATGGTCGTGGACATGCGCAAGTACCTGGACGAGGACAAGATCTCGGCCTGGCGTGCTTGCCGTGCTGGTTCGATCGGTGAGGCGGTCAAGCTGATCGGCGAGGAGTTCCCGGACCTGGCCAACAGTCCGCTGGTGGCTGTGTTCCCGGTGATGAACTGGGCACGCATCCAGGAAGCCCTGCCGGGTATCAAGTCCGAAGATCAGCTGCCGAAGTCCTGCCAGACGATCTACGACTACGTGGTCAACTCGATGTGCAGGTTCAACCCGTTCGCCGAGCCGGTCTCCGGCACCCTGTAAGGCATAGTTCCCTCCCCACTTCGGTGGGGAGGGCTATATACCGCCTTTTCATTTTTCACTAGATCGCAGTGAAAGGATTCTCAAACCCATAATATCCGAATGTATACCCCTGAGCTTATTAGAGAGCTCACCACCCCAAGGACTGAATCATGATCCCCAAAGCAGTTGCAGCCAAATACGACGAGTTCGCCCAGAACCTGATCGATGCACATATCGAGCCTCTGCGGGAGTTGCTCTCCGATGAGAAGAGCAACGTCCATTACTTCAACTTCTTCTCCGGTAAGGAACTCTGGCGCCACGTTCGTTCGGGTCTGGAGCTGGGCGATGCGTTGGAGAACTTCGAGGCTACGCTGTCGGGTATCCGACTGGCTCTGAAGGCGATCGCCCATTCGAGCGTGCGTGATGTACTTATCCAGGCCGAAGAACAGCAGTTGTGCGGCAGCGATCGACTGCGCGCTTTCCTGGCCGAGCTCAAGAAGCTGTACATCGAGGAATCCTTCGCCGACCGTTCGTTGGCAGCGGCCTACCTGGAGCACATCTACTGCGACGTGATGGTCTCGCCGCTGGCGATGGCCAGTGACGTCGGTGGGTTGGACGTCAATGAGTTCCTGAACTCGACCTACCACCTCATCGGCCACGACGACCTGGTCTACCCGCACTACTACCTGAATCTGTGCCGGCTGGGCCATTACGAGTTCCAGCTGTATCGCAGAAAGGTCATCGGCAATGAGCAGTTGTTCGTGACCTACGATGGCCAGCGTTGGCAGGTCGTGGGCGTGTCGCGTCTGGGCGATCTGCTCATGACCAAGGACACGAAGGTCGATGCGCAGTACACCAAGCGCGTGTGGCTGAACCTGTCCAAGTTCACCGACTGGAGCAAGACCCCATGACGTGCATCGTCATCCACAACGGCTACATCGTCGCTGATTCGGCTGTGCGTTCGCGAGGTAACCTCGATGTGAACGACATGGCCGATATGAACAAGGTCCATATGCTGACCGAGAAGTTGCCGGTAGTTTCCGAACGTGGGGAGCATCAGGACGTCTGTCTGGGATACGCTTTCTCAGGTCACCGCAACGAAGTCGACCTGTTCATGAACATGCTCTACAAGGGCTCCCAGCTGGACAACGCCCTGGACTATTTCGAGGAGCTGCGCGGCTTGGGACTGCTGCGTATCGATTTCAGTTTCACGGTCATCCTGATCTGCGTACACGGTCTCTTCGAAGTCGAATGCAACATGTTCGAATGCCGGATGAAATACGGCAAACATGGTAACTACGTCGAAGGGGAAAATGCTCCCTCGCTGACGGTAGTCGGTTCCGGCTCAGCATGGCTGGAGACGGTCATCGATATCGCGATGACCTTCAAGCAGGAAACCAACGTTGCCAAGTTCCGTAAGTCGGGCTATCGATTCAACCCGATGGCCGTGGCCGCTGCGTGTGCAGCACGCGATACCGACAGCGGCGGTTATCTGCGCCTGTGGAGGGTAGTGCCCGACGGGAAGGGCTCTGCCGAACTGGTTCTCTATGGGCATCGTGTCGCCCTCGACGAAGACCGGCTCCTGGCAATAGATCTGACGGAGTTCGTGCCGTTGGATTCTTGGAACGACGGGGGCAATCTCCCGTACGATCCGATCATCTATCCCGACCCACCCCCGTTCCAGAAAATCAACTCCAAAAAGAAGGTGCGCAATGTCGAAGCAACTGCAGTTCCCCGCAATGGTGGCCGAAGCGCTCGAAGGAAAGGATCTGAAGGCAGCAGCAAGCTTCCTGAACATCACGGCCAAGCGCCTGACGCAGATCAGCAAGGGCGAAGCAAAGGCGACGCTGGAAGAAGTGGACAAGCTCGCCGCCGTGCTGGGTCTGGACCAGGCCGAAGCTCGCCGCGCGGCGTGGGCGGACGTGGCCAAGCCGGTTGACGCTCCGAAGGTCGAGGCTCCGAAGAAGCAGCCGGGTGGCTCCTACGGTCCGAGCGCGAGCTTCTGATCCACCGCGCAGGGAGGCTTCGGCCTCCCTGCTTTCTGTCCTAGGGGGACACATGCGTTACCGTAGCAAAGGCTTCACCCTGGTCGAACTGATCATCGCGATCGCCATCATCGCGATTCTGGCCATGATCCTCATTCCGGCCTGGCAGAATCACAAGCGCAACAAGGAACTGGATGTGTGGTTCGCCCAGAATCACTGCACGGCCACCGGCAAACAGCAGATGACGACCAAGACCGTCGTCCGCACGGGATGGTCGTCTGACGGGAAGACCGTACACACACCCACGCAGGAACTGCAGATCCAAAACGAATACGTCTGCGATGGCGGCGTACACACCTGGCGTTAAGGGGAATTCCCATGCTTCGTAGCAACAAGGGCCTGACCCCCATCGAAGTGGTGTTCATCTTGCTCGTTGCGCTCGGCCTCGGCATCCTGGCAGCAGTGACTGTGGGTCCCATCCTCTACCTCAAGTATTACGGTTCGGGGAAGCAGGTACTGGAGTGCAGTGCAGGACAAACGCCACACAAACCTTCCGCCAAGTAATCAAGGACTGACCATGTTCAAAAGAAAGCCAGCAGTCGAGCTGTTCATCTTCAACCCGACCACGCAGGAACTGACGCGTAACGGTGAGCCGGTGACCTTCACCAAGATGAAGAACCCGCTGCCGATCAGCATCGCCGAAAAGCAGGGCGAAGCCAGCTCGGTGGTCTCCTTCGACGGCAAGATCCTCTCGGTGATGTACGTGTCGCCCGAAGAAGATGCCGGCAGTGCGCTGCTGTCGACGGTACTGCGTGAAGATCCTCGTCCGGCCGAAACGGTTCTGAAGGACTTGACGCTCTATCGTCGCTCCGTGGGTGTCCCGGATGTCATCTTCGGCTACGGCAGGTCCCGCGACAAGACCTATCGCCTGGCCTACAACTTCACCCGTGGCGGCCTGCTGCGTACGGAACTGACCGATCTGCACGTGGAGCACGTGATCGGTGGTCAGACCGATGTGGCCACGCAGATCAACGGTCTGTTCAAGATCGCCAAGAACAACGAAAAGGCTGTCACGGTCATGAGCCGTCTGGCCTGGCATGTCGGTCGTGGCGACTACACTCCGGTGAAGATGCGCGAAAGGTTCCTCCGGGTCAACGCCTGGGGTGAAGACGACGTCAACGGCGTCAACGGTCTGCTGACCGATGCCAAGATCGCATGGCCGGATCTGCCGGTAATGGTCCTCATCTCCACCCTCCTCAACATCTTCGACAACCTCCACCATGAACGCTGATATCTATTACGTCATCGACCTCGACGGCCGCCTGGCACCGACCACCCGCGAAGTGTCCTCCGAGGACATGCAGGACCGTCAGTTCGCCACGGTGCTGCTGGTGGACCCGGAACAGTTCCGCCAGAACCAGGCTGTCCTGGAAGCTCACCCGGACATGCTCAACGTCTGGGGTATGTCCGCAGAAGACGGCGAGTTGGTCCTGATCGATCGTCGTACGGGCGACCTGCATCACGACAAGACCCTGGACGGCTACAAGGCCACTAGTATTGCCTTCGAGCAAGGTCAGTTCGCCACGCTGTTCTTCCAGGAACAGGCGCTGATCGCCTTCGGCCTGTCGGCGGGTCTGGAAGCCGAGGAAGAACGCGCGGAGTTCGGGGTGACCTACACCCTGCCGTTCCGTGTGGCTGATCACGAGACCGCACACGCGGCCCTGGGCGGGGTGTTCCAGAACGTCCAGTACAATCCGGACGACCCGACCGAGTTCACCGTCAGCGCCGGCTACGTGGCCGGTACGAAGGACTCGCTGGGTGTTCTGTTCGGCAGCCTGCTGGCTGAAGGCCAGCGTGTGTCGATCATCATCCAGGTGGTCAACATGTCCGATCCGACCGAATCGACCGAAAAGCTGTACGTGGTCAACCACGACGGTCAGGTCGAGTCGACCTCGCTGCGGGACCTGGGTCAGTTGTTGCTGACCTCCCCGTGGAATCCCACCGCCAGTGACCTGGTCGAAGCTGACAAAGAGATCGACCGGCTCCACAACCGCAACTAAGGGAAGTTATGATACTTGAACCGATGTTCCTGAACGACCTCCTGATCAAGGAATATGCTCAATGGCGTGACCGCTACGGCCACCAGCTCGGCCCGGAATGGGACGACATTGCTGAACACATTTCAAATCCGATCTTCGTCATGGTGCGCTACGATTGCGGCACCTACGTGCCCGGTCTTTCCGACTCCGGATTCGTCAAGGTGCCGGCGCTGCGTAATGGCGAAGGTAAGTTCGTCTGGACCGAGCGCGCCAAAGCGGAACTGAAGGTGCTGTCTGACCACGGGGTCTTCGTCCAGAAACTCGAGTTCGGCAACATCTTCTTCAACGCCCTGGGCCAAATGGTGATGTCCAAGACGAAAGTCGTTCCGGAAAGCCCGTCTGACCTCGAAATCCTGGCCATGTTCGAGAGCCTGGTGGTGGAGTCGTTCGGGAGACTGAGCGAGGTGTCCGTACCCTACAACGTCCCACACATCCATGAAGATGGCTGGGCGGAGGTCTACGTCAAGCACGTTCGTGATCTGCTGGCCGGTAAGTACGCTAGTGCCAACGTACTTCCGCTCCCTGTCGAATTCCAGCCCGAGCCGGCAGAAAACCCGGTGGCAGGACACGAAAAGTTCTGGACTCGCAAGACCTACGAGGTCGTGATCGACGGCATGCCGAACTCCACGTTCCGCGTCTTCGGCACCTCACGCCCAGCGGCCATGATCGCCCACGTCCAGGATCTGCCTGAAGATCAGCGCAAGCTCTGGGATCTGTCGGCCCAGACGTACTGTGGTCAGCCGTTCACCGTTACTCGCGTCTACGGTGACATCCCAGGCGATGTGAAGTACCAGCTCGAAGTCGAAGGCTTCAGCGGGGGTTCGGTCATCATCGAAGGTCATGACCAGGTGCAGGCACTGGAACGCTACGTCCATTCGCTGTCCGAAACTCAGCGAAAGCATTGGGATCTCGAGAAGCGAACCTACGCCGGCCTGCCTGTCCGCATTTTCCCTGTCAACTAGGAGCCCTGAAGTGGCACTTTCCTCCGAAGAAACCAAGAAGATCCACGCAGCGCTCAACGAAGGTCTGCGCAGTGAGTACGCTCGCTGCGCCAAGCTGGTGCCCGCCCTGAAGGGCGTGACGTGGGAGAAGTTCTGCCACAACATGCCCAAGGCAGCCGTCGCGTGTGGCTACGGACTCCACATCGGAAATATCGAAAGCTCCGAAAATGGAGTGGTCACTCGCGGTCACGAGATCCAGCTCAGCTACCTGGAAGCGCCGGGTTCGAAACTGAAGGACTTCCTGTTCACGCAGAGCTCGCTCAGCCTGTTTGAACAGCTGGGCGCGCGAGTGGAACGTATCGCCTTCGGTACGGTCATTCCGGCAGCCATCGCGTATGGCCATCTCAAGCTCACCGGAAAAGAAGCACTCACCAAGGTCAGTGAACTGACCGTCTGATTCACCATCCCCTCTCTTGCATCAAGGAACCATCATGTCCAACGATCCCAATACCCTGTTCCGTCTGTTCCCGACCTCCGACGTGGATGGTCCGATGGAGCTGGAAGGTACCAGCTTCAACAACATCGAAGATCAGCACCAGGCCTTCGCCGACACCGGCAGTCACGAAGTCATCGTGACCCGCAAGCAGCTCGAAGACGGCCAGGAACTGCTCAAGGGTGAATTCCCCGAAGACACCGTCTTTGGCATCGACATCGACAGCGGAACGGTTCTGGTGAACCTGGGTCAGTTCCCCGATAAGCCGGCCGATGAGGTTTATCTGGATCGCTCGCACCAGGTCACTTTCTCGTTCGGGCTGGAAGAAGCTCGTCGCATCTACGGAGCAGAATGATGGGTCACTACACCGGTTTCAAGGGCAAGCTCGTCCTCAGCGCCGATCTGCCGGAGAGCTACCTGGCTGTCCTGAAGTACATGTTGTTCCAGGACGGTAGTCGTAGCGACTACGATGGCAAGTTCCTGCCGGGCTTCGAGAACCATCTCGAAAACCTGTTGGTGTCCATCCAGGACGAGCCGAACACCGCCTACTTCACCAGCGAGGACTGGGCTTCGTTGTTGATCCGCGGCGAGTCCGTCTACTTTCCCTACGGTCAGGAAAGAAAGGCCGAGAAGAACGAGCTGTATTCGCTGACCCAGCGCGTAGATGGCCGCTACGACCTGGTCTGGGCCAGCGCCGGCCGACACACGTCCGATCAACTGGAGAACTTCATCCACTGGCTGGTGCCGTACCTGGACAACGAAGGTTCTGAGGAGCCGATCCTCATCGCCCAGTCCTGCTTCGAGCACAGCAACAGCCTGCACGAGCTTTTCCTGATCGGCGACAAGGTTCATGCCGCTGGGTTCATCGAAGAGCTGGTTTCGAAGGAAGAAGGTTTTGTGGGCTTCTACACGTCGCGAGACGATGATCCCCACAGACAGTACAACTACTTCAGCGAATCGCCGGAGCTGTTGAACGGTAAACGCGACTTCGAAAAGATGATGGAGCGCGCCACCATTCTCCGTGCCGATGGAATCGAATACGGCAAGCAGCAATGGTCTGCCACGCTGGCCGGCCGCAATTTCTCGCTGCGCCAGTTCCGTGACAGCCGTCGTATGGTGACCGGCATCGAGCCGCTCGATGACGCCCTGGACGGTGGCCTGGAGATGAGCAAGACCTCGTTGTGGTTCGCGCCGCCGAAGAACTTCGGTCAGGGCCATCTGGTGAACATGATGGTCGATGCGGTGATCAACAATCGTCCGCCGACCGGCGTGTACTACAGGGTCTGCATGATGGTCAGCCATATGGACATCGAGCCGATCGCAGCCATGATCTACCAGCGTCTGTTCCTCCACAAGACCGGCCAGGTTGCCGATCCGATCACGGTGGAAGCAACGGCGATGCGCCAGTTCATCATGGACACGCTCAAGAGCCTGGGGTGGCAGATGTCGTTGTTGGCACCCAATCCGGACCATGTCGACGGTAATGTATTGGCCGACATCCTCAACCAGGTCAATGATCGTGATCTCACGAACCTGAAGCTGGTTGTGGTGGACAGCATCGACGGCCTCGGGAACATGGCCAAGACGGGTGAGCGCAACCTGAGCGAGTTCAATATCGTCCGCAACAGGTACGACTTCCACCTGGCGGTCGGTGCTGCGTTGCCGGACAATACCAACCGTTCCTTCCGATCGGGCGATTGGTACGGTCGCGACATCGAGTGGTTGGAGCACGTAGTGGCCAATGACATGCTCGACTCCGCAATGGCGGCGCATGCCGACATGACGTTCGTACAGCGCATGGAGGAAGGTAAGGTCTACTTCACCACCTCCCGCATCGGCGTGAACAAGAAATCCTTCGAGGTCGGTCTGACCCCGGAGCTCATTTACCAGAGGGGAAATAGCTGATGCCCTGCTATGACGGAAGACCTCCCGAACCCACCAGTGCCGAACGAGTGCGTCGGGAGGGTGAGGTAATCCTCTGCAAGCAATGTCGTGATCTACATGCAGCTGGACAGCTCGATTCCAATCCGGAACTGAAGGGTTGGTTCATCAAGCACTTGGCCGGTGACATCGCCAAGGGCAATCCGTCCAATCCGCAAGTCGACCTGGATCGGAAGATCCTGGCCGAACTGCTGGCTGGGGCGGAGTATCCGGTGACGTTGGTGATCCATGTCAACAAGTTCAGCGGGTCGCATCGCGCTGAAGACGTTTACCGTATCGACCAGCAGCCCGATGGTAGCCTGGACGTCGTGGAACGTCGGTACCACATCCACACGTAATGAATGTCCGCCCGTTAAACGGGCGGGTTCTAGGATGGAAGATGTCCGAATCCAAAGAGACCCCCATGTACGCGTACAAACAACCGTATCCCCGCCTCAAGTCCCTGGTGGAGTTCCTGGTCGCGTGGTTCTGGCTGATCACGACACTTCTCTGGGGCACTCTGCTCTTCCTCTGCCTGTCCGCTACCGTCTACTCGCTGGTCGGTTCGTTCTTCATGGCCTGGGTTTATTTGCGGAGCGGGGAGATGGCCGCTCCGTGGTGGACGCCGGTAGCGTTGTTCCTGATATCCACGGGAATCGGGCTGGCGACCTGGCGGATGAAACCCTGGCATACCCGTGCCAAGGACATCCTCAAGACGATCTTCAGCTGACGTCGGCATACGAGCCCCACTCTCCATTAGGGGAGTGGGGTTTGTGCCAGCACACTTAGATTTTTTACCCTCATGGACAGTTATATGACCTCTTTCACCAAGGGCAAGGCGATCATCGCCACCAATCGTTTCCATCACATCTTCGATGCGATGACCACGCCAGTGCTGTTCGTCAAACGCCCGTCGTCCAGGGCCAATCCCGACCCTCGCTCGATTCGTCTGGAGATGATCCAGAAGCACAGCTATCCCTTCGAAGATGTCGATTTCGATTGGCCGTCTGATGAAGACATGACTGCGGCGGGTGACGATTTCCTGATCCATCTCACCAACCGTCTGGATGGCTCGTTCCGGGTGTACTGTTATCCGTCGTTCACCAGTCCTGCTCCGAGCATTTTCGAGGACTACGCTCGGAAGGCGCTGGCTGACGCCGGCCTCAGGCTCAATGGTGCGGATCAGCCGGGCCACCCTTCGGTCGTTCGCGCCCTGCGCGATGCCTTCGGATTCAACTGGGGTGCACGATACGAATCTCCGCAGGGCACCCACTTCCAGATCCATCTGCTGGCCGTCGAGTACCTGCAGCAAAAATCTGGTTGGGGTGTTCGTCTGCTGTCACGCAATGTCCGCACGGGTGAGATCTCCAACCACCTGATCGAAATCCCGTACAGCCCGTACAGGTGAGATCGAACTTCGATTCCTACGAGAAGTAATCATGTCCAACAAAGTTGCTGTCCGTCCCCGCGTTGTCCCCGCCTACGATTCTGCGAACTGGCCGAATATCCCTGACGTCATCGCACGTATCTACGCAGCGCGTGGAGTGATGGCACTGGCAGACATCGAAACCAAACTCGCCCAGCTCATCCCCTACGGGCAGCTGGGCGGTATCGACAATGCCGCTTCGTTGCTGGCCCAAGCGATCATGAATGACAAGTCGATCATCATCGCTGGCGATTACGACTGTGACGGCGCTACCGGCACATCGGTAGCGTTCCGTGGTCTGAAGATGCTGGGCTGCCAGAAGTTGGACTTCTCCATCCCCAATCGGTTCAAGCACGGCTATGGTGTCTCGCCGGAGCTGATCGCCGATATGAACCCCAAGCCCGACCTGATCGTCACGGTCGATTCGGGCGTGGCTTCGGTCGATGGCGTGAAAGCGGCCAAAGACCTGGGTATCACGGTGGTCGTCACCGATCACCATCTCCCGCCCGAAGTCCTGCCGCCGGCAGATGCTATCGTCAATCCGAATCTGGTGGGCGATCCGTTCCCCTCCAAGATGCTCGCTGGCGTGGGCGTGATGTTCTACGTGCTGATGGCTACGGCCAAGCACCTCAGGCTCGCTGGGTGGTTCACTGAGGCCCGTCCGGAACCGTCACTGGCCAGTCTGCTGGATCTGGTTGCGGTGGGCACCATCGCCGATCTGGTGCCGCTGGATGCGAACAACCGCCTGATCGTTTCGGCAGGTCTGGCTCGTATCCGTCGCAAGCAGTGTTCCAAGGGTCTGCTGGCCATGATGGCCAATGCCAAGATCGATCCGGAGCAGCTGACTTCCACTGACATTGCTTTCAGTATCGCTCCGAGTATCAACGCGGCCGGCCGACTGGAAGACATGCGTGAAGGTGTGCTGTGTCTGACCACCGATGATCCGATCCTGTCCACGTTCTATGCCGATCGCCTGAAGGAGATCAACACGGCGCGTAAGGATCTGCAGGGCGAGATGATCAAAGAAGCCGAGCAGATCGTCGAAGAAACCGAGGTGGGTTCGTCCAAGGGCGTGGTCGTCTACAAGGAGAACTGGCACTCCGGCGTTGTGGGTCTCGTAGCGTCGCGTCTGAAGGAGAACCTGTATCGACCGGTGGTTGCTCTGGCTCCTGGCTCGGAAGGCTCCACAGAGCTGCGTGGCTCGTGTCGTTCGATCCCAGGCTTCCATCTGCGCGATGCGCTGGCGTTGGTCGACAGTCGCAACCCCGGACTGATGAAGAAGTTCGGTGGACATGCCATGGCAGCTGGTCTGTCGCTGGACAAGTCCAAGGTGGAGAAGTTCACCCAGGCGTTTGCTGAGGTGGCCAATGAGTGGCTGACCGATGACCTGCTCGAAGCGGTGATCCTGACCGATGGTGGTCTGGAACCGGCTGAGCTGTCGGTGGACTTCGTGCGCTACCTCAACTCGTGGGGTCCGTGGGGACAGGCATTCCCAGCCCCGATGTTCCAGAACGATTTCGAGGTGATCCAATTCCGTGTGCTGAAAGAAAAGCACCTGAAGATGGATCTTTACGATCCTCGTTCGGGACAATACCATCCTGCGATCTTCTTCAACGGCTACAAGGGTGAGGATCCGCCGATCCAAGTCCGCGTGACCTACGAGTTGAGCATCAACGAATACCCGGCTGGCTGCTTCACTGCCCAGCTGATGGTGAGACATTTGGAGGAACGCGATGTCACCAAAGCTAGAGTCCGAACCCCCCTTTAACGGTTGCCGATACGACCGTCTTAAGATGTATGGTCGTGTCATCGGTCTGAACCCGAAAGAGCTATTCGTGTTATCTCGTGAGATCGATAGTGGAGAAGATCCGGCAACCATCAAGCTGTTTTGGGATACGGTCTATGATACGGTCCGTCTCAAACCGCATATGGCTGGAGATGCCGACCAAGCAAAAAGGTTGGAAGACATCACTGAGCGTGTGATGGGCGCTATCGCCAGGCGCAATTTCTTCGACATGGACATCATGATGCGCAACGAAGGCTCGATCATTGATTTCTATATCGACCCGAGCTCTCCTGAATCGGTTAAGTTCAAGATGTTGCTGAGTCAGGAACTGGAGAAGCATAGGGAATCGAAGATCACCGAGGCGAAGGTGAATCGACTGCGCATTCCTGGCCGTGAGAAGCTCTGGCGCGACGGACCTCCCCACGAGCCGCTCGTCCGCAAGCTCCGTCCCCAATCGTAACTGGAACCGACATGTCAGGTAAAATGAGTGTGGACGACGACGATAGTGGTCGTCCGAAGATACAGGCCGATACCGAGTTCGTATCGGCGAAGCTGGACACTTCGGAGAAGACGGCCACTGTCTGGCCGACGATGCGTAACGTCTACCGTACCACGTGCACGGAGGTGGCTCAGGTCAATGTTAGCCACGTTAACGGTCTGAAGGTGGCTGAACGGATTGTCGAGGACAGTCTGAAGGATCCGGAAGTAGAGAGTGTCGATATCGTTACCGGGTACGATGTCAATGAGGACCAGATCCGCGATGCAATATCTGCGTTTGGTCCTAACGCCACCACCGCCCTGAAAGAGGGAAAGATGCCCGTCCAATTCTCCGATCCTCGAGCAATGAAGTTGGGTATGTCTCAGACCATGTCCGAGTTCTACGCAAGGATGGAAAAGGACCTTTTGGATCGTCTGCGGGGCGGTTTCTACGGTCTGTCGTAAAGGTCCGAACCGAAATAATTTCAAACCCTTAATACCCCGGTGATACCAATCCCTCTGGTTAACCAGGAGCAACTGCAATGTTCAACTTTCTCTACAAGCAAGTGATGTCTGCACTCATCGCCCTGTCTTACGGGGCGCAGAAACTCCACGAACACGCTGAGTCCCTCAGTCAGTGGTACATGGACATCCTGTTCTACCACGGCAAGACCGGCTTGATCACCTGGGCCGAGATCGAAGACGAATACGCGGACGGTTACATCACCGTTCGCGTATTCGTTGACGGCGAACATCTGATCACCAAGATCAACTTCCGTGTAGCCAACCGCTGGATGGTGCGTGGCGGCCGTAATCCGGGACAGGCATTCCTGTTCAAGATGCGCTCCCACGCACTGGAAGCTGGCTGGCCGGTGATTGCCGCGTACTGGTACACTGACACGTGCGCAGTGGTCGAGCGTAAGCTGATGGATGTGTCGGTACCGGTGCGTGAAGAAAGTCGCCTGACGAGCTTCCTGCGCGATCTGGCGGGACGTATGCGGGTGGCTGATCATACCCGTGACATCGAGATGCGTGAAGACCTCGCACGCCGTATGGTGCGACGCGCATGATCGACCTCCTCAAACACCTTCTACGTTGGCTCTCTTGCGAAGAGCTGACTAAGGAACGGCAATTCGCTCTGGTGTATGAGGTTTGGTATAAGCGGTTCTGGTGGAGGTTCCCACCTCCTGAGGGTTGGCGTCTGGGCTACAATTGCTCTCGCCTGCCTCAGGAGGCGCATGACCACGTTAACAAGTACGGTCGTGTGGTCCGCCCTACCCGGAACGAGATCGTCGCGGACTGGAACTGCTACGGCGCCGGAAAGGATGTTCGTTTGCGGCACTGCCCTGCCGACACCAACATCCACTATTCACTGCCGAGGACGGCATAAGACGGGGACCTACGGGTCCTCTTTATTTTTGACCACGGGGTATCGAATGTTCGGAAGCCGAGATAAGACCATCGTCATGAATCACAAGTTGGGAAAGCTGCCTTTGCATAGTAAGGTCGAGCCCAACGCTCACTTCAAAGTGGAACTGATATCGGGCACGGAACTTCGTGCGTACGTTCGTGGTGGTGGCCGTAGCTGGCATGAAGTCGACACGAGCAAAGAGACGCCCGCGTTCTGGAAAGCCATTGCTGAGTTCCTGGCTTTCCGCAAGTGTGAGACGGTGATGTACATCAACTCGCCCGATGTCAAGGATCTGCCCAAGCGATTCCACAAGGCGGCCAAAGTAGCCGTCTGAAAAGAAATACCGGAAGGTGATCTTATGCGATCGATGAGATCATCCTCCAAACCCGAACAAGGAAAACCCCATGAGTGAGAGCAAGTACGTCCCCCTGAACACCGTCGCCGAGATCGAAGATGCCGTCAAGGCTGTCGATGGTCCGGTGGTCATCAAGTTCTGGGCGACCTGGTGTGGCCCGTGCAAGCAGCAGGCTCCGCGCATGGAAGAACTGGCCGCTGGCCAGCCCAAAGCCAAGTACTACTCGGTCAAGGCCGATGATCTGCTGGCCGAAGTCAAGGCGCTGGGCGTTACCAGCGTCCCGACCGTGTTCGCCGTCCGTCAGGGTGGTCAGAAGACCGCCTTCACCGGCGCGATGGCTGCCAACCAGCTCTCCGTGTGGCTCAACCGCCTCGACGAAGTGCTCCCCGCATAAGTAGTCCCCTTCCCTACCTGAGTCTAACTCGGGTAGGGCTTTATGTCCGCAACTGAGGTAATCCTAATGTCCGACCAAAAACACCACACCTTCCATGTCGCCGGTGTTTTCTCACTCGCTCTACACATCGTCCCAAAAGTCACCCACGAGGAGCTGGGTCGACTGGGCGGGCTGATGAACAAGATCCGTTATTGTTCCAGCACCAACTCCTGGCTGCCGGAACACATCTACCCCTCGGGACCAGGACCGGAAAACCGACCGTTCGTCGGCCTGTCGCAGACCCGGCAGATGATGGACGATATCAACCAGCATGGCTTCTTCATGTCCTGCTGCCGTAACCTCGAAACGCTCGAAGGTTGGGGCTCCTGCATGGTAGCCGTTCCGAATACGCTGACTGAAGGACCGGTGTTCGTGATCGGCCATCCGAATTACGAAGCGATCACGGTGCTGCAGCCGTACGACGAGAAGAACCCGGCCGAGCTCTGGGATGAGGCCACCGCATGGGCGGAGGTGCTCAAGTACGTCCGTGAGCTGCGCGTCCATCCGCTCATCCATGCCTTCGACACGACTATCGATGTACCGCAGCAGTACGACCAGTACCTGGATCGTCTGTGGTCGACCCGCTCCAACAGCTGGCGTTTGGGCGATCATCTCGACAGCCGACTGTCCTTCGAGTACATGATCGGTGAAACGCGTGGAATGGCCGGTGTGTCGATGCATCCAATGGGCGGCTACACCATCTCTGTCCATGGCAACTATGAAGACAACCCCGCCCATCTGCGCGAAGCCACCTCTGCGGCACTGGACGCTTTCATCACGATGATTCGTCATCGCACCATTTCGTTGGGCAGTCTGCCCAACTTCTGAGCAATCCATACAGCCTGGCTCTATCCTGTCAGGCTGTCCCACTTCAATCAAAAGGAAACTGGACGATCATGTCGAGTGTAAAAACTGTTGGTGTCGTTGGTCTGAAGCTGGATGAGATCGCGGCGTTCCCGAAACACACGTACGGGATGAGTCCTGAAGCGGAAACGGAAGTGGAGTTCTACGAAGGCAATCTGGCGGAGATGGAAAAGGTCCGTCATTTCTGCGCCGACAAGATTGCCGTGTTTGCGATCACGCGCAATCTGTCCACGTCCACGCTCCATACGCTGCCGCGCCAGAATCTGTACAGCCTGGGCAACAACATCGGTCCGAAGGGGCTGGAAGGGATCCTGGAGAAGAAGTACGGTATCCTCAAGCGTGGTGAGTCGGATGAGACGCCGGAGTTCCTGGAGAAGATCGAACGTCGCTACAACCAGCCGGTGGTGAAGGTTGAAGAACCGACTGATCCGTTGGGTCTGCCGGAAACATGGCGGTCTTCGGTTCTGGCCGAGCGGGTGATCCAGGCTCGCTATCCCAACGAAGGGGTCGTCCACAAGACCATCCCCTACGTCCATGGCATGCGTGAGGACTACGGCTACCTGAAGGCCGCCCATCCGGGCAGTGTGGTGCGTTACATGCGCAGCTCCAACGAGAATCTCGTCTGGGCTGAAGACCGTGCGGCGAACGTGGTCAAGTTCTGGCCTGAGCGCATCGGCTACATGCTCGAAGCGCACATCCATCGTGACTTCACCGACTACTACATCACCCAGACGAAGGTCCGGGTGACTGGAACGGAACGTGGAATCGTGTACCTGCGCGATGTTGTGCAGGTGCGTGCAGCGATGGAAGTGTGGGAGAAGGTCAAGTCCGCGTTCGACAACGATGACGATGTTCAGCACAGCCTGGCCTCCCATCAGGGAGAGTTCGAAGGAGTGGTCGTGGCCGTTGACGATGACATCGAAGTGCCGGACTCGCCGCTGTCAGGTTCGAGCGAAGAGCCGGTTGCGAAAACCGCCGAGGTCGAATCGGATCTGGAGTTCCATTGGGGCTCGGAGTGGTTCGCTTCGATCACTGCCCTTCCCGAGATCTACATGGAGATCAAGGGTGGTGCGCAAGAATTCAAGCGGATTGGCGATCGCTTCCAGTACGGGCCGATGGGTGTCGCCAAGCCGGGCGATGTGTTCACCCGTCCGATCCTGCAAGTCAATGGTGCTCCGGTGGGCGATGCAGTGTTGAAGATGCGCTACCCGATCAGCACCTATTCGCCCAAGTGCGGTTACGTCATCGAAGCGCATGCTTTCGGCGACAACATCTTCTACTTCGTCACGGACGTGAAGTACGATGCAGTCAAGCATCGTGACATGTCCCAGGTCACCGACCTGAACTCGCTGAAGACGATGGTCGCCCAGGGCTTCATGAAGAAGGGTGCCGCCAAGCTCGGACAGACCGAGTTGCTCAACGAAATCCAGACGCTGGAGAAGGATACTTCGGTCGCGCCCATCCAGCACAACCCTCAACTGGCAGCCGCCCCCAGCAAAGAAGCTGATCTGGATCCTCTGGACTTCCAGCTCCATCAACACGTCAACCCCGCCATCCTCCCAGGAGCCATTCCCTCACCCGCTATTGCCCGTACCGTCGACGTGGATTTCTGGAAACAGATCTACGCGTTGAGCTTTGGCCGCTTTGGTGACAACGCGACCGCGCGTGAACATGCCCAGCAAGCGCTGGATGACCTCAATACCCTGGAGTGAACTTCATGTACAATCCGAACCCCGGCCGTGACAACCCGATTCGCATGATGAGCGAAAGCGAAGTGCGCCTGCACGGCCCGACCCCTGAGCAGATCGCGGCCATCAACGCCCCGCGCCTGCGTGGCCGCTTCGTCCATCGTTTCAAGGGCAAGGCAAAACGCCAACATCCGCTGCTGCCGACCCGCAACACCTATCAGGTCGAACGGCAGAAGCAGATCGACGCACTGATCGCCGTCAGTGACAAAATGCTGCACCTTCACCCAGGCCAGGGTAAGGTCGCGTCGATCCTGAAGACCAAGCGTTTCGCTCCACGGGAAAAGCCGACGTCTCCCCGCGAACGTACACTGGACTTGGTCCAGAGGTCCTTGTCTGTGGCCGGTGTCAAGATGACGATGGGTGGATCGGTCGAACGTGGCCAGCTCATGGGCGGCCATGCCCATCAGGTCGAGAAGGAATAAGACCTGAAGAAAACTCCCCACCTAAGTGGGGAGTTTTTTTTTTTCGTTCGTGAGCCATGATCATATGCAGTACCGATCTACTCCCTCGAACCAACCGAGGGTCACTCACGCACTAGGGGATTATTCCCATGGCAAAGACGCAGTCGAAGAACCAGAAGCGGCGGAATGACAAGCAGATGGATCAGAACGGTGGGGAACCGTCTGCTCAGCCCCGAGGCAAGACGAAGTCTGCACGTCACAAGGCTGATGAAGCCTGGACGCGCCAGACCAACGCTCCTCTGGTCTGCCGTAATGATGCGCAGAAGGGTTATCTCAAGTGCATCAAGGATCACGTGATCTCGTTCGGCGTTGGCCCGGCTGGTACGGGCAAGACCCATGTCTCGGTCAAGTACGCCTGCGAGCAGATTGACAAGGGCCAGTACAAAGGCCTTGTGATCCTGCGTCCTCTGGTGGAAATGGGCAAGTCTCTGGGCGCCCTGCCGGGCGAGCTGCATGAGAAGATGGCTCCGTGGGCCGAACCGTTCCTGAAGGTTCTCCGCGAGCACTACGGCGAAGCGGCAATGCAGGCCAAGTTCAATGGCGCGCATCCGTCGATCCGTTTCCTCGCGCTGCAGCATGTACGTGGCCGCACGTTCGACGATTGCTTCGTGATTCTGGACGAAGCGCAGAACACCACTCCGAAGGAAATGAAGACCATCTTGACTCGCCTGGGCGAGAACTCCAAGCTGGTCCTCAACGGCGACATCGACCAGGTCGATATCCCCGGCCAGTCGGGCATGGTGGACGCGCTGGATCTGGCACGTGGCGTTCCGGGGATGGGCGTGGCTACGTTCACCGAAGAAGACGTGATCCGAAGCGGTATCGTACGCGACATGCTGATCGCCTACCGTGAACGTGGGAAGGCACACAAGGCCGGCCGTAGCTGGCCGCCGAAGCCTCTCTCCGAAAAGGAGTAAATCGGATGTACTACCAACTGATGGGTGCTCACATAAGCAGCCCCTGCGCGCGACGTGCAGGGGGCTTACATCGAGGACCATCTCATGTCGAAATTCTCTCGCGCCGATCGCCGGCATCATCATAATCGTATCTTCGCTAAGTGCGTCCGTCAGGAACACTCCCCCTACGTGGATAAGGAGTGGGTTCTTAAGTGGTCGCGCGTGCGGGTAAATACGCGTACGCTCTGCTCATGCAGTGGGTGTGGTAATCCGCGTCGCCATTACGGTAACGCAGCTGCCGCATTGTCACGTCGTGAGTTGCGTGCTGCCGGCTGGCAAAAAGAAATCGACTGATCCATACTCCCCACCTTCGGGTGGGGAGTTTTCTATGTCGCTTTCTACTTCCGTATCGGGGTCCCCTACCCAATGAGCCCAACGCCACAACCTACCCACATGTCCAAGAAAGAACCGCCCTCCTCCGCAAAACCGATGTACCTGGATGACGAAGACGTCTCCGGCGAATTGCCCGAACCGAAGCTGCCCTATCCGCGGCAGTTCAGCACGATCATGACCAACCTGCGCAATCGCGCTGATGGTCGTGACGAGATCACCGTCGTCAGTCTGGCTGACGGTATAGAATTCTGTCGGGTGGATGTCAGCTACGCTCCCCATCCCGATATCGATGTCCAGCTCGACCAGGTCGTTGATGTTACCGACCCGGAACAGCTCGATAGCATGACCAGGCTCTGGCTGACATCGACCCGATGAACCAAACGGCACATTACGAGGAGGGCGATGCCCTCCTCTTTTTGTCCGCGATTAAGCTAATCGATTACAGACACATACTACCCATATGCGTGGACTCCACTTAGGGATCTCCCCGCCGTTTCACTTTCCTTCTCAATCAAGAGACAGCGTCAAATGAATACCGAAAACACCGCATCTGTCCAGGGCACCTACCGTGAAGACGGTAAGACCATGCTCTACACCTACCTCGAGACCCCCTCGGAATGGATCGACGAAGCTGGCATGCCCAGCGGCGCGTTCCAGGACCTGGCGACGCAGATCGCCAATGAGGTTGCCCAGGGCAGGGAACATCACTTCATCCAGATCGGTTTCTGCTATCACCACAAAGGGCTTCCCTACGCCGCCCTGGCTCGTACGCACCGCTACGATCGTTACGACGGTCTCAGTATCCGTGTCAATTTCAACGGCGGTGTTGCCGAGGTGACGCCTTCAAAGATGACGGTGATGGAGTTCGACGGTACCCGCGATGTCGATACGATGCTCGAACACCCCAGTAAGTTCGAATATGAGCGCGTTCGTGAAAGCCTGACGAAGGATCCGGTATGGCGGTTGACCAAGGCCACGTCGAGGGTCACCCGAAAATACGATCCGGCCACCGGCCTGTCCCTCACTGAGTCCCTGCACCCAGCACATGGAGTGGCGGTTAACATGTCCGCGTATCGGCCCGTCACCAAGGTGGCGGCCGTCCAGCAGTTGATGAGGCTGCTGCGCAGAACTCCCTATGCCTGGGAAAACCGCAACCATCGTTATATCGCTGACATCCGTCTGTTCACCGTGAATGGTCTCCGTTCGAATGGTCGATTTGACAAGGAGACGGTGTCGCCGATGGTTGCGGAGGACGTGGGGATGTACGACGGCCTGATCGATTCGATCGCCGACGTCGGTGACAGTGCCGAACGCTACTACCGGACGCTGGCGCGTTTGGCGCAGTTCGCGCACACCACGTTGCCGACGATCTGCAGCTCGCATGTCCTCAACAATCTGTGGCGACAGACCCTGTCCGTCCCGTTCTTCGAACGTTTCGGCGTGACCGTCGTCGAATCCATGAAGCCGACCTTTGGCGTGGAGTTTGCGCGCAACTACGCCCTGGCTCTGCAGAACTTCTCCGCACCGCTGCGGAACGATGAGGAGTACACCGCCGAAGGTTACGAGGCTGACAGGTTGCGGCTGATCGAACTGTTGGGCTGCAAGCAGTAGCAGTTTCACTCCTCCTCCCTTCGGGGAGGAGGATCCACCCAGCGATCCCAAAGAGGCTCTCGCTATAGCTGTAAACGATGCCCAAGGAGGCACTGCAATGAGTAACGAACATCCCAATCTGATCCTGCGTTATGAAGGCGATCTTCTCCCGATGGACTCCGGTCCCGAGTCGCTGGAGCGCCTGTATCAGGAAGTCTATCTCCCAGCGACCATCGCCTACCAGCAAGGTCGCCGACACCCGGTGTTCAGCGAACGGAACATGGCGCTGGAGATGGCCGTGATTTACGAAAGTTCGTCGGTCGGCAAGCAGCGTAAATCCAGGCCGGCTGGCGAAGACCTCCAGCTGATCCCGCCCGCATTCCGTGAACTGTGGGTCGGCACGCTGATCAATGGCGCGGCGATCAACAACCCCAAGACCCTTTCGCTGGTACTGGCCAGCCGTGGTCGTACGGTCAAGATCACCCACAGTGAGATCCATCTGGACGGCCCCAACATCGAACTGCGCTTCATGCGTACGTGGGCGCCCGGAAAGGAGAGCTCCGGAGCACATTGGGATCTGATTCGTTCTGTGCAGTCGATCTTCTACAAGAGCGCCCATCTGCCCACCACCATTCGCGGGGCATTCGACGAACTGGTCTACAACATCGACCAGGAAGTCAAGCATCCGGTCAAGCGCAAGGGTCGGAACATCCTGCCCGTATTTGCGAACATCCTGTCTCTGGCCAAGGCACCTCGTTTCCAGGGAATGCCGGATCTCGAGCCGCCTACGGACGAAAAGCTGCGCAATGCTGCAGCAACCGCGTTCATGTCGTTCTCCAAGGCCACCATCGAAACGATCTCCAATGACATCGACAACGGTGTCCACGGTCCGGATGCGACTTTGATGGATATCCTGATGCCGGACTTCGCAGTTCTTTGCGTGTGGTTGGGTATCGATCGTTATGTGGTCAATCATGACCTGGGTGGGATCTACCGCGCCACGCGTGAAAAGGTGCGGGTGCCCAATACGATTCCGATCAGCGATATGGACCTGTACAGCAAGGTCAGCGATGAAGTCAACGCGGCGTGGAAGCGCTTCGCTTAATCTAACGCGCCCCTCCTCCGGGAGGGGCGTTCTGAAACCTCCAGGAGCTCCTTTATGTCCAAGCGCGTAATTCGACCCGTCCACCCCGGCGAGATCCTCCAGGAAGAATTCCTGACGCCTTTCAACATGACGGGTCGAGCATTGGCATTTGCTCTGTTCGTCACCCCGTCAAGGATCTCCGAGATCCTGGGTAAGAAGCGTTCGGTCACTGCCGATACGGCCCTGCGACTGGGTCGTTATTTCAACACCACCGCCCAATTCTGGATGAACCTTCAGACGCAGTACGATCTGGAGATGGCCAAGGAATCTTCGGCCGCTGCTGTAAAAGCGATCCGTCCCCGCAAGGGCTGATCGATTCACCCGCGTGATCCACGCCGCCCTGTGGCTCTCACTCAATACACCAAACGCCCAATGGAGGGCAATATGAGCAACATCGCAATGCAAATGACCGTGGTCGAAAACGTCGCCCATTTCACCGCCGACTTCGACCCGAGTCTCAGTCAGAATTTCAATCGCGTCTACGACGAGATTTTCGAGATGGTCCGTGATATCGGCAAACGCTATCTCAAGGGCCTCCCCGGATACGACAGCCTGACTCAGGTCGAGTTCGGGGTCGTGTACAGCAACACCGCCCCGGATGACAACGTCAGCTACAACCATCTTTGGATGGGACGGATGTGGCTCAATCCGCGCGATCCCCGGCAGTGGCACATGCACTTGGAGAATCGCTCCACGACCATCGTCGTGTCGGAAAACACCATCGTCATGGAGGTGGAGGGTCAGCGTCCTTACTCCGGGCGTTTCGTCCGGGTCCTTTCCACCAACGGCGCTCCGGAAGGTGGGATGGCACACTACTGGGATACGGTCGCAGAGACCAAAAGGACGCACCGCGCGGTATATGCACTGCCGGTCGACCCCGTTGTGGCTGTCGGTCAGCTCATGAAGCTCTTCGGCGACCGCCTCTGGGACGACAGTCGCGGGAATCGACATCCCTATCCGGCAGTTGCCTCGATCCATCCCATGCTTCAGGGCCTGCGCGATCTGATCACGCGTCGGTTCACGCAACAGGAAAATGTCAGTTACGCCGACCACGAAGCCACCGTGTCGGCTTTGTTCGCTTTCCAGAAGCTGCGTGATCTGGCCATGCGTCCTTCCGATGGGCTGGAAATCGGTGAACCCAAAGATGATTACGACCTGGAATTCGTCACGGCTTTGGCTACGCTGCTCCGCGCAACCACAGTCCCGCTGGAGCATTTCCAGCGCTTCATCAACAGGATCATGATCGAAACCGGAAAGGCCGATATCTACCGTTCGATGCTCCTGAAGCATCTTACGGACGATGAGCCTGTTGCCGAATAAGTGAGTGAAGTAAGCCGCCTCCCTTCATGGGAGGCGGTTTTATACCGCACGGATGCCGTAACGCCCCCTAGACCCCGTAGTGCCCAACCCAAGGAAACACCATGCTCCACATCGAACTTCACAAGCGTGTGCCGCAAGCCCATCAGGAAATCGATCTCGCCTGGGTCCTGACCACGTTCGAACTGTGCCGTTCCCTGTTCACCAAGCCGGAAGAAGTGCAGTCCGAGATGATCTTCCTGCGCACCCAGAAGCCACAACCGCCGGTGTGTCTGCTGATCGACTATCGTCCTAAGGGAAGCTGTCTGCGCGTGCAGCTCTTCGTCCAGAACGGTCACAATCCGTTCCTGTCCTACATCTGCTACCCGGACATCATCAACGAGCGTGGCTACACGCATCGCTTCGTGGAAGAGCAGCCTTATGACAAGGCCTATCGTCCCTACCTGGGGGCGATCACCAACAAGCTGGAATGGAAGCTGGTCGAGTCCGACGCTCCGCGCAGGCTGTACCATCTGGACCGTGAACTCATTCCGATCTACCGCAAGGAACTGATCGTCGGCCTGGGTGAGCTGACCGACAAGGCGAGTCGCGCCAAGAGCGACAGGTGGGGATCGGAAACGGCCCTGCTGTACAACCGTCGCACCACGTTGCTGATGCAATTCCTGCGGACCAAGGCTGTTGTGTCCGGCTTCAATCAGGAAGAGCTGTCCTACCCGTTCGTCAACAACCTCCGGGACAACTACAGCTTCGTGATCAACTTCTTCCGCAGCTGCTGCATGCCCAACTGGAGCGCTGAAGACGAAGGTCGCTGGCTGGAACATTTCTTCCGGGCGTTCGATCCGGCGGTCAAAGACGCCAGCAACGACGAGACCCAATCGGATCTGCGCCGTCAGTGGATCGCCTACTGTGCCGAACTCGGCACGGTCACGGAAACGACCCCCGACCCGCTGAACATCGGCGGTTGGGCGTTGAAGGCCTAACGGTATAAGACGAGCCCTTCGGGGCTCGTTTTTTTTTGTTATTCAACCGATTTACAGACACATAACATGCTTTTGTAATGGAACCCTCCGTTACTCCATCATCAAAACGGGAGTTAACTCTGATGACTGCTGCTACCGCCTGTTCCCTGTCCGTCTCGGTTTCGTTGAGCGATAATATGAGCTCACCACGTACACCGATCGTCATGAAACAAGCAGCTGACCCGCTGGAAGAAACATCGATTTACCCGACAACCGATCTGCGTCCCTGCGCCCGCGTGAGAGCTCAATTCCTGATCTTCGGCTATTACTCCGTCAAGTACGGTGTCGAAGTTCAGCAGCTCAACCCGGTCCAAGCGCGTCTGAAGATCAGAGCGCTTCAGCAGGAAATGAAGACTACCGATGACGCAACCATCCGCCGTGGCCTGGTTCGCACCATCGCCGACTTCGAACGCATCTGCATGCTCCAGGAACTGCTTCGCTAATTCCTAGCCCAGTCCGCGTATCGGACTGGGTTTTATGCCCTCACTCCGGAATCTTCCGATGACCCTCATCATTTACGATCACCAAACCAACCGGCTGTATGCCGACCGTCACCGCCATCGCGTCGGCGAATCCAAGCCCGAACGCGTGAACAAGCTGATCGTGCCCAAGAAGCGCGACCGCATCAAGTTCAAGGCCGAAGATACCGGCAAGCGCGAAAAGATCCTGGTCACCTCCGGCACCGGTGGGCTGCACAACTTCGGCCATGCCCACTGGATGATGGAACACAAGGGCCTCACGCCGGAAGGAGTCATCGAGCACTTCTCCGACTACCTGGCCGGCAACAGTAAGGGTCAGAAGCACAGTAAGGCCCTGGTGTTCACCGACAAGCGCATCCACGAGCTGCAGTTCCTGTCTGGCAAGGTCGTCATCCACGAGTACGGCGAGCGTCGCCTGTTCTGGGGCGGCGGAGCGGCCACCGCAGAGCTCCTGGACAGCGTCTTCGATCTGACCCCCATGGAGATCCTGCGTGCCGTCTCCAAGGCCACTGACGACCGTATCAGTGCCGACTTCACGGTGGTCCAGGGTCTGCCCAGCGCCGAGCTGGGTCACGACATCCTGCTCCACGCTACCGCGCCCTGGCCGGATGACATCGCCCAGTACGAAACCGAAACCCCTGTCCATTTCCGCGAACTCTAGGAGTAACGACGCATGGCACTTGAGAAAGATATCACCGACTCGCTGATGGCGGTCACCATTCTCGCCGGCGTGTTCGGGGAGGAAGTCAAGCTTCACCTGAAGTCGGACGGGCGCATCCAGCATAAGGTGGCTGCCACCCACGACGATCGCTGCAAGACCTCGGCCTGCCTGAAGCACTACACCCTGCGTCTGGTGGATGCCGACGGCCTGGCCTTGCCGGGTGAGCTGGACAAGGAACGGCTGAACGACTACGTCCTGCCGGCACTGAACGAGATCGACCGCGCTTTCGGTATGTTCCAGAAGCGCTGCATCGAAGCGGCCATGCCGGCCTTCAACGAGTACATCGACGATCGTCTGTCGAGCCACTACGTTCCGCAGGTCGGTGATGTCGTCAAGATGTACGACAGCCTCGGTCCCCACAAGCCGGCATCGAACATCGCCTTCGTGGCGGCGTTGTTGACCAACGAGCATGCCAGGGACATCGCCCACGTCGAGAAACGCTGGGTTCGCTCCGACATCGTCCTGGTGACCTACCGCGATGGTGAGGTCAACTGCTACACCCACAACTCCCAGATGTACACCAAGATCGGCGTCAGCTCGGACTACGGCATTCCCGCCGCCCGACTGACCGATCTGGCCAACAAGTACTACCCGATCAACGGCCGCTACGGCAAGTTCCGTCCCGACACCGGCCGCCTGGCTGGCCCCGAGTAAACCCTCCCTAGGGTGGGTGTTTTCTTACACCCATCCATTTCTTATGACCTTTAGAGGTATTCAACATGGCATCGAACAAGATCCGCAATGCCTTCGCCAGTCTGCGCGCCGCAGCACCGACCAAGCCGGCCGCGCGTCAGGAAACCGAAGAGCAGGCACGTGCTCGTTTCAACCGTCGCCTGGCCACCATCCGTGGCACTGCCGAGGCGAAGGAGATCAAGCACTACCGCAACAAGCTGATGCGCCGTAAGTGGTCGCCCGATGGCGGCCTGGGCATCGTGACGGCCCGTCGTGAACGCGGTGACGCGTACACGCAGTTCCCCGATCAGTTCCGCAAGCTCAACGAGCGGCTGGACATGTTGGGAGTGGCGCCGTGTTTCGCCTGACGGGGCGCAACATCCAGTACCTGCGGCCAGATTTGACGATCTGGCCCAGGGGGCATCTCAACCTGGACAGTAAGAGCGAACAGCTCTGTTACTTCTGGACTCAGGAAGAGGAACTGATCACTCGCCAGAACATCGAACAGTTCTATTGCCCGATCATTGCACATCCGTCCGACCATCCGACCTATATCGAACTGCCCTCCTATCTGGGGAAGTTCAATTTCGAGCTGATGGCGGGCCGTCACCTCTATCGACTGTGCGTCGAACCTGACTGCGTGGCTGCTCCTTCGGGCCACGGTTTCAAGTTTGATCGAACCGGCCTGCGGGAATACGCTACGCTCACTACGAGGTTGTTCATTCGCCCCGACGGAGTCATGCCCGTTGAGGTCACTTACCTGGGAACTGCACCGCATGAGGACTGAAAAGCTCAGCCCGACGCGCACGCGTCTTTCGTTCGACGTCACCACCAAGGACCTGGCAGCACGCGGCGTGATGATTCGCCGTGAAGAGCTGTTCAACCTGATCGAGCGTCACACCAAGGTCGATCGCACCATCTACGGCGAGGTCGATGAGCCGTACCGTCCGAAGGACATGTCCGATTCGGCCTGGCAGCTTCGACTGAACACCGTCGATGATACCCAGGTCGGTTTCGCCATCGAGATCCGTCGCCGCTACAAGGATCGCTGCCCCGACGGCGTACACCTGTCGGCCGACGTGTTGCTGTACGGACCGAAGCAGAACATCGCCAAGGCCGTCATCAAAGACGCCGAATTCAAGCTGGTTCCGCGTCTGGTCCGTCGTCCCGATGGGATGATGGAGATCCTGGCATGGGATATGGCGGACGCTTAATGCGTCCGCTATGTTATACGACAATTCCACCCTCTTTCCACTGGAGTCACTAGCGTTTACCTTAACGCTCCCTTCAGGTCAGTGCCAAGCTGAGATGCCGAGTACGACGTTCCTGTAGGGCCTAGCCCTTTTAGAGTCATCCCCGTATGAAGTCTCTTTTCACCAAGCTGCTGGTCATTACCCTCTTCACCCTGACCTCCAGCGCCTGCTCCACCGTCAAACCTCATTTCCTGCCGACAGCTAAGACCGAGTTCGTCCAGCCGGAAATCCAGTACCCGCACATCGCACAACAGGAAGTGGCGATCAAGACTCCGGAACTGACCGTCCGTGAGCGAACCATTCCCTTGAACCCTGCGCTCTATCAGAGAGCCAACATCGTCATGACCGCTGCCGAGATCAGGTGTCTGACCGATGTGATCTACCACGAAAGTCGTTCCGAACGTGAGATTGGCCAGATTGGTGTGGGCTATGTAGTCCTCAATCGCATGGGTCATCCTCAATACCCCAAGACCGCCTGTGGCGTTGCGTACGATCGCAAGCACGGCTGTCAATTCTCCTGGGCCTGTGGCAAAGCGGCTGCAAAGATCCGCTACCCGGCCATGTACGAAGCATCGCGTAAGGTCGCCATCGACATCATGGAAGGCCGGGTCGAAAACCCGGTAGGCGACAGCATCCAGTTCCGTCAAGCACGTTTGAGGGCGCCGCGCGCCATGACTCGAACGATCACCATCGACGGCCATAGCTTCTACGCTGCCTCACTGTAGCTTTCCCTCCCCTCCTGACTCACGTCAGGAGGGGAGTTTATGCCGAGACCGATACATGAACACATCGAATTTTTCCAGGATTCAGCTGCGTCGCGCATATGCGACGCAGCGCGGTGGCGCGTTGTCGTCAGGGATGCTTGCGGCGGACTTTGATTTGTTCGCTCGATCCCACGAATCGATGGCCGACATCCTCAACAACTCGGACCGAGGGACCTTGCTATTTGACTCCACTCGTTCTCCACTCAAAGTGCAAGACACTGCATCGGATCTGCAGGTTGAATGTACCACGCAACTTCAGTTTGTCGAACACGGGGCGCCCACCATCTTTTACCGTTTGTATTGGGTCGGTGATCGCCAGAAAGCGCTCGAAGTGATGGCGGAAATTGCAGAAAAAGTGGGCGAGACCCTTCCTTACATGGAGGGAGAGAATCAGTACTCGATCCTGGAAACGGTGATGGAAATCGCCCACACCGAGTTTGACGGGCAGATTGTCGTGCCCGACAGCCTGGTTATCTTTGAACGCATGTTACAAGTAATTAGCAATAAGAAACTGCATGTGTCTCACGATCCCGAGAAGCAGCAGTTTCAAATCAGCTATGCTCGCGGTACATATGTCGTAAACTGGATCTATTCCTACCTAGGATTGATGCACCTCAATCGCGCTATACGAAAAACCGCCCCCTGACGAATCCCCGGAGTAAACTCGTGCAAGACAATAACAAAGTTAGTGACGCTTTCGCTCGCCGCCATCTGATGCTCCACTACGACTCCCAGAAAAAGGCATATCTCGAGGCCGGCTTCGATCCCAACGATCTGGAGCTGCTGCGCTGCGCTCATCTGGAGAGTATCACCACCGCACAGATCCACAATCTGGAAACCACGCAGAAGCCGAGCTTCATGGTCGATTCGATCGACAGCGTCACTTCCAAGTTCGTGGTGCGTGATGAAGAGCCGCCCGTCGAAAGCGTCATCAGTGCGGTAGCGTTGGATTTCGAAACCTGCCAGCGGGTCATCAGTTACGAGACGATGTACCTGGAAACCCGGCAGACCTGGACGGACATCATCTGCGGCCTGTACGGCCAGATCAGTCCGCACGATAACAATCAGGTCATGAAGGCCATCTCCAAATACGCCAAGGATCTGCGTACGCCGGCCAAGTTCACCGCCGTGCCGGCACTGGTCTTCGAGCGCTTGATCAAGTTGGCCGTCGAGCGTCAGCTGCTGGTTACGGCGACCCATCATTCCGAGCGTATCTCGGTGTTCATCAACCGCGATGGCGTGATGGGTGTATTCCATCTGCACTACGCCCAGCTGTTCCAGCAGGAGCCGGTAGTCATCCCGCCACGGGAGTACGTGCAGCCGAGATCCTTCAGCGAAGGCGAACCGCTGATGTTGGAGAAAGAGCTCACCGACACTGAAGGTCTGGAGCTCATGGCGCCACTGATTCGTACCTTGCGAGCTGCAGGTCATGACGTGGTGCTCTGCATGCTCTTTGAGCACATGGTCATCGTCCGGGTCGATGGAGTGGTCATGGTCGAGATGGGACTGACGTCGAAGGTCTCTCGTGACCGTATGTTCGACGGACACACGATCTGGGTGTCTGGCGAGACCGCTGCGTTGCTTCAGGACGATCAGTCGGGTCTCGTCAAATCGAGCGGGTACGAACCTGCTCGCGATTCCGAAAATACCAACCAGGAGTAAACTCGTGTCGCACGATTACAATTATCCTCGCCAAGGCGATGTTCCGCCTGTCCTGTTCTACACCGCTCTGGCCGAGCTGATTCGCAATAAACCCGGCGTGGAGGTCCGTGTTTACGGGAGCGGAGTTTTCGACGAGAAAAACAACCATCCGCTCAACTCCTATTCGAACGGTCCGATCATGGTCGTCAAGTCCAAGCGCGAAGAGCTGGTCTTCTATCGCGCCAATGGTGCGAAGATGGAAGTGGCGCTCTCCCGTCAAGCCGCTCGTGATTTGGAAGGAAACGTCATCTTGACGATCCTGAGCGATCGCGATCCTGAGAATTACTGACGTAAAAAGTCCCTGGAAGGGGCTGTTCCTATACAGCCCCGCCCCATCTTACAAATGCACCTCACTCGACATGTAGAGTAAACTCATGACTGAAAAAGACATCCATCTCTCCCGCAGCAACGATCTGTGGGAGGTGCTGAGCAAACAGCGTTGGCCCGATTACCTGATCGAGTCCCTCCTGGCCGCCAGCGTCAAGACCGAAGAAGCGCAGGAACGGCTGATGGGCATCACCGACAGCAGTCCCCTGCATCTGGCCTTCCAGACATACCCCGACGGCGAGAAGGGTTTCATGACCCGCATGGCCAACGTGGGTATGGAAACGCGTGACGGAATGGACTGGGCGCTCTTCGGCATCCTGCTTCTCGAACCCGGATCGGTGACTGGGCAGGAGTTGGAGAGTGCCAAGTTCGTCGGCGTCCCACTTCAGCCTGATCCCGATACCGCCATGGACGCCACTGTCTGGAAAGAGCTGCCCGAATCGGTGGGTATCCAGACAGTCACCAATCGCTACGTGATGTGGCTGCATTGGGCGTGCTACATCCAGCTGCTGACTGGCGTGGAGATGCGTGTAGCGGCCAACCCTGACGGTAGCATGTTCTTCGCACGTGGATTCATCGATGGCATGTATCTCATCGTCCACTACAACCATGCTGCCGCGCTGCGCATGATGGATCGTCAGCGCATGATCGAAGCTGCTACCAAAACCGAACCCACCAACAAAACCATCAATTAAGGGAGTTAACTCGTGTCCGAATTCATCGATGAAGGTCAACCGTCCGCGCCGACCCCCAAGGTGTTCCCGCTGGATCGTCTGGATGGTCTGACCCTGGAAGTTCTGCCGGGACTGAACATCCGCATCACCGCCGCCGACAACCCCCGCCACATCCGCTACATCGACGAGGAACGCCAGGAGCTGGCTCTGGGCTATATCGAAGGCGTCTACGGCGCCGAGGTCGAGTACTACGTGATCAGGGCCGTGGGCGATGCTCGTGCGGCTCGTATCGTCCAGGTCCAGAACCCCAACCTGTACCCGATGATCTACCAGGAAACCGTGGAGAGCAAGCTGCAGAGCCTGGGCTATACCTCCCGTGACGATGCCGATGCTCGGGTGCTGCTGCCCTACCACCGTCGGGTGATCTACCACGACCTGGTTCCGGACATGGTCCATCGCCTGCGGAAGAAGAACCCCAACGCCCATATGGTCCCGGACCTGTCCAAGATCATCTGCTCGGCCGACGGTACCGCCTTGCTGATCCCGCGGCTGGTCGAGGATGGTCACAGTCCGTTGCTGTTCCGCGAGCCAGTGCCGTGCGGGGAGTTGACCTCCAGTAACTCGCTGTTCCCGTTCAAGCACATCAAGGGTCTGGAATTCGACCACCGTGGCCAGAGGTTCAGCTGGCGCCGTTGGATCGGCGAATCGGAGTTCAGTGAGTTCCGCTACCAGTACGAGGACTCCGACGACCAGCGCTTCACCCGTGGCCGCTTCGGTTTGCGTAACGACGGTGCGATCCACGTCCAGGTCCGCTACAAGGAGGATTACCTCCAGGGCGAGGTCAACGGACTGCCGTCCTCCATCCGTCATCGCTACTACTGGGATGACAATGATTTCTGGATGGTGGTGTCGCTCACCGACGAAATGGATCGCTGGGAGGAAATCGACCAGTGGCGTGGGGATGAGCGGGCGCAGGCACTGGTCAAGAAGTTGACCGGCAATCGCCAGTGGTTGTTGGAGATGGAGATGCATTACTTCCCGCTGGTCAAGGGCAAGCCGTATCCCAACCAGGCGGTGGCCTGGGGTATCGGCGACTTCCAGTACGGGACCGAAGAACAGGTGCGGAGCGTGACCCATGCCGCCATGGAGGTTGCCCGGCACGGGAAGAACTACGATGAGCTCAAGGGCAGCATCTACGGTCCGGCGCTCTATTGGTTCGCAGCTTACCCGAAGGCTGAACTCCCCAAGACCGAGGATACGTCACCAAAGCCGGAACGGCTGCCGGTGGCATCTGGGGCTGGCGGGATACCCGATGAAATCGAAGCTCCTCCACTGATCATGGTCAACGAAGGTGGGGTTTCCGGGAGTGGGTGGCCTGGCTTCTCCGGATTGTGGAAGAAGCTCTTCGGCAGGTAAGCGGCATAAACGCCAGGGCAGTTAACTGCCCTGGCACTACCAAGGATCGATATGAAACACGACATGTTCAACCCCGACTACGAGACCCCCACCAACAAGCGTCCGCTGGTGCTCTGGTCGGGCGGTGTGGACTCCACGTACCTGATCTGGGGTCATCTCGGTCATGGCCGAGTGTTCGACACCGTATCGGCAGACTCCTACGTGGCGCCCGAGAAGTTGTCGCGGGAGATGTTGGCGCGAAAGAAGATCCAGAGTGCATTCCTGCACTGCGAAGAGTTCGGTCAGGTCGTCAACGAAACAGCAGCTAAGAGTTTCCGCTCACCCGTGATGCAGACGAGGAACCTGTCCCAACTCTGTCCGCAGGGCGAGAACAGCGTTCAGTTCCGACAGGTGATGCCATGGATCGCCGCGTCTCTGATGAAGTTCAATCCGGAAGTGCATAGCCGTGTTGAAGTCGGTTATCTGATGGGGGACGACATCAGCGCATGGCTCCACGACATTGCCGAGACGTTCTATCATCTCGGCAGGGTGGTTTTGGGAACTCCGGTGGAGTGTTACTTCCCACTGGCGACCATGCGTAAAGGCAAGCTGATGTCCAGTCTCCATGGACAGAAGATCGAGTTGGGCGTTGGCGACGACGCAGACACTTACAGTCTGTTGGACCTGACGTGGGTCTGTGAGCTCCCCCATGAAGGAGGTCATTGCGGACACTGCGGCCCGTGCAAGCGTGAGGCCGAAACCCGGACGGAGTACGGTATCCCGGCTCGACCGCGTGTATGTGAAGAAGGGCTGCCGCTGGCTGATATGGTGAAGCGCAGGGGTGAGTCGGTCGATCGACACGAGGTCGAAGACTACTTCGCCAAAACCTGGCCGGGCGACCAGTACCCGCAGCTCTACAGGAGTCGTCCGTGGTTGACGACAGATGAGGCCCATCAGATGGCCCTGGATGAAGACCTCCTGCGCAGGAAATACGGTGACAACATCGTGCCGGATCTCAACAACGAGTCGAATGAACTGATCGTTCTGCCGACGTTCGAAGAAAACTAACTCTGGGGATATCTATCATGAGTCTGAAACACGGTCCGCTGGACATTGAAGACGTGTATTGCGACAACGTCGCCGCCACGCTGTACAGGATGGGCACCCGCACCCAACCGTTGCGCTTTGAGATGGTCACTCAGCACGACAAGGACGTGCAGTGCATCCTTGTCGGCCCGCAGTACTCCGACGAGATCCTTCAGGAGCTGGGTGAACAGCCCTGGTTCCTGTCGATCGAAACCCGTCGTATGGACGCACAGAAGCTCCTGGACCTGATCGAATCCGAAGGCTGGGTACTGCGCGATATCCATGGGCACGATGAGGCTGTCGACGAACTGGATCCTCGTGGGTATGTGAACAGCCTGGGCTATTCGGATGTCCAAGGGTCCAGTGCCTACCTGGCATCGGGACTGGCTGCGTTGGCCGGACTGATCAGCAACTTCGGTCTGAGTTTGGTGAGGATCGAACGGACCGCGCAGAACGTCATGCGGGTTGTGCTGGTCGGTGACGACATCCTGTATCGAATCGATCTGGAAGGCCAGGTCATTCAGGACGTTCATGTCAAGCTGTGGGATCAGTATCGTCCTGAAGTAATTTCTGACATGACTCCCTAATGATCTGCGGACGAGTGCTCCTAGGCCTTACCGCGCATGGCTGCTAGGGATATCCCCATCCCGTAGCGGCAAAGTTTCCCGTCATCACTCCCCGATGATCCTGGATTCCATGTGGGCTAGTAGACCCACACCTTTTCACCTATGTTATAGATCGGGTATACGCTTAGCAGGGCGCCGATCTGTGATGGACGTGTTGTGCTGGACAGACATAACACGCTCTAACCCTAGACCCTATTTTCGGTATGGGCGCGCAAGGGGCAGCGACCGATTCACGTTCAGTCGTTTTTTCTTCCGGCTAAAGCCAGTGGGGATTTCCCCACTGGCTTTTATGCCGTCGCTAGAGATTCCTGCAGAATTACATAGCGGTTCTATTTAATGTGTCATCCCCCGACTCTTACTCCAGAGGTACTTGCAATGTCCCACGAAAACAACGAATTCGAAGTCGAACACGAAGACGGCTTCTCCGGTCTGCCGTCCGACCAAGATCGCAGCCAGATGGTCATCGTCGACTGGAGTCTGTGGTCGACCGTGTCGATGGGCAGGACGATCCTGTCCCTGGACAACCTGCTGTCCGAAGATCGTCAGGCCGCGATCAATCACCTGGAACTGATCCGCCACTCCATCGAGCTGCCGCATCACCACCACCTGATGGCCCACACCGACCTGCGCTTCGGCGCCTTGCCCGAAGGTGGCTTCGAGTACAGCTTCACCGCGCCGGCCGTGGAACGTCCCTACGAAGAAGTGCTCTTCGACGATCGCTACCTGGTCTCCCGCTTCCCGCAGCTGCCGGCCGATGCGGACATCGACACGATCCCCATGGGCAAGGTGACGATTTCGGCACCGGACGCTGTTGATCCGGGTACGGTGCTACGCATGCCAAAGTCGCAGATCAACGAGAACAGCCGCCTGCAGTTGTCGGAGATCGAGAAGATCATCGCCGACTACTACGCGCTGACGGCAGAAGATGGTCGCCTGCGCCTGCATCCGATCGTGGAGATCTTCCTGACGATGGTGACCCACTGGACCGCCGATACCGAGTTCTACGTCAGCAGCGTCCAGCGCACCCCCGAAGAAAACATCGTCGTGCAGATCTACCACAACGCAACCCCGGCCGCGATCCGTTTCGAGATGAACCTGCCCGGCTTGGGTCAGGCCAACAGCGTGATGCTGTCCACGATCTCCTGAGTCTACGAGGGCGGCCTACGGGCCGCCCTCTACGACCATCCCCTTTTTTATGACTAATGACAGGATCCATCCATGTCCAACACCACCATCGATCAGGTCCTGCTGGACGCTATCGTTCGTCAGGGCGGTCCGCGTCTGACGCCCCATCAGGTCGAGATCGCCCGCCTGCCCGACAGTGACCATCCGGGTCAGCCGCGCAAGTTCAATGTCAAGGTACTGCCGCCTCTGAATGAAGTCATCAAAGACTTCACCATCGTCATGCAGCCCAACGCACTCAATCGTCAGCTCTCGGGCGGTTCGGTGCTGGCCTTCCCGCAAGCCTGGACGGCACAGACCATCTGCGCGGCCCTGAAGGAGCACGTCAACGTCGATCTTCTGGATGACACGTTCGATGTGGTGACCCTGGACACCGGTCGTGAGACGGTCACCCGTCTGGTGTGCAACAACCAGACCATGCTGTTTGATGGTGAGATCGTACTGATCTCCCCGAACGACGCATTCAAGATGCTCGAGGCGACCAACGGTGGTATGAACACGCTCACCACTGCCGCGCAGCTGGCTGAGATCAATCACTCCCAGCGGCTGGGTCGCGTACATGCTGCCCTGCCCAACAAGTGGCCCAACCGTATCGACCGCGTGCTGTTCTGTACGCGTCGTGAACCGCTGGCTGGTCCTCTGGCTGTAATCCAAACCCTGGGCGGTCCGGACAATCCACACTTCTACGAGTTCCCGATCGAAGTCGACAGCAGTCAGGTTGACCTGAACTCGCACTACCTGTGTGGCGATTACTCGCTGACACTGGAGCAATCCACCGACACAGTCATCGCGCAGCTGTTCAACGTTGATGCTGACGGTACCCGCCTGCTGAGCTGGGAAGGGAAGCTGAACGGCACCTCGGGTTGGGATGCGATTCCGATCACTGCCGAATCGTCCGTGCTGGTGCTCACGCACTCTGCCGGCACAGCCAACACCACCAGCATCGGTGTCAGGCTCTCGCTGTCGCCGTATCGTCAGGTCTACATGACCCAGACGGTTGAGGAGTACGCTCCGGAAATGGCCGGTCCGTCGCTGATCCGGTTCTCCGGCTTCGAGCGCCTGGAATCGGACCTGATGGAGCTGAGCAGCACGGGACATTTCATCGGCGCACGTGTGCATGTCCTCACCCTGCCGACCACGGGCGTGACCAAGATCATCTCGGTGGAAGGCCAGGACGATCCGTTCCTGTCCCTGGAGTACGACGCTGCCGATCGCAGCTTCCTGGTTCGCTACGGCGAGATCGTTCAGAAGGCTTCGGTCGACTGGGCGGCGTTCGAGGGCGCCCACATCACCGTGGCTGCCAACATCGGCAATCAGACCATCAACGTGTTCGTCCAGGGCCAGCAAGGCCAAGGACAGATGATCGACCACATCAATCCTGTCGGGCCGAGCTCCGGTCGCATCCGCGTGGGCGGTGGTTCCGAGCAGTCGATCTCGCTGCGTGACTTCTTCCACTTCAAGGGGAAGGTCACCGTCGTGGCGGCACAGTGGTTCGTTGACAACCACAATCAAGACTAAGGAAATCCGTCATGGATGTTCTGGAGAACTGGGGACCTTCGGGTCCCCAGGCTGTTTCACCACTCAATTTTTTTGATCTTCGTCATTACCTGATCGATCGTATCGAGCAGCAACACCAGTTCATCCTGACCGCTGATGATTACGAATGGTCCCAGGACGGCCTGGATGGCGATAAGGCCATCGTCCGTGCCACTCCGAAGGGAACCACGCCGGGCCGGGAAGCGATCACCGTACGGGTGCCGTACGTGGACATGATCGACTTGATCAACCCGTTGATCTCCGATCGCGTGCTGGACTTCGCCGGCGAGATCACCGCCGATCGAATCATCGATCGCATCAACCAGATTGCCGGCGTACCGCTTCTGAAGTCGCAGTAATTCACCTTCTCGGATCTGACCGAGATTCGCGGTACGGTCGAAGTGACCATGTCTCCCAACATCGCCAACCTGCTTTCGGTGGGCGTGCTGACGTTGAAGATCCGACAGGTCAACGTCGACATCGACACCGAGTTCGACATGCGCACGTTCCCATACACCGACATGGCCAATGTCTCTGTGGAGATGTGTCTGGCCGGTACGGTGGATCCGCTGGAACCCAGTGAGGTCGAAGGTACCCGCCGCTATTACGGCGACGGTAGTTACATCGACATGATCGATGACGACACCCTGGAAATCCACAATGGCATGATGCGCAACTACTGGGTGTTTGTGCGCATGCCGGGACGTAAGACCGACATCGAGATTGATGGCAAGACCGTCAACCTGATGATGGAAATGAGTGAGCTCAACAAGGGCGAAGTCAATCTCCACGTCGACTCGATCAATCCCGTCATTCCGTTCTGCAGCTATACCCAGATCGGTACGATTGTTGGCGTCCACTTCAACAACTTCATCGGATTCAACTTCAACCCGATCGGCAACAATGGCAGCACGGCCGACTACACCCAGCTCGCTCGTATCCGCATTCGCTTGATTAGCGAGGAGTGACATGGCCAACATCCAAATCGATCCGAACCGATCGCCCAGGGAACAGTTCCTGGAGCTGGTCGTTCGCAGTTCGCATACCAACCATCCGGAAACCACGGTCATCATCGGCAGACCCTCCCGGTCTGTAGCTGGCGACCCGGCTGAAACGATGGTTTCGGTTAGCATCCGCGCCAAGCAGTTCCGCAACGATCGTATCGTTCGGTATCGCCGTGTGGATCTGCAGAATGCGTTCCTGTTCCAGCACGTGTTCGTCGATGTTCCTGCTGGGGCTACTGACCAGCAGATTGTCGATGCGACCAATGCCCTGGGCTATACGCAGTTGATCCTCAGCGAGATCGTCATCGGTCCTCGCAATCCGGGTACGGATGCGCACGACACCATCACGATCACGGCCAAACCCGAATCGTTACTGTACGCCACCCAGTTCGATATCCACGTTCCCAAGGCAAACGCCGATGGTCCTGTCGGTTATCGCATGGCACTGATGGGTCCGGGTGAGCATCTGCTGATCCGTCCCAATGGTGATCGCTCGTTGATGGTTTCCGATGGTGAGCAATTCCTGCTGCGAGGCTCCAACGACCTGCAGGGCTGCACGATCCTCAGCTCGCCGGGCTGGTTCTGCCAGCCGGTTCTCTGGATGGTGGATGCTCGAGGTAACCCCGTTCCGGAAGAGCAGCAGCCGGACACCTACGCTGGCAGTTACTCCCAGTACAACAACGTCCAGGTCATGGACAAGGCCACGATCAAGGCTGCTATCCAGCAGGTGATCGATGCGGGCATGGAGCCTCCGAGCTGGTACGTTCCTGGCTGTTCGCTGATGGTGGTGACTCTGGACGAATCGTGTCCTGAGATGGCTGAGGCTGTCATTCAGGCACCTGGCCAGACTGCCCCTCCGATGCGCTACAACTGGCGCATTGCGCGATTCACGGCGACCTGGAAACCGCAACTGATCCTCTCGGGCGATCCTGGCGTTGATCTGGGTTCGGTCGTTCCCAACGGTACGCTGACCTTCAAGTTCCCCAGGTTCGGCAAGGATCCTGGCTCGGCCTCCGACGGTGACGCCGGTGTTATCCAGCCGGGTAGTGAACTCACCGGTGGTCTGCTGGTGGGTAAGGACGCGTGCGGACTCAACAGCGCTCCCGGTCAGTACAGCTTCTGGCGTATCTCCTTCGCCGGACAGATCACCGAATGTGTGGACATCCCCGAATGGGTCGGTAAAACCACTTCGTCGACCGACTACGTCTATGTGGCGCCGTACAACTGTACGGTTGATCGCAAGGCCGATCTGTCGACCCTGGCCTTCAACCCTCCGCCGGAGATGTTCCAGCGGAATCTGATGATTGACGACCTGACCATGCCGGGCGGTAACGATCGGCTAGGCTACTTCGCCTCGTTCTATCCGACCACCGTGTCCGGTCTGCAGTTCGAGATGAACCCATAAGCCAGCGGGCAACCGCGAGCCAGCATCCCTCATAATCGCCCCTCCTGAACGGAGGGGCTGCTGGAGCACCTGATGTACAACCTTCCCGTTCCGTTGAAGCAACTCTTCCTGGACGAAGTCAACACCCGCAACAACCTCACGCTCACGTTGGCCGACGTCGAGTTGTCCGATCCGGAACCGTCTCAGTCCGCTCGCGGCAACACGAGTCTTCTGCTGACCATCCCTGCCCGTGGCCACTCCTCGACCCTGGTTCAGTACGAACGTTGGGACCTGACGGAGTTCTACGATGTCCACGATCCTGAATATCTCGTCGATCGTAAGGGTATCTACACACTGGCTGATGTACTGGCTCTGGTCAATGCCCGACTCGTCATGCAGCTGGAGCCAGGCGAGTTTGTGGACGGTCAGTGGGATCTGACGGGCGACTCAGTGCAGATCGCTCTCCAGGCTGCTCCCACCAATGTGATGCTCGTCGGGTCGCTTGACCTGACACTGCGAATGCTGTAACCCAAGGAGTCCCCATGTCCACGTTCCCGCAATTCAACAAACCAGGTCCGGAGCTTTTCTACGACCTGGTCAACAAGACCAATGGTACCAGCTTCCGGCTGGGCGACCTGGTCTTGGAAAACCCCCAGCCCGGTACGCACCCCGAACACAGTTTCGTCAACACGATCATCGTGGTGAAGGGAACCGATCGCGTGGCGTTCAAGGGCCCGGAGCCTCTGCACTATCGACGTGTGGACCTGAACCTGCTGCTGGGTCAGCAGAATGTCGCCTTCGATCTGCCGGAAGGTACGACGGACTTCACCACTGACGATCTGATCCCGCTGATCAATGCCCGTTTCGAGATCATGCTGGGTGCGGAAGACATCGTCGGCAACAACTGGACGATCGATCCGGACAACGATCTGCAGGTGACCATCGAAGCCACCGTGACCTGTCTGACCTACGTCGGTCAGCTGGAGCTGACCATCAAGAAGCCGGCTGGCGAAGTGCTCGATCCGCTGCTGACGATCGAGTCGCAGCGATACGTCGATGCTGGCCAGTCGTTCGCACTCACGGTCCGTTCGATCGATGGTCCGGTTCGTGTCGACACCGTGGTCAACCTGGATTACTCGGAAGCCCGCCCCGACGTGGATTACACGTATCCCGGTCCCACCCTCACGATCCCGGCAGGCGCTGAGTCTGCCAGCGTGACGGTCCAGACCCTGGACAATGGTGTCTCCGACGGCGACAAGACCCTGGTAGTGCGTCTGATGTCCGGCAGTGGATACGAGGCCGGTTCTCCGGATATGGCCTACATCACCATCGTCGAACCTTGGGTGGTTCTGCCGACCGAACGTCATTTCTTCTTCAACGCCAACACACCGGTCAACGATGAGGACGTGAAGACGACGATCGAAGTCACCAAGCCGAGTTTCGAGCAGTTCTTGCTGATGGCCAAGACGGCACAGCTCTTCAGTCCCGTCCAAGAACTCGGCGTTGGTTTTGAGCCGATGGAACCCGAGCTGAAGCCAGTCAGCCACACCGAGAACTTCGGCGTGATCCATTGGGATGAGCTTGACCTGCAGCGTAAGTACGCCCCGATCGGCGATCTGGTCAATGACCGTGGCGATTTTGCCTACATCGTCCCGGATCAGGCGCATGACAACTACAATCCGACCGGGATCAATCTGCGAATCCGTCTCGAGGCTGACACCGCCAACGCATGGCAGGCCGAGCTGATCTACGAACCCAAAGCGAAGTGGGGGCGTTTCATCAGTTCTGCGGGTCGCGATACGTTCGCTCCTTTCCCGCCGGGACAAAACGCCGACGACCCCGAGCCGAGTCCACTGCCGATGGGCACGACGACCCTGGATTACAGCGGTAAGCTGCTGCCCATCGCCACGTCCTACGGCATTCGTCTGGCACTGACCCGTCTGGACAACCGTTCGTTGGTGACGGCCGGTATCGACATCCACAACGGTTTCTTCGTGCAGATGTACAATGCCGACTACTCGTTCTACAAGGGCTTTGAAGCGGCTGACATCGTGGACAACAAGGCCGAGTTCGAGCAGAACAATCGTTCTGGCGGTATCGAGCTCTCTCCGGACGGTAAGCGTCTGACGATGTGGTACATTCCCAGCACTGCCGATGAGGTCTGCAGCGTGGAGATGGGCATCGACCAGAGCAACTACACCCGCCCGATCAAGTTGACGCTGGTCTCCAACAGCCACCCGGCTTCGGTGCGGGACGTCAACGATTCGACCCGCAACTATCCGCTGACCGGTCCCGGCCAGGTCATCGAGTACGTCCAGTCGGATATGAGGGCGATGCTCGTCATGCCGTCCGCTGGTGTTGGTGTCCGGATGGAGACCGTGTTCGATGTCGAACTGAAGGTCCCCAACCAGGCCGACAATGACATCACCTCCAACCTGACGGTTGAGTTCGAGAACGCTCAGTTCACTGACGGTACCGACTTTGCCAACGCATCGACGTTCCAGCAGGTCCGGATCGTCCAGCCGATGGGCTCGAAGATGTTTGACATTCCGCAGTTCGAGGCGGGCGTCAATAACCAGATCCTGGCGGGTGCTGGTACGGCGCCGGGCTGGTGGGGCGGTATCTACCTACTGGACAACAAGCTCAACGTCTACATCGATACGGTGGACACGTACGCGACATCGCCCACTCAGGGTGATGAGACCTCACCGGATGTGCCGGTGATCAGCCAGTGGTTCGCCTTCGATTCGGCTCGCGTTACCAGTGCTGACAGTACCCCGGTGCCGGCCGATCTCCCGACCATCTTCGGTCAGGGTTCAGGCAACATCGATGCGGGTCACGCATTCGGCCCCAGCTTCCCGAAGTTTGCCGTCTCGCTTCCGACCGGTATTCTGGTGGAATCTACCCCGGACGATGCTGTCGCCCAGGGACCGTCCTGGATCTACATCGATCGTCGTGCCCCCACCGTGGTCGGCCATGGCCTGGTTCGCATTCGTGAGAACAAGGTCGCCCAGATGGTGTCGGCTGCGGTGGACGATGTGATCATGCTGTACTGCGCACAGCTGAACAGCTTCGGTACTCCGGATGCGACGGTGGGTCAGTACTGGGCACGTGGTATCGATCTGTTGGGCAATGCAATGCCGAACGATTTCCACATCCAGACGGTGGACTCGGGCGAACCGGCGTTTGCACTCTGGCATCGGACGCAGCATAACGGCAAGTTCTGCTACCACGATCGTGCCGGCGGTGGTCTGGGTTCGTTCTTCTGGTACGACCTGCCGGTTGCAACTGGTCAGGTACGTCTGTGGCCGGTGGAGATTCGCAACAACACCGGTTCTCGCCTGGGCACTGTGGTTGCCCACACCGATGGTCGGATCTGGTTCGCCAACATCAACGATGATTTCAACAATGGCGCAACCGGTACGTGGCACCTGCTGTCCAATGCCGATCTGGTGCTGAAGGGTTCTGCGACGCTGGACCTGAGCACCTTCGTCCCCCTGTCGGTCATGCAGAATGGTTCCGGCGGTTACCGTCTGGGTGGTTGGATCGGCGGTACATTCACGCCATCGGCAGAAGCTGCGGGCGTGACTGGTTACCAGGGTGACAACGGCAACTACCGGATCAGCATCGGCCCGTACGGCCATGCCGGCCAGCCCATGCGTCCGGGTATCGACTTCGAGCCACTCACCAGCTGGATGCATTCGGTCAACACGCGCGATCGTAGCAAGTGGGGTATGCGTGGTCAATTCGTCGCGGTGAACTGGCAGTCCAACGGCCGACGCGTTCTGCGTTACGGCGGTCCGACCTTCTATAACCCCGGTGTTGAAGACGACCAAGGTACCTAAGGCAATGAATAGCCCCCTCCCTTCGGGGAGGGGGTCCTCTATGCCTCTTCCTATGAGCATTCCTATTTTCCACTGAAGGTATCCCCATGGAACTGGATTACAGCAAGCCCGGTCCGGAGCTGATGGTCGATCTGATCAACCAGGCCAACGGCACCAAGTTCGTCGTTGGTGACCTGACGTTCTCTGATGTTGCTGCGCACTCCGATGTTGAGCATCCCGCTGAGAACACCAAGGTCACCGCTACCGGCACTGGCACCACCCGGTTCAAAGGTCCCAAGGACCTGTTCTACACCCGACTGGATCTGCAGCCATCTCTGGGTGGTCGCAACGTCACCTTCAGCGTGCCTGCCGACGTCACCCTGCCGGCAGTGCTGGACATGATGAATGAGCGTTACAAGCTCGGCTTCGGTACGGATGATCTGGAGTGGAGTCGTTCCGGTCCGGTGATCGGTACGGAAGAAGTCGACATCACGGCCAAGCCGGGATCGCTGACCTACATCGGCACCACCAAGATCATCCTGAAGCCCGTTTGACCTATCGACGGCATAAGAGGCCCCTCCCCGAAAGGGGAGGGGCCCTATGACGCAGCTCCCGAGGGGAGGAATGGCTTAGCCGCCCTGGGTCGGGCCGTCGTAAGCGAAGCCGTCCAGACCGGTGGTGCGGCCAGCCAGGTCGACGTCGCCGGCCTTGACGGTCAGCACGACCGAACCCTTGTAGACCAGCGAACCGGCCAGGATGGTCAGGGTGAAGGTCTTGGTCTCGTTCGGCTCGGTACCGTCGAACGCCGGCAGGGCACCGTCGGTGTAGTCGGTACCGGCGACCAGGTTGACGCTGAAGCGGGTGTTCAGCAGGGCCACGATGTCCGAGATCTGGGTGGCCGAACCCTTGTCGAACTCGTCATCCGTGGCAGTGCCCTTGGCGACGACGTCGGTATCGATGGCCAGACGCTGGAAGGTCAGGTTCGCAGCGCCCTTGTAGCCGGAACCCGGCACGGCGGTCATCGTGATCTTGGCGTCACGGGTGGCCGAATCGGCGCCGTCGTTGGCCGCCGGCGCGTTGAAGGTCACGGCGGCAACCGGGACGTTCAGGGTCGGGTTGGCGGTGTTGAACAGCTCGACGAGCAGATCCTTGCCAGCTTTGGTGAAGTCCATTGCAATGCTCCCAAGTGATGTCTAAGGGGCTCTAAAGGAGCCCATAGAATCATCTTAGAGTCGCTTGTATTCGACGAACTTTACATGGTACTGATCGCGATCAGCCTTTAGCCAGTCGGTACTGTCCACTTTCAGGAAATGGGCCGGGTTGATCTTCGGGAACCAGGTGTCCGCTTCGGGCAGTTCGATCTGCACTTCGGTCACGTAGATGCGATTGACGAAGGGCATCATCAGCGAGTAGATCTCGCCACCGCCGATGCAGACGATCTCATCGCCATCAGCGATCTCACGAGCCTCTTCCAGGCTCGCTACGGCCAGCTGCTCTTCGTATGGGGTGACGCCCTGGCGGGTCATCACCAGGTTCGTACGGCCCGGCAGAGCGCGTCCGATGGACAGGGCGGTCTTGGTCCCCATCAGAACGTGCTTGCCAGCAGTGATGCGACGGAAATGCGCCATGTCGCTGTGCAGACGCCACAGCAGCTTGTTGTTCAGACCGATGGCGCGATTGAGATCGTGAGCGACGATCATCGAAAATTCGGGTTTACTCATGGTGTCTCCTCAGTGGGCAAAGCATAGGCCCTGTTCGTATTTTTGACTCACCGTCTAACAACGGTTTTGAGTCGTCTCATAACCGCTATGTCAAGTATAATTTTTTTCCTGGGGGAGACCTGAGGTATGCGGCTAGGGTCATACTAGCCATCCTCGAAATCCGAATTTTCAAGGTTCACGTCCTCATGTCACCAACCACCACCACTACCATCATCAAGCGTGATGGTACCCGCCAGCCGTTCACCCCCAGCAAACTCTCCCGTTGGGGACGCTGGGCTGCCGAGAACCTGGCCGACCGTGTCGACTGGCCGACCGTTCTGGTCGAAGTCACCAGTCAGCTCCCCGCAGAAATCTCCTCTGCGGCCCTCCAGAAGCGCTTCATCGAGCGTTGCCTGGCTCAGCGCTCCTGGCCTGCCTATCTGATGGCCGGTCGTCTCTACGTGCCGCTGATGCGCAAGGAGATGTACGGTACCGAAGACATGCCTTCCGTGCGTGAAATCCACGCGCGCCTCCAAGCTGTCGACTTCATGCGTGTGCTGGACTACAGCGACGCAGAATACGCTCAGGTCGAATCGTTCATCGACCACAGCCGCGACATGAACTACCCGCACTTCCAGCTCGATCAGCTGCGCCGCAAGTACGCACTGAAGGACCGTCGCCTCAACGGCTCGAAGACCGAGTACGAAACTCCGCAGTACATCTTCATGCGCATGGCGATGGCTCTGGCCGAATCGCAGCCGCGTGATCGCCGCATGACCGACCTGAAGGAGTGGTACGACCGCTTCTCGCTCGGCAAGCTCAACGCTCCGACCCCGAACTACATCAACCTGGGCACCTCGCACCACGGCTACGCGTCGTGCTGCCTGTACACCACGCAAGACGAAATCCAGTCGATCCTGGCCGGCGAAGTCATCAACTACACGATGACCTACTCCAGTGCCGGCATCGGCAGCCACCTGAACACCCGTTCGGCTGGCGACCCGGTCCGCGGCGGTCTGTTCCCGCACATGGGCAAGTACCCCTACCTGCGCTCGTCGCTGGGCAACGTCGGTGCCAACACCCAGGCCGGCCGTGGTGGTGCGAAGAACGACTTCTACAACGCATACGATCCGGAAGTCGAACTTCTGATGCGTCTGAAGAATCCGATGACCCCGGCTGACCGTCAGCTGCGTGGCATGGACTACACCGCACTGGTCAACAAGAACTTCGTTCGCCGCGCTGCGAAGGACGAGCAAATCTTCCTGTTCAACAGCTTCACCGCACCGGACCTCTACACCGCCATGTTCTCTGGCGACGGCCCGAAGTTCGATGCCCTGTACGCCAAGTACGAAGCGGACGAGACCTTCGACAAGAAGTGGGTCTCTGCTCGTGAAGTGCTGATCACTCTGGTCGACGAAGCGCTGGAAACCGGCCGCAACTACTGGGCTGCCATCGACGAGATCAACCGCCACACTCCGTTCAAGGATCCGATCTTCTCCTCGAACTTGTGCGTGGAAATCGTCGAGCCGACCTGGGGCTACAAGCTGGTCAACGACCTCTACACTGCCGGTCCGGTTGCCAAGACCAGGGTCGATTGGGAGATCGACGGCAAGGTCGACTCGCTGGATCTGAATTCGGTCGAACCGTTCAAGATCCTCCAGCAGGACGGCGTCATCTACAACCTGGCTGCGCAGGATCTGCGTGCCGGCATGACCGTGCTGACCGCCAAGGGCACCGCAAGTGTCATTGCGTCCGATGGCGATCGTGAGCCGGAAGTGGCCATGTGTTCGATCGGCGGCATCGTGGTCACCAACATCGAAGACGATGAAGATTACGAGAAGACCATGTACTACGGTCTGCTCATGATCGACAAGTGCATCCACATGTCGCACTACGAGCTGCCGCACATCGGCTACACCGCCAAGCAGCGCCTGAATGCCGGCATGGGCATGATGGACCTGGCCTACCACATGGCTCGCAAGGGCCTGACCTACGACAGTCCGGAAGGTCTGCGTGAAATCCACCGTGTGGCCGAGAGCCACATGTACTTCGCCGTCAAGGCGTCGCTGCGTCTGGCGCGTGAGCTGGGCAATGCACCGTGGATCCATCGTACCAAGTGGGCTGAAGGCTGGATGCCGATCGACTCCTACTGCCGCAAGATCGACCAGATCACCGATGCGGTGCTGGAGCGTGATTGGGAAGGTCTGCGTGGTGAAGTCAAGGTCCAGGGCGGTATCCGCAACTCGTGCCTGGTGGCCTACATGCCGGGTGAGTCGTCCTCCAAGGGCATGGGTGTGGCCAACGCCGTCTACCCGATCCGTGAAGACGTGCTGGTCAAGAAGGACGGCAACAACCAGATCCGCTGGGCCGCTCGTGATCACGATCAGTACCAGTACCAGTACGCCTGGAACATCAAGACCAAGGACATGTTCAATGTCTACGGTGTCATCCAGAAGTTCACCGACCAAGCGATCTCCGCTGACGAGTATCGCAAGATCGGTCACGGCGAACGCATCGGTACGGTCGAGATGATCGAGAACTTCATCCACGCCATCTCGGTGGGCATGAAGACGCGTTACTACCTCAACAGCCACACCGCCAAGGAAGTCAAGCTCCTGTCCGGCGAGCTGGTGTCGGTATCCGAAGAAAACGTGAACGGCGGTGCCAATTGCGGCTCCGGCGGTTGCGCTCTGTAATCAACCCCTCGTGTGGGGCAGTGTCCAGCTGCCCCACTTAGGAATCAAAGCAATGTCCGAAGAACAAACAGGCGAAAACTCCCCATCCCTTGCTGATGGGCCTGCCGCAGATATCCTGGTCGATCACGCGGCAGACGTCGTGGATCGCGGTCTCACCAACGCCAGCTATGCCGAGTACAGCACCATCCCCGCCATCGAATGTCTGGCAACCAGCTTCGATGGTCCGATGACTCCGGTGATCGTACGTGAATCGCTCGACGAGCAGATTCGTCGCGACTACGGCCTGACGGGCGAGGAATACAAGGTCTCCCGTGCGGATATCGGTCTGGGCAAGATCGACGACCAGATGGCCGACGCTGTCGCCGAGCTGGAAGCCGAGTCGCGTCCGTTCCAGAAGCACGAGGCCGGCGATGACCAGATCAAGTCGCTGATCTCCCAGTTCGAAGTCGGCAACGTCAACGAGCTGCTGCAGAAGCTGCTGAAGATGGGCTCGGGTTTCCATCAGCGCGAACACGTTCGCCAGGGCCTGGCTGCTGCCATCCACGAAGAAGTGCATGAAGAGCCGATCCTGGCATCGAAGATCTTCAACACCGAAAAGACCGATTACGCCGAACACCAGTCGCTGTTCCTGGGTGAAGACCTCGGCCTGTTCGATACCGTGCACCGCAAGTTCCCGGAAATCTGGGACGTGTACAAGGAACAGAAGTCGCTGGACTGGTCCGAAGACGAGTTCGGTTTCGACAAGGCGCAGGTTGCGTTCCTGACTGTCGATCCGGCGATCACCGACCGCATGCTCCACACTCTGGGCTGGCAGTGGGAAGGCGACTCCACCGCAGCACGTTCGATCCTGGCGGTGATGGGCAACTTCATCTCCAACGCCGAACTGCAGGCCGCATGGACCCGCGTCACCGACAACGAGAACCTGCACGCCGCAACGTACTCGGAAATCGTTCGCCTGGGCATCCCCAATCCGGACACCGTCTTCAAGACCGTGCTGGAAAATGCCGAAGCGATGCGCCGGCTGTCCACCGTGGGCCGTGTCATGCACGCCGCCTACGAGCGCTCCCACCAGTACGCGCTGGGTCTGGTCCCCAATGACCAGGAGACCTACAACCACGCGATGATGTTCACCATCGCGCTGCTGCTGCTGGAACGCATCCAGTTCATGGCCTCGTTCGCGGTGACCTTCGCGATCGCCGAGATCCCGGAAGCCCAGGCGTTCATGTCGATCGTCAACGCCGTCCAGCGTATCTGCCAGGACGAGTTTGAAGTGCACGTCACGCTCGACAAGCTGGTGCTGGCGCACGAGTTCAAGACCGAGCGCGGCAAGATCTTCATGGAGCAGAAGTGGGAAGAAATCCTGCAGATCATCCGTGAGGTCACGCAGTCCGAACTGGACTGGGCACACTGGCTGCTGGTGGAAGACAGCCGTCCGTTGGCTTCGGCCGATGGCAGCAAGCACCTGCGTTACGAAGATCTGCGTGACTGGATCTATCTGTCGGCCCAGGACGTCTACAACCAGTTCGGCTTCCAGAGCGAGTTCCCGATTCCGGAACGCGTGGCGGTACTGGATTGGATCGGCGAGTACCTGGACATCTCCAAGACTCAGCACTCCCCGCAGGAAGGTCAGCACGCGCAGTACAAGACCAACCTGAAGATCCGCAACGACGCCGGCATCATGTTCCCCGTCGACTTCTAAGGAAGGGCCATGTTCCGCAAACTCATCGCGCCTTTCGTCTGGGCGTTCTGCTGGTTGCGTTTCGGTAGATGGAAGCCGGAGCGGAAGTACCTCGTGGTCGACAACAGCGATCTGAATGAGCTGTTGCGGAAGGCCACCCGGAGGGAGAGCTGACATGTTCGCTTGGTTGATGTACAAGCTGAAGTGGGCGATCGCCCGTAAGGATCTGGAAGCGTTGGAGCGTTACCGACTGGCCTGCTTGGACGTGCAGCGCTGGAACGCATCGCTTCCGCATTCGGCCGATACGGGTAAGTACATCCACGATGTCGGTGAAGGCAAGATCGGTAGCGACATCAGTCGTTTCCGTGAACAGCTGCGCAACAACTTCCCGATCCCCAAGATGGAGCCGGAACGTCCGGCTGGAAGAACGATCGAAATCGAGTGATCGATTAGACGGCATAAAGCCCCTCCCTGCCTAAGCGGGGAGGGGCTTCACTTATGCGCCTACAGCCGACCGTTAGTCCGGACGGGTGTTTTCTTCGGTGATCTCTTCATCATCACCGGCCGCAGCGTCCGAGGCTTCGCCAGCGCCTTCACCCTGCGGGGTGTCACCGGTCGGTTCCGGTTCCGGAGCCGGCGGAGCCGAGAAGCTCTGCGGAGCGGTACGCTGCTGGGCAGCACCCAGGGTCACGGTCACGGTGCCGATGTAGCCCAGGGAGTCAGCAGCGGCCTTCAGGACGACGTCGCCGGTCTCGGGGAACGGCGAGATCTCTTCCAGGTCTTCCACGGCGATGTCGAGCTTGCGTTCGGCATTGATCGCGGTCAGCAGGTCGACCAGGGTGTCCGGGGTGTAGCCGCCTTCCAGGTCGACGACGACGTCGGCCAGGTCCAGACGGTCGTAGTACACGTCCTTCTTGACATCGGGCTTGCCGGTATGCCACACCAGTACCTTGGTGTTTTCACCGTTCGGACCAGCATGGGCCGCCGGTGCTTCGTTGCCGACGGTGTCGGCGGTGTAGCCGGTACCGTTGCGCTTGTTGATCAGGGAGGCCAGACCGGCCTTGCCGGAATACGGGAGGGACATTGGAGAAACCTCTTGGTTAGTGTCGCGCAATGAAAACTAAACTGGCCCTAGCACGACTAGAGGTCAGACCAGCGAAACTTTGCAGATGTATGCGGTCAGTGCCACATACGTCACGTTGTGGAGAAGCTGATCCATCCCGTGTACCGTCCAGTACGACGGCTGGAACACGTTGTAATGGAACAGGCGGGATCTGGACAGGTCGATGATGAAGTGACACGTAGCGTCCGCCAGTGCGGCCAACAGGACCGCTTGGACGTTTCCGATGACATAGCCAAGGGGAACCAGGACGATCAGCGTAGCGATGCCATGGGCACCGGAGTGCGCTACCAGAGGCATGAGCCAATCCTTCTTACTGGCCCGGCGAGTCATGTACTTGCCCTGGATAGCGAAGTCGATCACGTAATGCTTGATCAACAGCAGTATCATAAATACTGCGAACCACAATATCGTGTTGGTGCCGAACATGTCAGGCCTCGTAGGTCGTACACGGCATATCATTGAACCCCAATGGAATATATTTGATATACATAACACTGTTGGGAGTACATCCCCCAAACAACTATGGAGTCAACTCAATGTCCAGCGAGCAAGCAGATACCGCCCTTCACCAGCTCCAGCAAAAGCTCCAGGCCCAGATCGGCATTCAGATCTTCATGGCCCTCCATGACGAATCGGTCAAGGGTCGCGATCCCGAATCGATCTGCATCGAGCAGTTGCCCGAAGGCGATTCCCGTCATGTTGTCCAGCACTATCTGAAGACCTTCTCAGGTCTGCCGATCATGCACTTCGTCCGCGGCGCATGCGCCGATATCGAAGCCGGCAATTTCGAGCATGCTAAGCGTACCATCGCGCACTTCAACGGACGTAGCATCAATCCTCGTCCTGATGACGAATACAGTCGCTGGCTGGGCAAGTTGGATTCCCAGCAGCGCAGTGCCGTAGACGTGTATCACACCTACAGCTGTTTCGCTCTCGCACACCTGATCGTCGCCAACCTGTCCGACAACGGCCGGACGAATCTGCACCGCGCGGAGATGCTGCACAATAACCTCGTCGCAGCTGCCTTGGGCATCTACGACGGCGTCACCCAAACCGAACACTAATCCACCAGGAGTTAACTCATGTGCATGTTCTGTGTAGTCCAAGAAGCCGCCAACTACGTCACGTCCGCTCGCGATCGTCTGGACGAAACCGGGATCCAGATGACGTACCTGTACATGGTCAAGAACCCGGATGCTCCGATCGAGACCATGTTCCTGAAGTTCATGGATGACGACGTGGCTGCCAAGATCCAGGAGCGCGCCACTCTGTTCCCTCGCATCCCGAGTACCTACTTCATCAACCGCGCCATCGAACTGCTCAACAGCGGCAAGGGCGACATGGGTGAGCGCGTCATGGGCGACTTCGACAGACGTTGGGATGACAAGGAGATCATCGAATGGGCGGCCGTCCTGGACGATCATACGCGCAACCAGATGATGGTCCATGACGCAATGACGCGTACGGCGTACATCATCAAGGTCGAGCGTGGGATGACCAAGGATGCTCTCAATGATCTGAAGGACGAGCTGGTCCAGGAAAACCCGATGCTGGCTGCCGAGATGGGCATTGCCGGCACCAGTGGACGCAACATCGTCCAAGGCAACAACACCGTCAACTGATCACTACCGCTCATGGCCCATCGTCCGTATCAAGAGAAGTCCTCATCCACCGTCACCCATCATGGCAAGCAGTATCGTTTGAACACGCTGCTACGGCTCGCACACAAGCGCCTGAACCGCGCTCTGTCGATCGACAAGCTCGACTGGATCTTGGACCACTCCACTCCCGATCCGGAGCGTGTGGAAGCAGCTGATCTGAAAGTACCGATCCTGGTGTTCTACGATGAGACCATCGACAATGGCCGCTGGGTCGTGATCGACGGTCTGCATCGTCTGGCACGGGCCTGTCGCGAAGACCGCAAGATGTTGGATACCAAGTTCGTTGTACAAGCCGATCTCGATCGCGCACTCATCTCTCAAAGGAGCTAGACCGTATATGAATACCGCAACCGAAAACAAAACCCACCCGATCGTCGCAGCTGCCGTCATCATGACGATGGCTCTGCATGACGGTTTCATCGCCGCTTTCAAGACTGTGCGCTGGCTGTGGCGCTGGTTCCTGCACCTGACCTGGTACGGCCAGGGTCCAGGCAAGGTGACACTGGTGGAGCTGCCCCACCAGAAGGCGACCGATGGTGAACTGATCGGCAAGATGGTCATCGAGTCGATGCCGGCCACCAACACCATCGGCCAGCGGGAACCGAACACGGTCGTTTCGATCAACACGCGTTTCCGTGTGTCCAATCCGATCTTCGAACAGAAAGATCGCCTGACGCACAGCGAGGCCGAAGAGCTGGTCGTCGCAGTCCGTCGCGCCAATCCGATGCCGACGCCGGGCGATACGCTGATCTGGAAGGGCATGACCTATCGCTACGTCCAAGTCCCCAGCCTGAACCTGCGTCGTCGTCCCGATGACGTCTACCTCAACAGCGAGCGTCGCTGGGAAGCCAACGCTGCAGCGGCCTGACGGCACAAACCCTCCCCTACCTTCGGGTAGGGGAGGGAACATATGCTGTTTTTTTTTCACCGCACTACGCACCAGGCAATAGCTGCGTAAGCTACCAGCACGGTCAACTCACATTTGACATGCGTGCCGAGGAGACGGGTAAGGGGTGCTTTACGTTCAACCAAACACGTACCGATCAAGATCACCCCCTCAAACAACAGGTACCAGAGGGGATCGACCTTCATCACTTCAAGCAACAGGACGGTAGAGATAGACAGCTCTGCTGCGAGCCATCCCAACATACCCAACCACCTCCAGTCCTTTTCGGTGGAGCGGGCCTGGCTGTAGCCAAAGTCCACGACGTGAGCTAGTAACACATGTTTGGCCGTAAAGAACAACCACAACAACGACCCTGACATTGGTCTCCCTCTTCGTGGCCATGAAGACCATAAAATGGGCACAACTCTCCCTCCCCGCCGAAGCAGGGAGGGATGACGACTTACGCCGCCTGAGGAAGGCCGCCATCTTCGATGGCGTAGGGATCCTGGTTCGCTGCATCTCCGCCCACCTGGGTGGTGGAGGAACCGACCGTGGTGACGTTGGCCGGACCGGTTGCCCACCAGGGCTGCTCCGAACCGCTACCAATGTCGCCGCCACGAATGTTCCGACGACTCTGATCGGCGCCGTTGACATCGTCCTTGATACCGCCTGCGTCGTGGAACGGAATGGCGCAGTACAGGTCCTTGTCCTTTGTAAGGACGCCCGATTTTCTGTGTTTCCCCCTTTGCAGGGTGAGCCATGACTTGCCGTCATGCTTCTCAATGTGGATGTAGATCTCCATATCCACTTCCTGGTCCAGCGTCTTACAGCCGTCGTAGTAGCCCTTGTTGGCGATTTCCTTGACGAAGTCTTCCACGCCATTGCGCACGAGCGCCTTGGCTTCCGTGGACAGCTGGTGGGGAGAGATGAAGGTGATGCCACGCGGAGCCGTGTAGTTGCGCACGCGGCGGAACAGGTCGCGGATTTCCGAACCCATCGGGCCGTTGGTCACACAGCCTGCCTTGGAGCACATGTTCAGGTAGTCCAGAACCAGCATGTGGACTTCGTAACCCTGTTGGTGCAGTTTGTCCAGGGCGTCGGTGATCGAGTAGAACGTGGTGGTCGACGGGTCGAAGCGGTACATCTTGATGTGGTAGCCGTTGACCGTCATCTGCTCCTTGACGTAGTTCGCTGCTGCCTTGATGGCGGCAGTACGAATCTCCGGATCCGGATCCTTGAACGGAGACAGGTCGCACTCGACGCCAGTCTCGTTCTCCATCAGGTTCTGATACAGCCACATCATGTTGATATGGGGATCGTTCTCAGTGGAGATGTGGACCAGACACGGCTTCTTCTTCGGATCACGCATCCAGGGCTTGTTGTAAAGCGCTGCATGCTTGAACATGTTCATCGTAGCGCCGGTCTTGAAGTTGTGCTGCAGAGCGCCGACAACGATGGTCTCGCCGCGACGGAAGCCGCAATGATCGCCGGTCATGCGATTGAGACCTTGCCAGCCCATCTTCAAGATACCTTCTGCAGAGGTCTCCGCAGCGGCACGATCGAACATATCGAACATCTTCTGATCGTCAGTGATGTCGAACGAGTACACCAGGCCATCGATATGTTCGTCTTCACCTGCCGCTGTGAACGGTTCGAGTAGGGCGGAGATTTCACGAGCGATGGCACGCGGACCGATGGTGGTCGATCCGGAATTGTTGAAGTGCGCACGCTGGTACGCCTTCTTGATGATTTCTTTTACCTGAATGTCGGTCAGGTAGTCTCGAAGCTCCATATGGCCGTTGGAGATCTGGACGGTCAGTTCATCGCCATCCACAACTCCATCGATGCCTTGCTCGAAAGCGAGATACAAAATCTCGTCCTCGGAGGCATTGAGCCGTATTCTTTGAAGCAACGAGCCACGGTCGTAGATGTGGTCTCGCGGATTCTCACACATCCATTTCACGGTAGCACGCAGCGCCTGAAGGGTCTCACGCGTACTATCGAAGTCCATCCCCGTCTCGGGGAACTTGATGGTGTCGATCACCTGCTTGACGATCTCGACGCTACTTCTTGACTTATCAGATGAGACGCTCTCCTTATACAGGAGGGTGCACATCTTTACGAGCAGCAGCTTCGGATCCATTTTTAATTCCAGCTAAGAGGTGTACTGATGAAAAGTCTTTTCGTGCCCGAGGCCCTGGTCGAGGCGTACCGCGCTTCCGGTGCCGATCGTGCAGTGTGGAAGGACGCGGTTTTGCTCACGAGCATAGTATCCCCGGCCGACGTAGCGTTTTACATCCACGCCAATGTGACGGCTGACCGACACTTCGATGGTGCGCTGACCGAGAGTTTTCCGAACCTGCTGGCAGGCATCTTCTCCACCACCGGCTACAGCAGTTTGGACAAGCTCGTCCAGCGCGCCCTCAGCGGACTGTCCTCCAAGACCGTGGTCGAGATCGGTCCGTCGACCACTCCGGAAGTTCTGTACGTCGATGACCAGCTGGTTGTCTACACTCTGAACTCTTCGGAAGTTGTTGCTGAAGGCATGCCGACCGATGGTTGGTATGAGTTCATTTCCAAGATCCATCCGTTCTACCAGTTCGACCAGTTGGCCGCCCTTCCGGTGTTCGCGGAATACGTGAAACACCGCCCTTCTGTTTCTGCCGTTTAACATTCGGTAAAAACAGCCTAAAGATATGGTAGAAAAAACTCAAACCATTTCATGCCTAATGATTTGGTAGTAAAACTCTACCGGGCGGTGCCACTGAATTTGCAGTTTTGCAGTTCTTGGCAGCCTTTCATGAAGAGATCGGCCTGCTCATAGCGGCCAAGCAGTCCGCTGTGGGAACGCTGAACCCGTGAAGGGTAGGTACCTAGGCTACTACTGCTGCCCCATTATCCACATCCGCAGAAAAAAGGATAGCTCCATGTCCGTCGTTTCCAAACACCTCAAGTCCGGTAGCAACGCCAGCCTGACCAACCCGAATGCCCTGAACAGCGCCGTGAAGCTGGCCCTGACCCAGGAAGGCGGCATGCTGTCCGACAAGACCCGCGCGAACTACGTCGTCGCCGGCCTCGAATCCCTGGACGAAACCGCTCTGGGCATGGCCACCAACGGTCTGACCCAGAACCGTGGCTGGCTGGTCAACACCCTGAAGGGCGCCTCGACCGCCTCGCAGGAACAGATCGAAGCCAGCTTCGGTCCGGGCCTGGAAGCCGCCACCGTCATCCTGGCCGCCTCGGGCAACCTGTCCGACTACGCCCGCGTCGCCATCCAGTCCGCCGCCTCCGGCGACAACGTCGTGCAGACCGCGGGCCACGGCCCGGCCGGCAGCATGATGTTCGGCGACCCGGTCGCCTCGCAGGAAGCGTTCGACGAAACCCCGCTGAAGGAAATGCTGGACTACTCGGTCAGCTGGAACCTGCATGCGGCCCGTCAGGACGCCTTCGGCGAAGCCCACTTCCGCACCATCGTCGTAACCCCGGAACTGGGCGGCATCGACATCACCGTCCCGCTGGTCCGCGTCTTCGACAAGGCCGAGCACAACAACGACGGCAAGCGCTACGACGTCAAGATGCGCAACCTGGTCGACGCCTACGTCGATCCGACCGTGCTGGCCGACGAATCCACCAAGGTCGTCCCGGCCCACCTGGGCGCTCCGAACCAGGCCGCCTTCGTCCCGGCTGCTGCCGTGGCCGTGCGCAACGTGATGGTCGCCGGCGTGCCGGTCCCGACCGCCCCGCTGCTGATGGGTGAAGAGCACGACCTGCTGGGCCTGTCGGCCTACGAGCCGCTGCTGGGCATGAACGCGCTGGACATCAACGACGCCCTGGACAAGGGTGCCAAGATCTCCAACCTGTACGTGCAGACCGCTGCCGGCAAGGCCGCGATCAAGTTCTCGACCGGCTCCATCATGCGCAATGCGTTCGTGAAGGGTCCGGAAGGCAACTACCGCGAACTGATCCTGGCGTTCGACACCCTGCTGCGCATGGACAAGGACACCAAGGCCGTCGACGGCACCGCCGTGACCGAACTGGCCGCGCTGGTTGCTTCCGGTTACACCGCGATCTTCGAAGTGAAGATCAAGGGCGACATGAACGTCGAAACCGGCAACACCACCGTCGCCGCCATGGGCCTGAAGCTGCGTTCGCTGAAGGACGACCAGGGCCTGGAAGTCGACACCACCACCGGTGACGGCGCCACCATCAAGGCCGCGGTCGAAGCTTCGAAGGTCATCGGCTACGATGTCGACGCTCGCCGTACCAACAGCAACCGTCGCACCGTGGGCATCCGCCTGAACAACACGCTGCAGACCAACCGCTACCACATCCCGGTCGGTGCCCCGATCAGCATCCAGACCCCGCACTCGAGCAACACCGATGCGGCCGACCTGAAGGCGCTGATCGCCACCACCCGCGTGCGCAACAGCAACAACGCGGTGACCGCGCTGCTGAACACCGCCGACTTCCTGGAAGAGCACTTCATTCCGGGCCTCAGCGATGAAGAAGTGGTCAAGCTGTTCCCCGGCATGGGCCGTTACCTGATCAAGCCGTACTTCGAGAAGCACACGCTGGATCTCGAGAAGGCCATCAACTCGATCAAGTCGCACGAGAAGGCGCACGACATCAGCGCCGTGTTCGTGCAGGCCATCCGCGACGTCGCGATCCGCCTGATCCAGCGCAGCCGTTACCAGGCCGCCCTGGACGTGCTGACCGGCGGCACCGGCACCATGCCGACCCTGGTGGTCGGTACGGACCAGGTGATCTCGCGTTACCTGATCGTTCCGGGCGACACCCGTACCTTCGGCGAGACCTTCCAGTCCTCGAAGATCGTGGTCACCCAGGACGAGCGCATGTTCGGGAAGATCATCCTGACCCTGACCCGCGACGACCAGGACGGTCCGGATCCGCTGAGCTTCGGCAACCACCTGTGGATCCCGGAGCTGGTGACCACCGTCGCCAACGTGACCCGCGGCAACCAGCAGATCAAGGAAACCCAGGTCCAGCCGCGTACGCTGCACATGGTCAACTGCGCCATCATGGGCGTGATCGACGTCGTCAACCTGCACAAGGTTGCCACCGACAAGATCAGCACCCCGGCCCTGGCCACGGATATCTCCAATCCGTACCTGGACGGCCACACCTACGTCCCGCCGGCTCCGTAATCGGACCTGGGCAGCGTAGGTTAGGGAAGGGGCTAGCAATAGCCCCTCTCCTAGGAACCTCGCAACAAACAGTAGTAGCCCGCTGTGGACTCCGGGGAGCTTCGGCTCCCCGGAGTTTTATTCCGCTATGCCGTTTTCACTGAAACGAATTTCATACACGTATTATCCCTAAGTAGAGCGCTGCAATGAAACGTGTAGGTAACCGGCATGCGAGCAACCCCAGCAGTACCACTTCCTCATCTCGTGCCCTCGTCAGCAGTCATGACTGCTCAGGAATCCAACAGTCTGAGTGAAAGCTCAGCCACAATCAAGGAGAGCTATCACAACGGGATGAGAGTCCCGGTCACGGTCGTCCTTCGGTCTGGCCAGCGCATCCAAACCCCTCCCACTCGCGGTGGATCGGGTGATTTTTGCGTGGTCCAAATACAGGAGTACCAGAGCAATGTAAATCTGGATAACTCAGAGCTATCTGATGATTCCGGAACGAAGACCACCAAACCCTCCGAGGACCTGATCTCGGCACTGGGCGTGGTCTACAATCCGTCGGGCTTCAACAACTCGCCTCACCGACGGGCATCACTGAAGTTCACGGTTACCCACGCAGAGCTGGCTGCCAAAGGCGGCTCGGTTTATGTCCCCGCATTGGATATCGTGATCTCCCTGAAGGGAGTCGCAGCTGCTCCAGTTCATCCCTACAGTCTGTTGGGATTGCGAAAACAGTTGATCACGGTGGATCCGATGTTCGACCACACCAACGGATTGCACTATCAGGTCAAGATCGTCGATCGGACTGGTGAGTTCGGTTCGCGATGGATGAACATCAACGGTCAGGTATTCCAAGTACCAGTTGTGACCGCAGGTGCTTATCAGGACGGCGTGTACATCACTTCAACTCATCCTGGCGAGAGCACCTCGCCGTTCGATTATGCCCGCGCTGATTACTATCAGTTCCGGGAGCTGAAGGACGACATCCTGCCTTTGTATCGCACACCTGGCGATGCGGCGACATTGGGTGATCCACAGTCGGCCTACAAGCGATCGTTGGATGAGGCAAAGCTGCAGACAGCGATGGCTGCAGAAGTTCTGAAGAGTGACCGCAACAGGATGGAACTGGAGCATGCCAGAATGCTTCGCGATTTCGAAACTCAGCGAGCTGCACGAGAAGAGGAATTGCGAGAGCTGGAAGACAGGCTCAAGAAAGAAGCTCTTATCCAGAAAGAGAATGCCGAGAAGGAATCGATGTATCGCAAGGCGGTCATCGAAGCTATCAAGTACGGACCGGCCGTAGCTGTGGGTCTTGCAGCACTCTGGAAGACGATAGAAAAAATCCGCGAGAAGAAATAGAGAGGTCATTCGATGGATATCCCACTGTTCGACGCGCTCCTCGAGCGACAGCCGAAGTTCAATCAGAAGCTCACCCAGGGCTTGGCTGCGTTTGAGATGCCCTTCGTCGAGCGTTACGTGGAAGAACGCATCTGGAAGGTCGCAGCACAGGACTTCCCGGCGCAAGTGCAGTACGTTGGCTGCCGGCGTGCTACGCCGGAAGAAGCATTGAACGACACCCTGAAGCGTCAGAAGCGTGCTTTCCGAAAGACCACGTTTGAAACGGCGCCCAGTGACTTCTACACGATGTTCTATCAGCTCAGCTTCGAAGGAGAGCTGATGGAGGAAATCCCGATCCAACTGCCCTCGGTACGTCCGGGCGGTCTGATCCGGATTCGCGGAGCCTGGTTCCATATCACGCCAGTGGTGGCGGATGTGGCGATCAGTGTGGGTATGGATTCGATCTTCATGCGCTTCAACAAGCTCAGGACGAATCTGTTCCGACTTCCGTATCACTACTTCCTGGATGGCCGAAGGGATTCGCCTTACATGGTCTACGGCAAGCTGCACAATGCCCAGATCAAGTCGCGTGGTCGCAGCCGCTCGCTGTTGACCAAGATGAAGACCATCCTGCCTCACTACCTGTTCGCCCGCTACGGCCTGAAGCAAGCATTCGCGCTCTACTGCAATGCTGCCGTGGAAGTGGGTACTGCAGATGAAATCACGACTGAGAAGTACCCGCCCAAGGATTGGGTGATCTGCAGCTCTATCCACCAGAATCAGCAGCCGGCTCCGAATGGCCGCCTGCAGCTGGGGACGAACCTTCGCATGGCAGTACGTCGCAATGCGGAGACGGAGTTTGGCATCACCCCTGACACCCGTACGATGGTCGGTGCGTTCTTCTACGTCGCTGACCATTTCCCCAACCGTGTCACTGCCGAGTACGCCGATGAGGAACGGCTCTGGGTTGTGTTGTTGGGGCATCTGCTGTTCGGTAGCGATCACAGCGAAGGTAAGCTGGCTGAAGACGTGTACACGCATCTGCGTTCACTCGACAGCGGCCTCGACCAGGAGTCCCAGGTCAACCTGCGCAAGATCGGCATCTACTGCAGTTCGATGTACGACTTCATGGCGAACATCAGCTTCACGTTCTCCAACCGTGTTACCGATGCGATGTCGACGGTTGCTTCGATGTATGGCAAGCGTCTGATGATCCTGCGTTACGTGATGGACGATCTGCGTAATGCGGTCAATCGCTTCATGTTCCAGATCGACAAGGATGCCAACAGCCGTAAACGGCCGTTGCGTCGTGAAGATGTGGAAAACGCACTGCGTCGGCACATCAAGCCGGATGTGGTGTACAAGATCTCTGGCTCCGCTCACGGTGAGGTCACCTCGGTGTCGTGCCCAGGTGACAACATGCTGTTCAAGCTCACTTGCCAGGCAGTCTTGCAGGCGGACTCCTCGGGCCCTCGTTCGCGTACGGGTACCGCAGGTGGTCGATCTGGTGTGGATGCCAGCCGCCAGCTGGACGTATCCATCGCCGAGGTCGGTTCGTACAACACGATGTCCAAGTCCGAACCGTCTGGACGCAACAAGCTCAATCCGTACCTGTCGTTTGACAGTGACGGCGTTCTCGTACAAGACCCCAAAATGGCGCCGCTGCTGGACAAGGTGCAAGCCTTGATCCGCCGCTAACAACAGCCATAAAACCCACCCTCTCGAAGCAGGAGACACCATGCATTACAATGGCGTACAGACCGATGAAACCTTCATCATCAACTCGCTGCCACAACTGCCGCAGCTCCAGATCCCGGCACAGTTCCCTCCGACGGTCGCTCCCGCAGCGACCGCGATGGTAACGCTGATGATCACTGACATCCAGAACAACCGTGCCGCCAGCTACTGGCGCGCAGCTTACCATTCCCGGATGTCGCAGCAGTGGTACCAGAACCAGGAGTTCGGCAAGGCCGTGCAGTTCGCTGCAGATCTGGCCGAGTTGTTCCTGTCCCAGGGCAACGACCTGAACACCGCCGCAAGTCGGGCGGCACAGGAAGCTGTCCAGGTGACGCTGGCGGTGACCACGATGGGCAACCCGCAGCTGTTGACGATCATGGATCAGCAGACGCTGGCGGACTTCCAGGGCCTGCAGAACCGCGGCCAGCAGCTCAAGGGCGCCATCCAGAACTTCAAGATGATGGCCTACCAGGGCGGCGTCGTTTCCATGCAGATGCCGGGGATGCCGATGGGTCAGCAGGGCGGTCTGCCGCAGGGCCTGTCCGGTCCGATGCAGACGGGTTCCTACAACGGCATGCAGAGCTCGATCGGCAGTACGGGTCGTCCGTCTACGCTGGGCAATGTCAACGCAGGGCCGGCTCCGTCGGCAGGTTCGCATTGGTCCCCGACCAATGCTCCTCCGATCAACGTCGGTGCCGGTGGCGCAACGGTCCGTGCTCCGGGTCGTTACGACATGACCAACATCGCCGATGATCCGGGTAACGCCGGTGGCTCGAACGAACGTGCGATGACGATGGTTGTCAACGTACCGCCGGGCAACGTGGGCAATGTCAACGCAGCGACGCACCAGGTCGGCAATACTCCGGAAGAAAAGTCCGGTGGTTTCACCTGGGGCGTAGCTCCGTCCAAGCCGGAAGTGGTACAGCCCACAGCACCGCACGCGGCCGCTGCTCTGTCGCCGACCCGTCAGTACGAGCCGGTCGCAGAAATGGCTACCGACCCGAACGATCTGGTGCAGGCCGGTCTGGACATGCGTCCGTTCGACCTGATCATCACGCCCGACGGCATGGAAGTCAGCCCGGCTGCACTGGGCCACGCCACGTTCACCGGTGATCGGGACCAGCCGTACCCGATGGCCTACGATCCGGCAGAGTTCATGCTGGCTTACATCAAGACCCCCGACGGCCGAGTTCTCGAGTCGTTGATCGAATGGACCGAACAGATGGACTACCTGGACAACGAAATCAATGGCGATCTGGCTGCCAAGGAACGTCAGCGGCGTTCGATCCAGAGCGGCAAGAAGGTCGCCTCGGGCTGGGTACTGGCTCAGGCACTGAAGCCGAACTGGAACAACACCATGTCCACGGTCGACGAAGACGCGATCTTCGAACTGCCGCCGAGCACCGAGCTGGTCGACGTGGAGATCTCTCCGTTCGTCGCCGATCCCAGTGAGGTCCTGATCGTGGACACGCTGTCGGCCGGTATCCGCAAGGGTGCTGCCGGTCTGAAGTTGGCTGGTGCTCCGGGCCTGGACAAGTCGTCCATCGAGATGTACATGGCCATCCCGCAGCTGTTCGTGTTCCCTGACGAGGAATGGGCGGAACGGGCCAAGGCGCTGGCACAGGCCGACTCGCTGGATGATCTGCACACGCAGCTGTCCAAGTTCAAGGAGCTGGAAGATGCCGATCTGCTGAATTCGCTGGATGGGCGTATCACCGCAGCAGTCAACGGCGCTCTGGTTGACGGCATGGCACTGACCAAGTGGAGCATCGACTCGTTCCTGGGCGACTGGGAAGAGCTGAAGGCTGCGCTGGTGGCCAATTTCGGCAACGACGAGATGCTGGACATCCTGCAGGAGAACTCCACGTCGATCATCGACGCTACCTTCTCCATGCTGGACGAAGCCAACACCACCGTCTACCTGACCGAGCTGGGTTACTTCGATCCGCAGCACGCCGCGGAAGAGGAAGCCCAGGATGAACTGGCCCGTATGGCCGCGGAAGAGATGGCTGCTGAAGCGGTCGAGCTGGACAATCCGGAAGGCGAAGGTGAACTGCCGACCGGTGACGATACGCCGGCAGAAGTGGTTGCAACTGAAGTCGAAGCTGCAGGTACGGAAGAAGTCGAAGACGGTGTCGAGTTCACCTTCACGAACGTGGTTGTGTTCGTGGATCGTATCTCGGTCACCACCATCCCGCAGACCCGTGAAGAAATCAGCCTGCGTCTGGATACCGGTTGCCTGATCGTGCCGAGCCATCAGCCGGCACTGCACGCAGCGGCATCGGCCATCTTCGCACGCACGGTGGAAGTGAAGATGGTCTACCAGCATCGCTACATCATGACCGCCGACCACAAGTTCCTGGAACTCAAGCGTGGTCTGCTGAACGATACGGCGCTGCTGATCTTCGATCGCGGTGAACTGTTCTAAACCTGCCTAGCGGCATAAACCCCCTCCGGCCTCACAGCCGGAGGGGACACCATTTCGAGATGTGCTCGCAGAAGCACGCTCAACCAGAATTCGGCGATCGGAAGATGCCGAGTGAGGGGGTGGGATTTGAAACCCCACCTATTTTAGGGAGCCCTCCGGGGCTCCCTTTTTTTTTTGCCCTTTCCTCAGATCGGAGGCAGGTCGCCCAACGGGTCGGTGCCTTCTTCATCTCCCGAATCCGAATCGCTCGGACCAGACGGCATGCTCAGGGTCGCATCCAGGCCGTCAGTACTGGCCGGATCGTTCGTCACGTCCCCGCCGTCCAACGTGCCGGTATCGGAGAACCCGCCACCACCGCCGAAGTCGCCACCGAATCCACCGGCATCGCCGCCTACGGCTTCCTTGGCCTTGTCAAACTGCGGGTTGGCGATCTTCTGCTGTTCGAACACGTGCTTCATGAAGCTCAGCAGCGAACCGCGCAGACCATCCTGGTGACCCAGCACGGTCTTCATCAGATCCAGCGACGGTCCTTCCAGCGAATCCATCGAAGTCAGATCGTCCAGTTCCGGAAGGATGTTGTTGGAACGGCAGTACTGACGCATCATGTGCGCCTTGATCGCAGCCTTGGTCGGACCCACCACCGTAGACATTTCGCCGAAGAAGTCCGACGTCAGGAACTCTTCGCTGAACCAGTAGTTCAGCATCTTGTCCAGGGCTTCTTCGTAATCCTGCAGCGCATCCTTCTGGTTGCGGATGACGTTGGTTTCCGGAGTCGGCAGGGTCAGACGCAGACTCTGCAGGAACTCGTAGATCACCGCATCAACACCAACGGTATCGTCGATGTCCTTGTTGCGGACTTGACCCACCAGTGCCTTCAGGTCCTTGTCATCCACGTCCACCTTGCCGGTGGCGTCAGCTTCGTTCTGGTCGTTCTTCTGCGCGGTGCTGAGCGTATCGATGTTGGCACGCACCAGTTCACGCAGTTCATCCATCAACGGCTGGGAGCTGACCACGTAGCGAACCACGTGCTCTTCGACGAACGGCAGGAACAGATCCTGGTACTTCATCACGTTACGCGTCATGAGCAGGTTGTTCTGCACGATCTGCGTTGCGAACTCCAGGTTCTTGGCCTGCACGATCAGTTCCGGCGGAATACCCAGGGCCATCAGGTGACGATCGCGCATGGAGTCTTCCAGCTCGGTATCGGGCTTGCCCTTATCCGACTGGTAGCTTTCCACGAGCATCTTGGTGTTGGGATAACGCGGGTTATCACCTTCCACCTCGACTTCCACAGCAGCGTTGTTCAGATGCGCGATGATGTCGTTGGGTTCGTTGATACCCACCGGCAACATACCGCGGCTCTGACGGACGTAGTTGTGGATGTACTCCTCCACCGTCATGTCCGGCTCGGGATCGTCCTGATCCAGCGTGATCTGCAGTCGCGTACGGGCGATCGAGTTCTTGATGCCGGCCATCGTGTTAGCAAACAGCAGCGTCGCACGAATACCGCCGATGATCTTGGACTTCTGCAGCAGCGAGATGCCGATACCGTATTCGTTGTAGTCGAACGCGATGTAGGTCATCATTTCCGCCGGCACCCACAGCAACTGGGTGATGCGCTGCGAATAGGAACGCGCCATCATCAGACGGTACGCTTCTTCCGGACGGGCGATCTGGACGTTCTCACCGTAGGCGCCGTTCTTCAGGCGACCCTGCAGATCCATCTCGACCAGGTCGATATAGGCTTCCTGCAGCTGGCGTTGGTCTTCCAGGTTGTTCGGATCGCGCTGACCGATCGTCACACGACGGGTGGTCTGGATCAGCTGGGAGGTCATCGACTCATTCTGCTTGAGCATCATGCCCATGTCAGAATAGTAGTCACGCGAGGACTCGTAGCACACCGCGTTGCCGCGTTCGTCCAGCAGCACGAAGTAACCGATGTGGTTCTCCGGCTCACCCGGTACATGGACCGGAATCACCGACTCGGCCGGGAGCTTGATCACCAGCGGATGACCGACGGACGGACGGGAGACCTGATCGGCATTGGGGATCGTGGAGACCTGCGACACGCGCTGCGAACGGCGATTGTTGTACAGGCCGTGATCACTGAAGCTACGGACGGTACCGGTCACGTTGCCGATACCACCGCCACCCACTGCTTGGGATGCGGAGATCGCTTCGTTACCGGAGGCCAGACGCTCCACCGATACGCTGCTGCGACGACCCTTACCGGTGTGCAGACGGTTGCCCAGACCACGACGGTTGAGCTGATCGGAGACGCGGGCCTGACGCAGTCGCTCTTCCAGCAGACGACGCTTGAGGATGTCCGGGTTGTCCGACACGGTGATCATCGGATCGAACTCGGCCTTCTGCTTGCGGTTGTCCTCGCGGTAGGCAAACAGCTTGGTCTCGTACTGAGCGTAGCCGCCTTCGTGCTCCATACCCCAAGACGTGCCGACCTGACCATTTTCCAGTTGGGCCGGACCCAGCAGACCGATCGAATCGGACATCCAGGTGCGGTAGGCATCGGAGTTGATTACCGACTCGAAGCTGACGCGATCGGGGTTGTTGATGATCGTGTCAATGACGTTTTCCGGCAACACCATCACCGGGTAAGAACCCCTGATGAAGAGCACGTCCTCCAGTATTTTCGGCAGGAGGTCGTTAATTCTATAGGTGTTATCGAAGAACTCCTGGACGCACGTCACCAGCTTGGTCGTCACGTCGCTGTTGAAGCGACCACGATCTACGGTGTAGCCGATTTTGGCTCGACCCAGGTCCTTGGGGGAGAGAATCGAACTGATCAGGATCTGCATGGCCAGTTCCAAATCCGGAAGGACTTGGAGCAGGCTCTGTGCATCTTGGATGTCCGCCGAGGTGCGCTGCGAAATACGCTGCAGGGTACCGTTGTTCAGCGCACGCCCCGAAATTCCTGCGCGCTGGCGCGGGCTCAATCCCCGGCGCGGATCAGCCACCATCTTGGACAGAACAGCGTCCACTTCACTGATCGGTGCATCCGTGAATGGACTGACAGGCTTGAAACTGCTGGACAGCTCCTTCGAGCTGAAAGCAGAAGGCTTGATCGTCATCGGTGTTTCCTCGGGAAAACTTAATTCAAATTGGGAGAAGCCCAGTGTCACAGGCTCAATATGCGATTTACCGCCAGAAGGTCCTAGACCTCGCGAGTACGTTGGTGGTGAAGAGCAAGGCGACTGCCCATGCCATCAACCAAGCGACTCAACGAGCTGGATTCGCGTTCAACGACAACGACCCTCGGACCTGGAAGTACTACCAGAACCTGGCGGGACAATATCACCTCTCGGACAAACCGATGCAGGTGAAGTCGCTCGACACACTTCAGACGATAGAGTTCACACGTACAAATCTTCTGCTACATTCTGCCACACTTCGGGAATATCAGTACGGAACTGAGTATTATCGTACCTTGGTCAATCAGTATCCCGACCAAGAGATGTTGATTCTCGGCATCCTCAATCCCGTTGAGATCAGTGTGGCGATGGCGGCACAGGACGGCGACATTCTCTTCTACAACCAAGCGTTGGTGGAAGAGAACGAAACCAACCTGATCCCGCTGCTGCAGGATTGGACGCGGAACTTCATGGCGCGTTGGGATGTGCAGGCGTATTCCCTTGTGGATCTGCTCTACCCGGCGGCTCAGCTGTGGGTGATGTTTACCAACATCCCCAATGAAATCGAGAACATCCGGTTTCAGAACATCCACACCATCTATGCCCACAGCTATCACATCCGTGAGTTCCTGGCCTCCCAAGGCCGACTGGACCGGTACTTCGATGCTCTGAACACCGAGCAGCGCCTGTGGCTGTATCGCAACATTCGATGGATCCATCGCAACGTCGGTAAGGAAGAGACCTTCAAGCAGCTGATGTATCGACTGCTGACGCGTCGTGGCTTCCCGCTGGCCGAGTGGGGAATGGAGCACGGTACGGCAGAGATGCCCGATGAGCTCTACCCCAATGTGGAGTTCGTCCGCAAGAACCTGAACATCGAAGTCATCACCGCTGGCCGTGACACGATCACCATCCAGCAGATGCTCGAGAAAGAAGCGCCGTTGGTCAAGGGCAATCCCGACAATATCGTCGAGGAGGTCAGCGTCGTCCAGGAAGAAATGGAAAACAGCTTGCAGAACAAGCTGAAGACCAAGGCTCTGGAGTCGTCGATCCTGGACCTGACCGATGCATTCCCGTACACGCTGTCGGACTTCTTGCTGTATCACTGGGCGTTCCTGGCCAACCGTTCGCGCTACAACGCAGTGGTCACGGTCGATGATCCCAAGACCGGCAATCGGCTGACGCTGTCGGTGAAGGATGCATTCCTGGCCTTCTTGTACAGCTACAACAAAGCCCGTGGTCAGGTACTGGAAACGTTGGGTGAAGTCAACTGCCTGATGATCCGTCGTACCCCCACGCCGATGTTCACTGAGCTGCGTCCGCTGGTCAGTAAGAAGATCAGCGATGATCTGCTGCGTCGTCTGTACGAGCGCATCTACACGATGCCGTCGCAGTACATCTCCACGGCAGGCTTCCGTGATGGCATCACCAGCGTCTACAACAACCTGATGCGTCAGCGTACGTTGTGGGCCATGCAGCATGACTTCCGCACTCGTGGTGAGCTCAAGGTTGCTGCGCTGAGGTTCTACGGGAACTACAGTGTTGACCTGGGTGGGTCCAAGACCTATACCACGTGGCTGCGTGAGCAAGGCTTGCAACTGGATACCTACTCGGATGAAGATCTGGATCTGTTGGCTAGCGAGCTGCTCAAGGCAGCTACCGGTGCCGATCAGAACACCCAGCTCTCGCTCAAGCAGATCCAGGGTTCGATGCTGAAGCTGATGGGTCAACTGAGCTCCTACTCGATCCAGTTCCTGCAGACCATCAACGACTCGCCCATCAAGGTCGTGGATTGGCAGCAGGTCTCTCCGACTGATCCTGACGTACATGCAGATCACCACGCTCAGTGGCCGGTCGTGTCTGTGCGTGGACAGCGTGACTGGGCAATCGCACGTCGAAAGGACTTTGTCGATACGGCCGAGTTCGGCGGTAACGTGTCCTTCCATGCGCGTGGTCGTGAAGAAGCCAAGCTGATCTACAACACGTACGTCCGTGAAGGTTCCCGTCCGGTGATCCGTCAGTCGTTGCTGTTGCCGCGACTGCACGTGTTCGCCTCCGAACTGACCAACAATCAGATCGAAGACGTGACCGACACGCAGACTGAGTACTACGTGCCCAAGGATCGCCTGCCGCTGGATGATGCGTTCATGTCGTTGCGTTCGGAGCATTACGCCCTGACGCCTGACGAACGCCAGTCGCTGATCGATCGTTGGAAGCGTTGGGAAGACGATCATCCGATCGAATTGCCGGATCCGGATTACACGATCACTCAGGAACATCTGGGCGGTTACCAGTATCCGACCTGGCTCATCGAAGAGGATGTCCTGGATGGCTACCACTATCCGGATATGTGGGATCCGGGCGAGATCGCCCTGGGTGGACCGCTGCTGCCAGAGTTCGACCAACCCACCGAGTTCGACGTGGCACTGACCGCGTTCCCGAACTTCGATGGTCTGGTATCTCCGGTAGGTACGTTCGAGCCGCACGTGTTGGAAATGGTCACGCAGTTGGGCAAGATTGACATGCCGGCTGTGGAACTGCTCCAGCGTCTGCAGGGGCACACCCCGCTGACCATCTCCCTGGAGCCGGTCATGTTGGGCTACATGGTGATGTTGGGTCTGGAGAATGTCCTGGATGGGCATGTCTACACTCCGCCAACCCAGACGCTCGAGCCGGTAATGCTCGGGTACATGACCATGCTCGGACTGAAGAACATCCTGGACGGTCACAACTACGTCGCCCCCAACGATCCTGATTCGCCGCAACCTTAAGAGGTATTGAAAATGTCCGGGACATTGTCGCTGTTGTCCATGCCCCATGCCCAAGCCATCCGTGTGATGGTGCAAGACAAGCTGGTGCCTGGCGTTAGCGTTAGTGATCTGGTAATCGAGACTCCTCAACCGGCGTCGGGATTGGAGATGGTTTCCAAGGTGTACATCTCCGCATCTGCATACGAAGACCCCAACTGGCCGTACTACGGCGATGTGGACTTCACGTACACTGCACTGGACATGGGGGATACCTTCGCCGGTATCCCCCTGGCCTTTGTAATGCCGCGTGTGTTCACCAGCCAAGAGCTGGCCGCCAAGTTGGGTGAAGCACTGCAGCTGTCGTTTGAACCCAACGACGTGGTCACTGAGACGATTACCCAGACCACGCAACAAATGGTCTACACGTTGCAGGCCTCTGCGCGCTCGCCGCGCTGGAAGGGTTCTGTCAACATCGCTATCTACGACATCTGAGGGAGCTGTGATGCGCACTGAAGATCTGTTGCATCTGACTCCCGAAGGGGCCATCGTGGCCATGGTCAACTACGAGAACCAGACGATCTTCCGTCCGGACTCGTTTGTCTTCGGCAAGCCCCAGGTCATCAGCGGTACGCTCACCCGTATCCGTCTGACCGCCCGTGCTTCGCTAGGCATTACCGACACGGTGCCCGATCCGGGCTGGTTTGATTTTGAGTACCACCGACTCGACATCGGTAAGTACTTCGAAGGTATGCTCAACAGCTACCGTCCCCGGATGCCGACCTCCACCAAGCTCCTGGTCGAGGAGCTGTCTGTTCGCATGAACGGGCAGGAGTTCTACGAGGAAGACTTCGTACAGGACTACATCGATCGCGAGAATGGTGAACCGTATCGCCTGAAGGCTGGCCCTGACTCGCTGCGTTGGGTGGGTCAGTCGGACGTCACGTTGGGCCATTGGCCTGACCTGGCTGTCTATCTGGCGGGCGCTGCTCCCAATCCGTTCCATCAGGTTCCCGAGCGTGGGGAGTTGGTTGCTCAGCCGATCGGCTTCAGTTACATCAACGCCACTGTGTCGCTGCCGCTGATCAAGTCACTGCCGATCAACGTACCGTTCCAGAACGATGTACGACTCAAGCAGTTGGTTGCTGCCACGATCAATCGTCCGCCCCATTACGCTACCGCTGTCAATGCGGACTGGGTGACGGATATCAACCCGCGTCCGTACAACCTGTACAATGCGGTGATCGTGGATAAGGCGCTGGATGCTGCATCGGCTCCGTGGCATCACCCGTCCAACCCGAATCTCAACAAGCTGGTGCACATCCGTTTGGATCTGGCTTACTGCACCAACTTCACTGAGCGGGACATCTACCTGCCTTATCAGTCCGACCCCACTCCTCTGAGTTCGTTCTCGGATCTTCCGCGAATGAAGAACGTCGGCGTGGTTTCTCCGTCGGATGCTTCGGCATGGGCCAAGATGTTCAACGGGTATCAGGTCGGCAATATCCTGTCTGGATGGCCGGCTGGTGGGTTGATGATCAATGGTGACGTTCCGTGGTTCACAGACGCCGCTGGTAAGGGTCGCACGAACCTGTATGGAGCATTGGTCCAGTACAACGGACAGCGCCGTACGAGCGATCTGAAGCCGGCTACGCCGGGGTTGAATCGCGTGCTGGTGCTGACGGTCGATGAGTCCTTCAACACCACCTACCAGGGACAGCTGAGTATCCACTACAAGGCTCCGATCCTGGTGACCGAGACAGCGCCCAACGGTAAGGTCGGGCAGGCGTACGTGTTCGATCTGACTCCCACGGCAGGTACGGCTCCCTACACTCTGACCGCTACTGGGCTGCCTCCGGGTTTGTCGATCTCCGGCACGAAGGTCCAAGGCACTCCCATCACGGCTGGTGGTTACAACCCGGTGTTCACTGTCAAGGACAGCACGAATACTTCGGTGGTCTACCAGATCCGTATCACCATCTCGCCCTGAGGTTGACATGTCCGAGCCCAGCCCCAACAGTCCGCTGCGTCAGAAGGCGTTGGACTACCTGTCCCAGCAGTACCTCAAGGTCTGCACACAGCCGCTCGATCCTGAACAGGTTGAATTCCGCATCGAACCGGAATTCTCCCGCCTGCTCATCGTCAGTCGTGCCTACACGCAGAACAACGAGGTCGGTCAGTTCCGCGGACAGTTCTCCATCCAGTACACCAAGGCAGATCTGCAGAAGGTCTTGCCGGCTCCGCTGGAAGTGGTGGCTGACTATCCGATCCGTTACAAGGATCTGTGCGCGTATCTGCTGGAGCGCTACAGCATCGTCTTGGAGGACAACGAGTTCTCCCTGGTGACGCTGGTGGGCAATCCGACTCCGATCACGGGCGATACGTTGCTGGAGCGTCCACCGGAAGAAGATGGCGACATCCTCTACCTGGTCGCTCTGCCGACGTCTGTCATGTGGAAGGCCGGTTCCCAACTGATGCTGCGCATTGTCAAGGTCGGTACCCAGCAATCGCTGGCATCGGCCGTGGCACAAACCGTACCTGGCAACCTGGCTCATCTTCTGGATTTCCAGGTTTGAGGTAGAAAGATAGGGTAATAGTATGTCCGAGTGGTCTCGCGGCTCTCGGCTCCCTGCTTCAACCTCGCTAGTACAACATTTTAAGGAGGGCTTAGGCCCTCCTTTTTTTTTGTCTCCAGTCCCTGTCCCGTATAATGTGATGGCCTTAAGGCCTTTTGTTCTCTGAGGGTGGACCTAATGGCCGGCACCAAAACGATCTACAATTCCAATCCGTTGGAGTGCTTCACCGAGCTGTTGATCCGCGAACACGGCATCAAGTTCGATCCGAATTTCGTCACCGCTGAGCTGTCTTCAGTGACCGCCACTGAGGTGACCGTGACGATAAGGGGTTTGGCCAAAGCTCCGTCAGGGCTGTCTGGTCGCTGGCGCAATCAGCTGAACTACCGATTCGTCAAACTCGATCTGTCCGCAGTCGTACCGCCGGACCTGGCCTACAGCGGTCTGTATCCGGTGTCCGTACAAAACCTGTTCGCTGAAATCGGACGCACGTTCGACCTGGAGTTTGACGACACCGATCTGGAACTGGTGACTTCGCAGTCAGTCATCCCGCTCCAGGGCAACATGATGTTGTCTGGCCAGCCCAACGCCAAGGGTCAGCTGACGCTGCGTACACGCAACAGCTCCCAGAGATTCGTAGGCGGTAAGTCATTCCCGATCTACATCACTGGCGCTACCGCTACTGAGTTCCAGCCGTTGACGTTGACGGGTGACGCACCGAACTCTTCCACAGGTACGGCCTACAACTACCAGTACGTCGTGGCTGGCGGTCGAGCCCCGTATACGTTCGAGATCTTCTCGGGCGCCGCACCGACCAATATCGATCCAGCTACTGGTCGTCTGTCGGGCACCTACACGGCCACTGGCAATCTGTCGTGGATTGTCCGAGTTACTGACTCACGTGGTTTCACGGTTGACCTGGCTGACAGTGCGACGATCTCGCTGACGGGTCTGGGTTTCCAGACCAACGCAGCATTGCCCTCGGGTATCACGTCGCAAGCCTACGATCAAGCCATCGTGGTACTGGGCGGCACACCGCCTTACCGATACGATGTTCTCGACGAACTGCCGATCGGAATGGAGTTCACTGAGGCGCGGCATATCGCTGGTAAGCCCGATAAGGGCAGCTACGCATTCCGTATCAAGGTTACCGATCAAGTCGGCGCTACGCTGACACGGAACTTCACTCTGGCTGTGTCCGGTCGCAACAACTACGAGGTATCGCGTTCGATTCTCGCCAAGGTCGATGCGTGGTTCGAGTTCCGTCGCGATCAGTACCAGGAAAACGATCCGATCGAAGCGACGTACTTCCGCACGGGTATCGCCAACACTCTCACGGTGCGTGGCGGTAATGCGGTATCTGGTGGCGATCACATCAAGCTCAACGGCCAGTTCCTGGAAGGTCAGCAGAACTTCCGCAACGACATGTTCGTCTCGGTGGGTTACCGTAGTACGAACGTGCGGGCAGGCGCGGGCATCATCGGACGAGCAACCTCTCAGTTGGGTTGGCAGCTTTACGCTGACAATACCGATGCGAGCAAGCTCCGTTACGGTGTGACGGTGGACTCCACTCCGTTCAGCGTTCTGACCGATGCAGGCGATCCAATCAACAATGGTCAGTTCACGATCTTGTCGGGTCAACGATCGGGCCATGAGATGTTTGCCCATCGCAATGGCAAGCTGATCGGTCGCTCTACCGTCATCGAGAAACCCATCGATCCGACCACATCGGTTCCGATGCGTACCGGCACTCGAACCTCTACGACAGTGGCTGATGTTTGGCAAGCCGATCTGTACAGCGTCATGTTCTCTGCCCAGCGTTTCTGGGCGGACGAACTGGAGTATCTGTACGGTAGCGGTAATGGTCGAACCTACTCGCAAACCGTGGTCGACGCACAGCTGTGACATAGGCCCCCTCCCCGCAAGGGGAGGGGCTTTATGCCGTAAGTGCCGTTCCTTATCTTGTGTAGATCCCCATTATTTTTCCACTAGAAGTTGGAGATTTTTCCCATGAGCGGACAACCGCAAACCTTCGACGTGTTCAAGCTCCACAAAGAGCTGCTGGTCACGCCGGCACCGGACGATACGGTGCACTTCATGGTGGTTACCGCCAAGGGTCCCCGACATATCGACGTCTCTGAACTGCGCGAGCTGTTGAACGTCGAATCGTCGGAAGGTATCACCGAACAAAACGTCGAACAGATTCTGTCCCGGAACCTGCAGGCGATTCGTGAACAACTCGCAGCCAAGCCCGCCCCAATTCCCGAGCCGGTCCATTTGGATCTGGAGCAGCTGCCGGTGGTGGCTCCTTACGTTCTGCCGTCGATTCCGGTGGTAGGACCCAAGGACGGTCGAGTCGTGACCGAACTGAATCCGCTTGAAGGCGATGCGCTGGGTTTCCTGCGCGATGTCACCATGCAGCAGGGCGTGGTCGATTACAAGTCGCGCTACTGGACCGAACTGCCGCCGGAAACCGATCGTCCCGAGCCGTTGCCGCCTGGCGCGACCGTGGCAGAGCACAAGGCCTACGAGCGCCGCTGTGAAGCGTGGATCGCACGTCGTGAAGCGGAGATCACCAACTGGCGCGTGGCCAACAACCTCGCACGACCCAACGGTGAGCATGCCGACACCAAGCCTTCCTACGACCTGAACCTGCCGTCGATCAAGGCGCTGGCTGAGTCGCACGGTTTGCCGGTGTCGCTGACGTCGGATTCTCCTTCCGAGGTGCTGGTCCCGATCCTGCTGCACTCGCTCCAGCAGCTCTACGCTTTCATCCAGAGTCCTGAGTACTTCGCTCAGGCTGTGGCGCATTTCCATGAGTCGCTGCGTTTGGCCCGTGCTGGTCAGACGCCTTCGGCCGAGAGCGAGTGATCGCTAAGGAACAGATATGTCTTTGTCCTTCAAGAGTCTGTCCAGTCTGCCGAATCAGAACACCCTGACCGGCTCTTTCCGACTGCCTGCTCATACTGGGCCCGCAGGTTACGAGAACCTGACCCTCAGTGCGCTCCAGAGCTACATCAACGCTCCGATGATCACCTTGATCGAGGAGATTGGTCAGAACTCTGGTCCGTCCATCTGGCCCGCCAAGCGAACACTCACGCTCACTGGCGGCGCCACCGGTACTGTACAGCTGGATGGTTCGCAAGACGTCTCGCTGGCCACGACGGTCAACAGTGCCAACGTCACCTACGGTAACAACACCGTCCCTCAGGCTGCCGTCATTGGCTTGGGTGCACGACTGTCGGATATCGACACGAAGCTGGGGTGGTTCAGCATTGGACCCAACGGTCTCACCGCACCGCTCACGTTGAATCGTGGTGGTGACGACATGTTGTATATGCGCAACGGTACGGCCATCTATGGCGTGCTGGGCGGTGGTGGCGGTGCGATCTACCTGGGTACCCAGGAGAACAACAACGCCAGCGGTGAAATGCGTCGTCTGCGTTTCCGCAACAACGGTCGACTGGACTTTACCTCCGTCGATGACACGGTCATCCATTCGTACTGGGATACGGGAACCTACAACCCGGCAACGTTCAATGCCGCGTCTGCGTCCAAGTTGCAAGCAGTCCGTACGATCACCTTCACCGGTGCTGCGTCAGCCACGCTGAACTTCGATGGCGGTAGCAACCAGACCGTCAACCTGCGTCAGACGTCCTTCAGTACCAATTCGACGCAGGCTGACAACACGGGTCCTTGGACTCGTCTGTTGCGACTGCCGATTGCGGTTCTGTATGGCGACTGCAGTGTTGATATCGAAGCGATCGGTTCGGGCGATGGTTCGGTCAACATGCGGTCCACTCGACTGCGTGCACGTGTCAAGCAGCAGACGGCTCCGCCGGCAGCTCCGTACGTCAATCTGGAAATCGATCGCACGTCCTACCTGACCATCACCGACGCAACGTTGGTGGTGAACCATGCAGCGTTCCCGGTGACCGCTGATCTGTACGTCCGTCTGAACGGAACTTACAACGGTCTGAAATGGGCTGTGGTTTCTAGTTCCGGTAATCAGTCGTACGAGGCGTTCTCCAACGAGCCATTCACGACGACACTGCCGACGGGCACAAACATCACCCAGTTCCCGGCTGTGGCGTCCAAGCAGAACTGGTTCGGCGATACGTTCGCTGCAACCACCAGCATGTCCATCGCAGGCAATGCGGTTTGGCACGCCGGTACGTTCAACCCGGCCAACTACAGCCAGGTGGGTCACAAGCACGACGCCTCGGACATCACCACTGGCGCTCTGAACTTCGACCGCGTCAACGCAGGTCGGATTCTGCAGAACGACGGTGTGGCGATGGCGCCCGGCGCCATGGACAATGCCTGGCGCTTCCACCAGCGTACACTCACCGATCAGGGTTTGACGGGTGCAGGCTGGGCCACTGTACTTACCATGACGCCGGGCTCGAGTGCCAGTACCTGGCCGGATCACCAGCTGACCTTCAGTTCGGTCAACGGTAGCTTGTATCGCCGTACCGGTACGCGTGCTGGTGGTTGGGGTCCGCAGTATCGCGTGATGGATGAATCGTGGTTCGATCCCGCCTCGCCGGTTCCGGTTGGGAAGATCTTGCAGGTCGGTGCGTCTGCTGCCGCGGGTACCCGTTTTGACAACCTGGGTCAGCTCTCGCTGAACAACGGTGCGTTCGCCAAGATCCTCACGACGGCAGATATGTCGCCGAGCTCGTACGTGACGGTCACCCAGAACGCGGCCAGCTATAGCAATGCCGATGACCTCTACGGGAAGTTGGCGCACGCTGTTTCGGGCAGTACGGCTATGGGTTCCCCGAATCCATACATGACCACATGGAACCTGGGCACCAACGGCAGCCGTGACGGGCAGCTCAGTTGGAACTACGCTGAGGTCGATCGACTGTACTTCCGTCATCGCGTGGACACCACCAACGCTTGGCGTCCGTGGGTTGAGTTGTGGCATACGGGGAATTTCGATCCTGCTACGTTCCAGCCAAACCTACCGGCACGTCTCGGTGTCGGTGGTGCGACCATCACGGATTGGAACAGTGCCGCCACCAACGGATGGTACATGGCCAGTGATGCGGCCAACGCTCCGTCGGCCGGCTGGTGGTTGGGTATGGTCACCGTCCACAATAGTGACTGGATTCAGCAGGAAGTCTGGCCGTTCACGGCTGCCGTGAACTCCCCTCGTTTTCGACGCTATCGCTCGAGCGGTACCTGGGGTAGCTGGACGTCCGATGTCACCTACGGCGCGGTGACCGGTACTCGCTTCGCGGCTGGGTTCAATCCGGGTACCGACAATTCGATTGGTTGCTCGAACTGGTTCCGTTCGTCGGGCCAGACGGGTCTGTACTTCGCAGACTTCGGCGGTGGTGTGTTCATGCAGGACACAACCTACGTGCGCACCTACCAGAGCAAGGCGATGGCTGCAGCCTGGTTTGAGACCACGGCAGGCCATGCTCCGAACACCAGTGCCGATGCTTGCGGTTTCCGCACCAGCGGTAACTACGGTGGCGGTTATGGTCTCAAGGACGGTGCAGCGCATCTGTCGATATTCTCAATCGCCGGCAACATGACGTTCGGCTTCGGCCAGGGCAGTATCCAGTACCATCGCTACGTCATGCAGGCCGACGGTCTGATGTTGGCGGGCGACTACGGTCTGACCTCCGATGAACGGCAGAAGAGCTACATGACGCCACTGGAATATCGTGGTCGTCTGGAGCCGCTGCAGTACATGTGGTCCGATACGGGCAAGTGGGATCTGGGCTTTGGTGCGCAGACCACCATGCGTCGGTATCGTGAGGCAGTTCACTACGAGGTCGACACTGACACGTATCGCCTCAAGCCGATGAAGCTGATTGCCGTTCTGGCGGCGCAAGCCAACATCAACGAAGATCGAATCATCGTGCTGGAAGCTGAGAACCGGAACCTGCGTGAAAAGCTGGATCGAGTAATGGCCCATCTGGGTTTGGAATAACTGACGGCGCCCTCGCAAGAGGGCGCAATTCTGAAGGGAACGATTATGTTGAGTTTTAAGAGCTTGTCGGGGTTGGGCCTGAGTAATGCCTATACAGCCGATTCGCGGATCGTCTTCCAGACTCCGTCGGGTGAATTCCTCAACTCCCGAATGGATAACCTGAAGACGTGGATCACCGCGGACGCAATCCAGCGCATCATCGCGCTGGAGGAAGATCCCGCTGGCGGTCCTTCGATCTGGCCGGCGGCACGAAAGATCACGCTGGGTGGTGGTATCCTCGTCGGTAACGTTTCGATCGATGGTTCGCAGGATGTGACGCTGACTGCGTCCATCGCGGACAACTCGATTCCCCAGGTCAAGATCATTGGTCTGGGTGCCACGTTCACCGGGTACGACACTCAGATCGCTGGCATCAACACGTCGCTTGGAAACAAGGCCGACAAGAACCACACTCACGGCGCCACGTACGCACAGCTGACTTCCGCGACGTTTGCCGACCATGCCCCCGGACTCAATCAGGGCAACCTGACCATGGGCGGGCAGTCGGTCATCGCCATGGAGGCAGTCGGTTCGGATTTCATCGGTCAGCTGATGTTCTCCTCGGCCGGCGTCTATACGTTCCGGACGTTGAGGAACGATGGTGCGGGCTGGGCAGCTACCACCGCCTGGCATTCGGGTAACCTGAACATCGGTGAGTATGCCAAACTCACAGGCGCTGCGTTCACCGGCAGTCTGTCGGGCCGAAGCTACCTGGGTCTGGATGCGAGCAACGGCGCTGCCGCCATTCGTATCGAGAAGGACGGTCAGGCCACATGGATTCGTTCGCAGACCGGAGCGACTGTCGACCGTTCGCTGGCGCACTACGCCGTCGAGGATTTCCGTGTTGACAACCGTAAGGTCTATCACGAAGGCAACCTGAACGTCGCCAATCTCCTCCAGAAGAACGGCGCTATCCAAGAAGTCTTCGCTGACGATCCGGTCGTCTATTCGGGTTCGCAGAACTTCAACAGCCTGCCTCCGGGTCGCGGCATCCTGACCTCGTCCAATCCCAACAGTCCTGGCAACACCTCACTGTCGTGGTATGTCGAGACGACGGCTGTTGTGGGTTCCAATCGCCTGCAGAAGGCGATCGGTCAGGACATCGGCGAGGTATGGTTGCGCGCGTTCAACGGCACAGCCTGGACCACCTGGCGGCGTCAGTGGGACAGCACCAACCTCTCCACGGCCAGCTACCTCACCCGAGGCAGCAACGGCCTTGGCGGCACGGCACAGTCCGGCGGTTCGGACATCGATGGTCTCACTCAGTCGGGCTGGTATTCGTACCAGGGCGCACAAGCACCGACCTCGGATGTAGGCTATCTGATCGAACACGTCCAAGGCAGTTCCACGGCGGTCCAGACGGCACGTAGCGGCCAGAAGTGTTTCCAGCGCGGTAAATCCTCGTCGACGTGGTCGACGTGGTTGGAGATGGCGGCTGGCACGATTCCGGACTTCAGTTCCAAGTGGGATACGTCCGAAGCTGTGGCTCGCGGTCTGAGCACCACCCCGCAGGTCCAGAATGCGTTCAACTCGCAGAACGTTGGTGGTCTGAGTCACTTCGTCAGTAACATGGCGAGCGCCACCAACGGTCCGTCCGGTTGGACCGGACAGGCACTGTCACTGCACTTCCAGCCGGGCAGTACGACGGTTGGTGCACTGGCGCAGCTGTCGTTGATGGGCGCTGTGTCGGACAACCCCAACCTGGCGATCCGCACGGGTCTGAACGGTTCGTACGGTGCGTGGGCTCAGGTCTATACCGACAAGAACGTCGACATCAATCTGTTCTGGGCGAAGAAGGCCGACCTGACCGCTTCGGATCTGAACGGAATCCTGTCCTCCGGCATGTACCACCAAACGCTGGACTCCAACGCCACGCTCGCACGCAACTACCCGCGCGCCAACGTCGGAGGACTGCTGAAGGTTTGGGCACCTACCTCGACCATTGTTTGGCAGGAGTATTCCAGCCGCAACAGTCCGTGGTCGTATCGACGCTACCTGTTCGCAGGTGCGTGGTCCAAGTGGGAGGCCATGTTCAATGGCGGTACGGGCATTGACCAGTTGACGGACAATCCCGGTATGGCGTTGATGAGTCCTTCGGGGTTCACGTCTTCGGGTAAGGGCTGGCAGTTCTACGCGGCGGTGACTGATGCCGCCGACGGCGGTGCGTTCCTTCGCCGTTGGAATGGCTCCGGGTGGCAGAATGCGATGGCCATGAGTGCCCAAGGCGTGGCGTTCTACCAGCCTTCCGGTGCTGGGTCCACCGTTGTCGCGGCCCATGGTGCGGTTGGTGTACAGACCGGCGCGTATGGTATGTTTGCGGGCGGTCTTCGTTTGTGGCAGATGGGTTACGAGTCCAATCGTGACTTCAAGGTTTGGGCGTACGACGATAACGGTGCCTATCTGAGCAATCCGATGACGCTGACGCGCGACGGACGAGTTCTGGCAGGTGCTGGTCACTTCAACTCACCCACGACAGCTGCGGTGCTGGGCTGCTTGCCAGGCGGCGTTCTGTATCTGCGTCCCAACGGTGTCGACAACGGCACTGGTGAAACGCAGGTCACTGCGGCATCCATGCGTATCGGTGGAGGTCAACCGGAAAGTCAGTACCGTTTCGGTGTTGACGACTGGTACTTCTTCTCCAATACGAACAACATGGGCTGGTACAGCACAGCCAACGGTTACGGCTTGCGGCTGGAGAAGGCGTCCAAGACGATCACCGCGTTCGGTTATCTGGAAGCTTCGGACTTCGGTCTGACGTCTGATGGCCGGATGAAGCGTCACATCGTCGACATGGCCTACAACGGTCGTCTGCGCCCACGCCAGTGGATCGACCCGAAGTCTGGCGAGACCCACCTGGGCTTCGTCTCGCAGGAGGTTCAGGAGAACTATCCTTCGTTTGTCCGTCCCGACAACAACGGGATCTTGCGACTGGCCTATCCTCGAATGGTGGCGGTGGTTAGCCATCAGGTCAATGCGGTAGAGGACGAGGTGGAAAAGCTCAAGGCCGAGAACGAAGGTCTCAAGCACCGACTGCAGATGCTGGAAGATCTGGTGGCCGGTTTGGTCAAGGCATAAAACTCTGGGAGGGGTGACCCCCTCCCAGAGCTATACAGGAAACTACGATGGTCGCTACCGTCCGCTCCAATTCTCGCTTCACCGACATCGGTGGTGGCCTGGCTGCAGAGATGATCTCTGACAGTGTCCAGATCGCCTACGATCCCACCACCCAGAAGTGCCGAGTGATCTTCACCGGTCACAACTACATCCGTCCGGCTGACAAGTACATCCCCGTCGGTATGGGCAGCGATGTCCTCAATGTCGATCTGACCCCGTACATGACCAAGTGTCCGGTCCCGGCCGAGTTCGGCCTGATCGATCCGGTCACGGGTCTGAACCTGAGTCAGGTCTCAATCGCCGGCATGGTGTACTTCATCAAGTTCGTCTACGACATGTTCCACAACATGCGTGCGGCCATGGAGGAATCCAACACGATGGATGGCTCCATCAATCGACCGCCGAACACGCTTCCCCCGTCGCTTTTGGAATAACCGCAGTAGGAACAGTAACATGCCCACCGTACCAGAACCGCTCCGAATGTCAGGCATCTTCGGGACATTCGGCGCAACAAGATTCAGCCAGTGCACGAGGGGGAATCGTGTACCTAATTATCCCGCCAATTACGGGGTGGCAGACAACACCGCTGGATTGCGGTTCTCACAGTTTCACGGGGCAACTACGGATAACCCGGCTCCGCCGGCTCCTCGACTGGACGATACTGGTTGGAGCGATTCGGTGTTTTGGAGCGATTCGGTGTTCTCGGCTACTGGTTCGGCCGAAGCAAAGGCGGAGATCTGGATCGATGCGAGCGGCTGGGTTCGTACGTTCTCTCTGGTAAACGGTGGTGGAGGCAATCAGTTCCAGTGGTTGCCCGCAGGACGTTCGCCGGGGGAGTATCAGGTACGTTCAAGTACCGACAACGGGGCATCGTGGTCGGGCTGGCAGTCTCTGAGCAACAACTTCATGGCTAGTATGGCCAGCGCATCCACCGACGGTTTCTACGGGGACTACAACGAGTGGACTGCATTGGTACAGATCGGGGCTAACGGACAGCCCTTGTCGCGCACAGCGACATTCTACACCTCGGCCACAGCAAGCGGTCGAGGATAAGGTTACGTCACAGATCAAGGGAAGGTCTCATGCCTACAGTAGGACAACCACTTCGCATGTCGAACATCTTCGCGGTGTTTGGGGCGAATCGTTTCAGTCAGTTTACGCGGGGCAACAAAGTCCCGAACTACCCGGCCAACGCAAATGTGGCTGACAATACTGGGGCCTTGAGATTCTCCCAGTTCCCCGGCGCAACGACGGACCCTCCGGCCCCGACGTACAATGCCCAGATGCAGGACATCTACGCCTCCGACTTCCGTTCGAAAGGCGATCCGAACCGTGCCTGGGCCGAAATAAGCTTCGACTGGAATGGCTGGGCGTACGACAGTGGCAGCAGCTATGCGACTCGGCAAAACTTCCAGTGGTTGCTGTCTGGTAACGCAGCTGATTTTTCGATCATGGCGCAGATGCAGAGCGGCTCGACCCCCGCAGGTTCGCCTATGGGACAGTGGCTCCAACTCAATGTCATACGGCGGTGGTCAATCGAGAGTCCCTCGCTGAGCGGTTTCAACGACTCGTACTTCACCCTTACGTTACGGCACAACCCCAGCGGCCAGCAATGGTCATGTAACGGTTCGCTCCAGGCGTCGAATGGACAGATCGGGTAATTTAGGTCGGTGGGGAAATATTCCCACCGACTTATTTTATAGCCCTCTGTCGAACCCTTATCACGGAGCCCATAATGCAGCCTAACCCGCTGATCAACATGTACAACCAGACGACGGCGGCGTTGATGCAGGGCTTGCTGGCCGAAACGAAGTCTCGATTTGCGATCGATCCTGATCGACTATCGTACGTCCGGTCGGAAGTGCCCAGTCCTGAACGCGATCCGGAGTTGGCCATTGCTTACTATCGTGACGTTCGTCGCGGTACGGAAGGCACGCAGATTCCGATGCAGTACCAGCGACTGCATATTGACGTCTACGCCAATCTCTATCCCGTACACCTGAGGTATCTGCCTTGGATGGATCGGGAGTTCACGGACGATGAGTTACTCATCTACGTGTCTGAGAATTTCAAGGTATTGTTGATGCTTGAGGACGTGACGATTCAGATCCAAGAATCCAACTCGAATCCTCCGGCTCAGCAGATCACCATCACCCCCAAATGGCAACACGCCGTTTGGTTCGGCTCCCTTCAGTTGTGGGCCGTACAAGAAAACGATCTGCGCAGCGTGATTGCACAGCGTCACTACCCGCAGTTTGATCCCACCGCACTTTCCTGAAGGCTGACCCATGAGCAACATCACCCGTACCATCTACGGTGCCCGCATCCAGAACGAGCTGCTGCTCGGCCTGAAGCACGAGCACGTGGACTTCACCACCCTGAACGAGAAGTTCGACATCGCCGCTCGTCAGCCGACGCCGAACGGTGAGATCCCGACGATGGGCTATCTGGCCATCGGTATGGGTGGTCATCGCATGGTCGCTGGCGCTGAAGGCGTCCCGTACCCGGAAGACAACTTCTTCTCTCCGGCCAATGGCGCCCTGTTCCGCCATCTGCCCTTCGTCATGCGCGAAGTCGGTTCGGATCTGACCAGCGATGAGCGTCGTCGTTTCGGCATGCGCGTACTGCGCCAGGTGGACGGCAAGAACTACATCTGCTACTACCTGCGCGTCATCGACCGTCGCAACGTCACGGTCAAGATGTTCCACAACGTGCCGACCGGTGGTTCCGGTTCGACTCCGCCGAGCGTGATCATCACTCCGTTCGTGCCGGACAGCTCCAACCTCAATCCGGTGCCCGACGTCCTGCCGCCGACCGGCGCACAGACCACCGACGGTGCCTACCTGTCGACCAGTTCGGTGATGAACCTGGACTTCACGGCAGCTGACATCGCCGAGCTGCTCAACGTCGGCCGTATCCTGTTCAAGAACGAGCGCCAGCTGATCATCTCCGAGATGGGCCTGGTGGCTGGCAAGGAAACGGTGATCACCTCTTCGGCCAACACCGGTGGTGTGGACTACTACGAAGCCATCCAGGCGACGCTGGTGGCCCATTCGTCGGTGTACTACGCCGTCGCCCACATGAACCTGGGCTTCCAGTACTCGCTGGAACTGGGCGCGATCGAGCCGCTGATGGTTGGCACGATCGAATAACTTCTTCACGGACGTACGCATGCTTCTCCAATATCCAACCCATTCGGTACCGATGCGCATTGTCGGTATCGACCCAGGCACCAACACCCTGGGCGTTGCTGTTATCGATCTGGATCTTCAGACCGGGCAGCGGACGTTGATCGACGCACGTACGTTCGACGTGACGAAGAACCAGCAACCGTACCATAACCTGTTCGATATCCACGGCGATAGTGTCGGCCGGCTGCAAATGCTGGAAGACGCTCTGGTCAATTACTTCGAATGGTTCCAGCCCCATGCGGTCATTAGCGAGTCTCCGTACCTACGGGCTCGCTTGGTGTCTGCATTCCGGGCACTGACACGCTGCTTGGATAGGATCCTTCAGGCCGTGATCCGTTACGACCGATTCAAGCCACTTCATCTGGCTGACCCCATGACAGTGAAAGCCGCTGTGGGTGTGCACAGTAAGGGCTCTAAGAACAAGGAAGCTCTGAGTAAGGATAAGGTCAAAGAGGCAGTGATGAAACTGGACCTGGTCAACCCAGGACAGATCGACCTGTCTGCGCTGGACGAACACAGCATCGACGCCATCGCGGTTGCTTGCAGCCGCATCGTATCGATGTACCAACCCTAGACCTTTTGGTGAGCGATATGGAGATGGAGATTGACAAGCTGCTTCATGTCGCGGAGAACACGCCCCTCAAGATGTACGTCTGGGGTTCGGGTGTGGTTGAGACGTTGAACCGTCTACTGCCCCCGACCCATCAGATCACCATCGAGATTACCGGCGGCCAGGCCCTGGAGTTGATTCGAGCCCTGCCTCCGGCAGCGATCACTGCGGCGATGGGTCTCGAGCTTGACATCAGCAATGGGCAAGCCAAGGGCGACGTACCGGTAGTTCCCCCTCCGCCACCCAAGCCGGAGGATCGCAAGTCCAAGTTCCTGGTGTATCTGGGGATCTTGTTTGCGTTCATTGCTGTGATGATCACTGTGGTCATCTCGGCCAATGCGTGGAAGAGCGGTACGGCTCCGGACGAAGGTGTGTTGAAACTGTTGCTGCAGACGTTCTTGGAAGTCCTCAAGGCACTGACTGCTCCACCAGCCCCAGTTCCTGTCACTCCTTAAACAGCGCATAAAGCGGCGGGCCATCGGCCCGCCGTTCTATGTCCCTTTTCAGACCGGTTGGAAGCTGGAGTAGTCCAGGTCCGGCGGGGATGTCCTCCAGGCCTCCTCCAACGCGATCTTACGCGCACGGAACTGCGGCAGGTCCGTTCGTCCCAGCTTATTGCCGAAGCGCGCCCAGAGCCGTACAGCGCCGTACATGAGGTGTCGGATAATCGGGTTGACCTTGGTGACCTTCATTGCTTCGTTGAAGATCTTGTCAGCCTGCTTGCGAGGCACGAACTTCTCCTCGCCGTTCTCATACAGACGAGCGTAGTCGCAGAGGTAGTCGTGAACGATTGCGGCGTGACCGTGTCGACCCCACGGCGGGATCAGCCACCACAGAAAGCGCGGTACGGTGGCACCGTCACTGAGATAGCCAGCCGGGATCAACACCCAGCGGTTGTCAGAACGTTCGCCAACGTAGAACTTGAATGAGCGCGCGACACGCCAGTAATCGCGACTCAGTTTGTTCGAGGCTGCCTCATCGTAGTAGATCAACGCTTCGTTCTCGTTGTCCACGTGGGTGAAAGGCAGGGCTTTTTGGAGTTCAACCGCTACTGCTTCTTCGGCGGTCAGGGTCTGGGAGTCTTGACTGTTCACCTTATACCTCATTGAGCTAAAAGAACTCCGGGGAGGCGAACCTCCCCGGATTATGCCGCTTACTGGATTTCTTTGACTTCCGACGCATTGTGCGTGGAGATACGGCGACCACGCTGCTCACCAGCCATGTAGCACTGGTCGTTGACGTTGAACAGAACCACGTCACGAACACCGACGTATTCCATGGCAACGACACGCTCCCAACGCAGCTGACCGAAGTCGTCGACGAACACTTCCTCGCCAACCATCTCCGGACCGTACATCTTGGAGCTGCCATCGCGCATCGTCATCGGGGTGGAGTCCGACGCCACGATCGTGATACCCGACTCGGTGACCATGCGATAGCACGGCTGCGGCATGACCTTGTTGGCACGCACCTGACGCAGAACCAGCTCGTCAGGATTGTAGGACACACCATCCACCCAGTCGTCGATAGCCACGTGCATCGCTTGACGACGATCGTCCATCCACATGTCGGTGGCCACACAACCGCCACCACCGCCTCCGCCTCCGCCACCACCGCCGGACGAACCGCCTTCCGGAACAACGATGGCCAGGTCGTTGAAGCTGTTCATGATGTTGTAGTAAAAGCGGAACTGGTTGACGACGTTGCCATTGCGCTTGATCGTGACCACGAACCAACCACGATTGAACACGCGCAACACCGAGTTGGGATCTCGGTAAGCGTAGTTGTTCGCAGTGGTCGTCATGTCCAGCACGAGCAGCAACTCACGGTCCTGGTTCACCGGCATGTCAAGGCCTTCACCACTGATGACCATGGTGGAGTTGTTGAACGAACCAGGCACGCCCGGCTGCCACTGCCACGTGTTGGGGTTGGCCGGCATCGGGATCCACCAACGACCGCGATCCAGACTTTGCAGCTGGTAGGAGATCGTGTAGTTGTCGCCGAAGTCTGGGCGCGGTTGCTGCGCCCAGTTGCCGTTGCTGAGCACTCGACCATCCGGATACAAGTAGCCAATCTGGCCCTGACCTGCGCGAAACACCAATGCTCGGTAGTTACGGGTCATGTGCCAGATTTCCCACGTGCCGTTACGACGGAACGTCAACTTGATCTGGTTGGTGTTGTGCGCTACGTGCCAGATCACCGACGGGCAGTCGGACATCGGCATGTCCATCCAGCCGATATCGCCCATCGGGTTGGTGTAGCTCACCGTACCCTTGGCTGCCCAGATGTTGGACAGGTCCGTGCCGTTCGCGTCGTAGTGACCAACATCGGGTCCCTTCGAGCCTGCCGACAGAGGAGCGTACCGAAGAGCATTTGCTCCATCGGGACGCCAGAAGCCCCAAACCTGGGGACCGCCTTCATCTGCCTCGAACAGGTCATCGAAACCTACACCGTCACTTCGCATGTAGAAATTCGACATGTGACCTCCTTAGGCCTTCTTTTCCAACTTGGCCAGTCGGGCTTCGAGTTTGGCAACGTAGGCGCGCAGGGCGTCCACTTCCGTACCAGCGGCGTAGGACATTTCCATGGCCGCACGGGCCACTTCCACGGACAGGCGCTTGACCGAACGCTTGGCGCCCGGCATCTGGTGATCGTAGGTGTAGATCAGGTCCGGTGCGGTCTTCTGCAGTTCCTGAGCGATCGGACCGCGCTGATGCATGCCGCTGTCGATCATCTCCCACTGCTTGAAGTCGAAGTCGCGCCACAAGGTGCGAGCCTCGACCTTGCGGATGCCCGTCTTCAGACGGCGGTCCGACGGCTGGAAGCCGGCGGCTGCCACGACACGACCACTGTGGGCCACGAAGTTACCACCCGACTGGAACTGGAAGAAACGCGTACCGACCACACGCAGCGAGATCGAACCGTCGCCGTCCTGGTAGAAGTAACCCTGCTGCGCAATCTGCAGGGAGTTCACCTGGGCATCCGAGCCAGTAGCAACGCGCTGGTTGATCTGGGCGGTCAACGGATTGATCGCACGAGCCTGGATGGCCTGAGCCACACGCAACGGCGACATGTACAGGGTGTTGCTCGCACCGCCTTCTGCCAACGGCTGATCTGCCATGCCGTAGTTCAGGACGTTACCCAGATTCACTTGGGCAGCGGTGGTCTGGTGCGGGTTGTTGGTGTTGTTGATGTGGTTGGTCAGGTCCGCACCGACCGTTGCCAGGATCGCAGCGCGAACCAGCGCGGGGGTCATGTACTTGTTGGTCACCGTACCCTGCTGAGCTTCGGTCGTGGTAGCCACGCCGTAGTTCTGCACCAGACCCAGTCCCACGTGACCGGCATTGGTCTGGTGGGGGTTGTCGGTACGCTGGATGTGCGCATTGATCACCGGCAGAGCCAGTGCTTCAATGGCCAGCTTCACCGAAGCCGGAGTCATGTACTTATTGGTGACCGTGCCAGCCTGCGCCTCCGGGTCGGTGGCAATGCCGTAGTTCTGCACGTTGCCGAGCTGAACCTGGGTCTTGGTCACCTGATGCGGATTGTTGAGGTTGCCGATGTGATTGTCGACCTTGATACCGAGCAGTGCCTGGATGGCCTGAGCCACACGCTGCGGCGTCATGTAGCGATTGGTCGCCGTGCCCTGCTCAGCTTCAGGCTGCGTTGCGATCGAGAAATTCTGCACGTTACCCAGGCCGACCTGAGTCGCGTTCACCTGGTGCGGATTTTCTTTGTCGTTGACGTGTGCCTGGAACAACAGACGCAGTGCATCCAGTTCTGCGTCGACATCGCCCACCATACGGGTGAACATGTCGATCAGTTCCTGGTGCGATGCCTGATCACCGACGAGGATGGCGTCACGGATCGAGTACAGGGCCGCAACCGTGTATTCAAAGCCGTAGATGTCGCCCACGTCGTGCAAGTGCGAGGTCGGCGGGAACGCATTGGGCTTGCCGATGATCTGGCCCCACTTCACCGGACGGTTGTCCACCGCCAGTGCTGCGATCATGTTCTCGATGGCTTCGATCGAGGTGCTGTATTCGCCACCAACGACCTGGTAGTCGATTTCAACTTCAGTGACGGTGCTGTCTTCGATGACCAGCGCAGCGCAAACCGTCTGACCCGAAGCCTTGGTCGGCTTGGGCACCAGCTGGATTGCCTTGTACTGGGTCATCTTTTCGAGGACCTGACCCGTCACCTTGTTGCGGACTACCAGGCCGCGGGTGTAGAACGGCCCGTAAGAGGGGATCACCGATCGACGGTTGGACGTGCCCAACACGTGTGGCTCTCCAGCCACACGGTTGAGAGGGCTCACGCCCGACAGATCGAGCGGGTACTTGATGGGAAGGACTGCAGAACTCATCCCGCTATCTCCGGTTGATGCTGTAAGGTTATTCGGTCAGAGCCACGCGGTTCGAGCTGGTGAAGGCCTCGATGTACATCGGCGTGATGGAACCATCACGACGCCATGCACCGACACGACCATTCCACGAGCTATAAACCAGACGACCCGGCCGAACGAGCGGGTTCGCGCTATTGAGGTTGCTTTCCACCCATGCCGTACCGGTGTAACGGTAGAGCTTGGACGCATCGGCAGCACCTGCCGGCTTGTCGATCAGTGCGTACGGCTGCAGCTTGTCCGGGCGGTTGAGGATCTTGTGCGACGACTGCGGCTGGCAGTAGTTCAGCAGACCCCAGTTCGCAGCGGCACCAGTGAAGCGCGCCAGCGCGGTGTCGGTTGCCAGATCCAGCGTGATCTTCGCAGCGCCCGTCAGGTAAGCAGCCTGGCCGTGGTTGGTGGTTTCCACCGTGATGGTGTTGCCGGTACGCACGATGCGCAGCTTCACCTTACCCGGAGTTGCCCAACCGCCCGACGTTGCCGGGTTGTACGGCTGAGCCACCAGGTCACGATTGGCAGCAACCACGCCATCGCCCCACACCAGACCATCGCCGGAAGTTGCCTTCACGACACGAGCATCGGTCTGCATCAGGTTGATACCGATGGTGAACAGTCCGTAGACGTCACCGCCCGGCAGCGAACCTGCCTTCGAATCGGCCACCAGCTGACCCGGCGAACGCAGGACCTGCAGAGCGAACACGCGACGACCCACCTGGACTTCAGCGATGGTCACACCCAGGGCGTTGCCGAAGGTCGTGCTCGTGCTGCCCAGTTCCACTTCGATCGTGTAATCGGTGAGCGGATTGCGGGTGATCAACATGTCCATCGTCTTGTTGGTGATGCCGGTACCATCGAAGGGCACCGTCGAATCGACGTTGTCGGTGACTCGGTTGTGAACGAACACATCCGAGGTCTGCTGCAGAAGCGAGTCGTACATCGCACGCGGACGCCAGTTCAACACGTCATCACCCAGCACGGCTGGCAGGTTGTTGGCCGAAGCGACCACTTCACCCTGCTGCTTGTCCACGAAGTTCATGAACTCCACCATCGGACCGAAGTCCGGGGTGTTGGCCGTACGAGCACCGAAGGACAGGTCGCCACGCGCACCATCGTCCTGATCGCGGGTAGCGGTGTAGCTGACACGCGAGCTGTAGACCAGACCGGTCGGGACCGTGGTCACCACAGCCGTGCCCAGCGTCAAGCCGGGGTTGGAGTGGTATTCCAGCGAGATCGCTTCGCGATTGGCCGGGCTGAGCATGTACAGCGACAGCAGACCGTTGGTGCCAGCCACCAGACCGAAGGACACGTTCGCCGGGGTGCCGGCCGTCTGCTCCACACGCAACGCGGCGGTGTTCACCGAGTAGGAGATGCGGAACTGCGGACGGTCGCCTGCGGCAGCCGGTACACCACCAGTGACGTTCAGCACCACTTCCGGTGCGAGGATCGTGGCGATGTTGTCATTGGTCGGCCAGCCACACAGCTCGGTCCAGGTCGGATCGGTCGTGTTGGTCGGCGGCGGGAAGATCTTGGTGGCACCCATGCGGACGTCCAGCTGAGCCAGCGTCAGACCATCGATCTTGGACGAATCAGCAGCCTTCTCGGTCTTGCCGAGCTTGGCGCCCAGCAGCGTATCCGATTCGGTCTTGCTGTATGCGCCCACGTCACTGGCGGTCGTGTTGTGCGGGTTACGCTGACCGACGTGATCCTGCAACTGGAGGGTCAATACATCCACGCCGGACAGCTTGGCGATGGCAGCCTTGACCAGAGCCGGGGTCATGTACTTGACCGTCGACGCGCCAGCTTCGGCTTCCTGCACGGAGGCGATACCGTAGTTCTCAACCAGCGACAGACCAACCTGGATCTTGTCGGTACGGTGCGGGTTGTCGGTATCGTTGATGTGCGTGTTGAAGTCAGCACCGCCCAGGGCTTCCACCGCCAGACGCACCAGGTACGGGGTCATGTAACGGTTGGTGGCCTGACCGAGCTTGGCTTCATTGTCCGATGCCAGCTGGAAGTTCTGCACCAGACCCAGACCGACCTGCGTGGCGGTGGTGCCGTGCGGGTTGTCGGTACGCTGGATGTGAGCATCCAGACCCGCCAGGCCCTGCACAGCGATTGCTTCACGCACCAGCGACGGCGTCATGTACTTGTCCGTCACCGTACCCTGACGAGCTTCCAGGACAGTAGCGATGCCGTAGTTCTCGACATTGCCCAGCTGAACCTGCTGCTTGTTGGTCTGGTGGGGATTGTTCGTCGACTGCACGTGCGGGGTCAGCACTGCCATGACTTGGGAGTCGATGGCCGCCTTGACCAGTGCCGGCGTCATGTACTTGTTGCTGACCGCACCCGCCTGGGCTTCCGGAGTCGTCGCCAGACCGTAGTTCTGCACGTTGCCCAGGCCGACCTGCGTGGCGGTGGTACCATGCGGATTGTCGGTACGGGCCATGTGGACATCCAGGGTCGCAGCCAGTCGGGCGTCGATCGCCTGACGGACACGCTCGGGAGTCATGTACTTGTTGGCAGCCGTACCGGCGACAGCTTCGGGAACCGTGGCGATGCCGAAGTTCTGCACCAGACCCAGCTGCACCTGTTCCTTGGTGACCTGGTGGGGGTTGTTGTGGTCGGCCAAGCGGTTCGGGAGCTCAGCACCGGCGGAGTCTTCGATCGCAGCCACGATCTCGTAGAGCACGTCGACGACCTGGGCCATGCCCGTCATGTCGACGACATCCCAGTCGTGGTTGATCGGCGGGAAGCGTTCCGGCATTTCCACGACCTGTTCCCAGGTCGTGATGCGCGGATCGACGATCGCGTTGCTGAGCAACTCCAGGATCTTGGCTTCGTCGATCGTCCAGGGACCGCCCAGCGTCTGGTACTTCAGGCGGACGCCGCCGGACATGGACTTCTTCAGGATGGTGATGGCACCATACAGGTCCGAGGCGCACTGGTAGGACGCATCGTTGAAGCGGTAGGACGGGACATAATCCTGCCCCCGCACCAGGGCGCGGGCTTCGTCGATCTTCACGATCTCCAGGCTGTTGGCGTAGAACGGCGCCGCCTTGGGGATGATGAAGAAGAAATCCATGTAGTTGGGCAGTTCCAGGACCTGGACTTCCCCGGTAATCAGGTTTGTGGCCGCGTTACCTTCCGGATCGAAAGGATAACTCACCGCCATGTTCGTTGCCATGAGGAATATCTCCAGACGCGAGTGTTATCGTATGACCGTGCAATAAGATTTGACCGGGCAACGGTCATTTTTTACACGCACCATAACATAGACTAAGGAGTCTGGTCCCATGCCCTATCAGCTCGTAACCGCAAAGGTTCGCGGCACTGCGATTAGCGCAGTCTGGGAGGATGTTGATCTGTCCCAGCGGGACATCAACGAAGTCCTTCGCACATATTCCCGAGTAATCCTCACGCTGACCCACACGGTGGTCAGCGGTACTTTCTATTTGAATTTGGAGGATGCTCGTCCCCAGTTCGGTGCCTACACTGGCACCAAAACCGTCGCCAGCTGGTTGGCCAGTCTGGGAACAGCTTCGCTACCGACCATGGCACAAGCTCCCTCGTTCAAGGAATACCCGATCAAGTACTCCGACGCCTGGCGTGCTGGCTACAAGATCGAGTTGGTGGACGGTACGCGACATCCGGAGGCACAGCTGCCTGATCGTGACAAGAACGATCTGCTGCTGACCAAGAAGAACGTCGACTTCCGCGTGATGGGCCACTACATGCTCACCACGGTCAACGGCTTCCTGCACCGCAGTGCTGGTACCGAACACGGCTTGGTCGTGCTTGGAGGCGGTCGTACGGGCTTCCTGGGCAATGACAGTCTGGTGGGCGTCATCAGCTTCCGTGAGGTCGGTGCACTACAGGTGATTCCGATCACCCCGCAGATGGTCTACAAGCAGACCGATGATCAGAAGCTGTCCCAATACGCCATGATCAAATCGCCGATCGCACTCGATGACAAGGTCGTGCTGATGTCCATCGGTGGTTATCTGCACGTGATGGACGGCGCTTACGAGATCACCGGCTCCAAGGCGATCCGTATCAACATCGATACGCTCAGCTACGTGGACCGCATCTACGAATCGCTGGGGCAGATCGATCTGAAGTCGCTGGGTCTGCAGGTCGGTGAGGACAGCGAGAACCAGTTCGCACTGGACAACCTGTTGTCCGATTCGGCGATCACTGCGTACCTGTCGCTGAGTCAGTCGTTCATGATCGTACTGCCCAAGTCCGATCTGTACGTCCGTCGCCATTCGGTGGAGCATACCGGTCTGGGTGGTCGCTACATCACCGACTTCCCGCTGAAGATGCTGCCGCTGATGGCAACCCACGGCAAGATCCACGACTACGCTCCGTTCCCTCAGCGTGGTCAGACCGTACTGCGTTGCGCTCCGGCTCGACGCTACGCTCGCAACTTCCACACCAGTGTGTGGCCGGCTGAGATCTCTGTCTCCGGACAGAACTTGCCCAGCGCACCGTTCCAGTGGTCGGATGCGTATCTGCTGGAAATCGGACGAGCGGCATAAATGGCAGGCCCCCGCGAGGGGGCCTGCTCTTATGTCGGCTTCGGCGTTTCTTTCTTCTGCTCGGGCGGCTTGCGTGGACCCATCAGCTTTTCGATCAGCTCTTCCTGGATGAAACTGAAGAACGCAGGACACAGGTACTCCAGGTCCAAGAACTCCTTCAGTGCCACCTCCACCATCTGACGATGGCTGGCTTCCGGACGCAGTCCAGCCTCGGACAGCTGCTCGCCAGACAGCAACTGACCTTCTGCAGGCAGCAGCCACGGCGACAGGAACGTGATCCGCATCATTTGCATCGAACGGATACCGACCTGCTTACTCAGCCAGTCGCGGAAGTCGTACATCATCAGCGTCTTGTAACGCGAGGTGATGTACATCGGCGTCATCGCTTCGGGGGGACGAGAGATGATGTTCGGCTCCGAGTTCAGACCAGCGAATACTCGCATGATGTCCTTCAGCTCGGAGATCTCATCGACCTCATCTTCACTGCCACTACCATCCTGCAGCTGGTACGGCCAGATGTTCACATCCAAACCGATCGCAGAGAAGTACGGCGTCTCCTCGAAGTCACGATCTTGGATCTGCATCAGGTTCTTCACCAGCGCCGGCACAGCAGTCACCATGGAGTGCTGCAGCGTTTCCACGTCGCGCTGGTTGTAGCGCTCCATGAACTCAGCTTGGTTGGGACCACCCCATGCGGTGAAGTCATCGCGTTCGCGCAGGTAGTAGTTCTGATCGCTGATGCATTTGGCGAACACTTCGGGCCAGTGCAGACGCAACGTACCTAGACGCGTATCGAGCAGAGAGTCCAGGTCGACGTAGATATACCCAGGAGCTCCGGCGGCACTCATTTCTGCTTACCTTCCGCCACGGGCTGGTCGGAGGCGACGACCGCCCGAGCCTGATCAAGATCCTGGATGCGAACGCCCAGCATGTCCTTTGTGATCAAGAACAGCAACCAGCCGTTGATCCGGTAGACCGATTCCAGGTTTTCATAGGACTCCACGGTGGACGCAACCCAGCCCTTATCAACCAGGATGCTGTTTTCGATCGGATCGTCTTTCTCATCGAACGCGCAGAACGACATCATCGCCACATGCCTGGTCACCGTCTTCAGAAGATGCTCATATGCATCCTCGCCGTACTCCAGACTCATGCTGCTCAGGAAGTTCATGGTAGCGCTGGTGAGGATCGTGCGCAGTTCCGGCTGCTGGAACGCAGCCCACGCTTGCATGACGTCTTCTTTCGAGCGCAGCTGCCACATCGTGGTCGACAGCTCGACACCGATCCACGCGGAGATCGCATCACGCGTACGGGGGCTGGTGGTCGACCAACGACGAATTGCGTTGTTGATGGCTGCGATCATCAGGCCACGCAGGTCGTTGAGATAACTCAAACCGGTTGCTTCCATGGGATCCCTCTTTTAGAGGTTGTTGTCGATATGCATACCGAACAGCATGCTGCTGAGGGTTTGCACCGACTTGGGTCGGGTGGGGCCGAGAGCTTCGATGGCGTCCAGATCGACACCACCGGTTTCCAGCAGGGAGCGGTTCATACGCTGCAGGCCGACGATGTCGCCACCACGGAACTTGGTCAGCTCCACAGCGGTGTACTCCAGACCCTGAGCGCGCAGGTTCTGCAGCTCGGGGAAGGTCAGCGACGAGCTGTGCGAATCGCCAGTCACCTGGCCGGTGGTGTCATCAACGTGTCGGTTGTTGTCCGGAATCGAACGCTTCTCCACCAGCATCTGCTGCTGACGACGCAGCGACAGATCCACGATGAGGTATTCGACTGGAGACAGGTAGCGCGTACCAGTGGCTGGGTCGATCAACCACAGACGTTCGAAGAACTTGTGACCGATCATCTCGGCAACTCGGAAGTTGTTTTCGATGGTCAGCTTGTGCTTGGACAGGTTCGGCGCTTCGATCGCCAGGATCTGCTCGCCAGAGCCCAGCGCCTTGACGTAGTTCTCGAACGCATCATCGTCCATCTGCGCAAACAGCACGCGGTACTTCTCGGGGTTGTGCGGATCACCGGGCAGTAACTCACCAACCATCTTGATGATGTACGCCTCGGTCTTTGCGCGCCGTTCCTTACGGGTAGCCATTTGTGGCTCCTATTTCAAAGTCACAACATAGACGCCACAGTGGCCAACCCCACCGCTTGTAGGCAGATGGGGTTGGGATGGGTCACTGCAGGGTCGGATTGATCTTGGCCACGTACGGGGCCACTTCAGTGCCGAACAGGCGAATCCAGTTTTCCATGCTGCACTCGACCAGCGCTCCGCGAACATGCAGAGACAACGGCTCACTGGACACGCACAGACGAACACGCCAGAAGTTGTTGGCTTGACGAATCTGGGATTCGATCGAGATGTCTTCCGGCTCCACGTAAATCCGGCGGAACGTTTCAGCCAGAGAAACATCGTGGGTGGCCAAGATGTTGTACATCAGCGCGCTGATCATTCCAGCGCAGTTCTTGGATGTATGCTGAGTCATTGTGATAGCTCGGTAACGGGAATGGGGAGGCGAACCTCCCCATAGGCTTTAGGAAGCCTTCTTGGTTTCCGCGACGGCAGCGGCCGGCGGGGTCACCTTCTTCATCCAATACGGATGATACAGTCCCTTGCGCATCCGCAGCAAATCCATGGTCGACAGGAACTTCAGCGGCTCCTGAGCGGCGTCTTCTTCGAACAGCCAGTAGCCGCGAGTTTCGCCCAGGATCACGTCCCAGTCGTAGCCCTTGGCCTTCAGGTCCGCGTACAGTTCGGCCGGGGTGCAGAACACCTCTTCCTCATCGTCCCACAGATTCTGCATCTGGCACATCTCGGAGGTGATCTCCAGTGCGCGACGCAGCTTGGCGTTCTCTTCGCACTTACCACGGATGGTGGTGCGCATCAACTGCTCATCCGGCAGCAGTTCCAGGAAGTACCGCATGTCGTTGCCGCCGATGCCGTACTTGCCGTTCATCTTCAGGTAGTTGTACTCGGTCAGACCGACCAGAATACCTTCCGACTGCGACAGGATGATTTCGAACGGCATGCCGGACGGACCGGACTTGGCACGCAGGTTGATCAGCGAGATCGCCTGCAGGTCCTTGTCACCGACCAGGTTGTCCTGGGGATTCTTCGGGTACTGCGGCGTCTTCAGTTCCTTGTGAGCCTCGACACGTGTGTTGGTCACGTACCAGAGGTTGTTCATCAGGAACATGGTTTTCTGCGGAACGTGCTTGAAAGCCACGCCCTGGTTCAGGAAGGCCAGCTGCTTCTTCGGCGGTGCGTTGGGGTCCAGCTGGTGCTGGTCGCCGACGTGCATCGACATGGTCAGGTGCAGGCCATGCTGGGCTGCCACGTTGGGCATCTGCATGAGCATCTGCGACTTGGCTGCGGCACCGCGCAGCGAGTCGGTGTTCATCTTCGACGCACCGACTTCGTTCTCTTCGTAGATCTTCTCGACCGAGTCGGTCAGGAACATCGACAGCGAGTCGATCTCGAACAGTGACGGGTAGTACGAACGGATCATCGCCCCTGTCTTGGGGTCGACGAACGGGGTGGTACGCATCCAGTCCTTGGACGCCTTGGCCTTGTCGTCGGCGAAGTCACGGACACCGCCGAACCACTTGTTGCCAGACATGACCGAGGAGTCGGAGATGAACACGCGACCAGAATCTTCGAGGTCCAGACCAGCCAGGTTGGGTAGATGCTGCGCCAGCTGTTCCAGTCGACCGTACGTCACCGTGCATTCGGTGTCGTAGAGCTGGAGCACGGTCTTGCAGTACCGGTCCAGGACGCGCTCGTTCATGAAGTGAAGGAGCACGGATTTGAAGGTGTTACCACGTCCGCCCACGCCAGTCACGTGCGCCAGGCCGCCGTTGAGGATACTCTCCCCATGCTTGCCGCGCAGATAGCGACCCGTGGGGATATCCATCAAGCAGCCGATGTTCAGGTACGGTCGCACCTTCGGTGCTGCGACGAAATATTTGGAAAGATCCATGGTTTCACTTTGGTTGTGGGTAAAGCCCTCCCCTTGCGGGGAGGGCAGTGTTTCCGACCCAACCTTTCGATCAGGTCTTGGTATTACGCTTCGCTGTCCGGACCGACGTACGGACCTTCAGCGACTTCTTCGTTGGCCGCCACTTCAGCCGCTTCGGCTTCGGCCAGGACGGCTTCCACCTGCGGGATGTAGTTGGTCACGTGGGTCAGGCGCAGACGCTGGCCGTCGACGTAGATCCAGCCCTTGGTGCGAGCGTTGCTCTCATCGTCACCGATGGGACGGCCGGCTTCGGCGGCGGCGCTGTCGGCTTCACCCAGCAGACGCAGGATCTGGCCGGCGGTGGTGTCGACCTGCTGGATGCGGTCAACATCGCCGTTGTCGATTTCGATCGTGACGGCAGCGGTCTTTTCGAGCACGCCTTCCTGACCGTCTTCGGTCTTGAAGTGGACCTGGTAGTCCGGCTCTTCACCGGCCACCGGCACTTCGCCGGCGTAGGAAGCGGCGTACGGATCGGCGACGGTGCCGGAAGCGTTGGCGATCTCGGCGTCCATCTCGGCCTTGACGCCTTCGTTGTTTTCCTTGGTCATCGCTTCGACGAAGGCCACCTGCTCTTCACCGGACTTGGCGATCGAGCCGTTGTTCTCCACGGTCTGCTCGTGGATGACCATCGAGTTGATGTGGCCGGAGGTGGTCAGCGCTGCACGCACCTGCTCGGCGCCGTTGAGCGGGATGGCGAAGTGGTTCACGCCCTGGTTGACCAGCGCGTTGGCCAGTGCCACGGCAGCCTGCTCGCGGTGCAGGTCGGCGCGGTACGAGGACATCTCGTCCTGGACGGCGAACTGGTGCCACGGCATGCGACCGTTGATCATCAGTTCCGGCAGGTGCTTCAGGTACAGCTGATGGGAGGCCAGGCGATCGCCGAACGGGGTGATGACGATCAGCTGATCGTTGGCGTTGATCAGGAAGTACGGACGCGGCAGATCGTGACGGCCGATCATGCCCGTGGTGTCGGCGTAGAAGCCGCTGGCGATGTTCTCGCGCTGCTCTTCGATCGACTTGTACATGTCCGGCAGCTGACGCAGCCACTCGCGCCACTTCTGGCCGAAGCCCTTGGTGCCGATGGCGCCGTCGTGCAGTGCACCGGTCAGCTTGCCGCCCCACGCGGTACGGCCCAGGTTGCTGGCCAGCAGGTCGAGCATGAAGCGGTTGTCGGCGCGCTCGTCTTCCGGGATCTCGATCGGGCCAACGACGTTGTTGACCTGTTCCATGCGGATGATGGCTTCCGAACGCACCAGCTGATCGGTGACTTCCTTGAGGTTCAGGCGGATCTGATCCGGCAGCTGCATCAGCAGGTTGTCCACCAGCTGACGGTTGAGCAGGTTCAGCTTTTCCTGGTAAGTTTTGGGTTCGAACATGGTGCGCTATCTCGCTAGTTATTGTGATGAGTGCCATGAGTTCATCAAAGCAGATCATGGCGACCCGCTGTAAAAAATCACGATCCCTTTGATGCAGCTAACTTATGAGTGCCTACTCTCACCGGAAGGATTATTTCCATGTCAATGTCCCAACTGAAACACCAGGGTAATGTCATCTCCCTGGAAGCCGCTTCTGGCGATACGGCGCTGCTGAGCGCTCTGAGTCGTCTGCCGAGTTACCTCGGTAAGGTCCAGGGCGTTTTCCGCGACCAGCTCGACCGCACGATGCGCACGATGCTGGACTTCGCTGCCAGCTTCACCAACAGCTCGCGCCGCCTGCGTCGACTGGACTATGCTCGCTACCGCGACAACAAGGTCCAGGTTCCGCAGGGCCTGAAGACGGACATGCTGTCCTACGTCAAGGTCCTGCAGTCTTCGGCCGAGTCGGTCTCCAAGGTCGATCGTGAAGTCATCGAACCGCTGCTGGCCTGGCTGAACTCGAACCTGGGTCGTCCCGAAGATCTGCGTTCGCTCACTGGCGGTATCTCGGTGGCTGGCTTCAAGCCGATCAACACCGAAGCCGTCAACAAGCAGATGCAGGCGTGCTTCAATCTCGATGGCCGTCAGGAAGCGATGGTTCCCTACGGCCAGGCGATCAAGCGTAGTGCGGACTGGGACGAGATCGACAAGGTCAGTGCCGACATCCGCCACATGCTGAGCCCGGCTCTCCAGAAGAACACCCAGGCCAAGATGCACGACCTGCAGGTCACCCTGGACACGCTGATCATGCGCCTGACCAAGGACCCGGCACGCTACGCGCCGAACGCCAAGGTCCTCAAGGACATCGTCGACTCGGCCTACCAGGCCGCTGAAGCGATCGAGCTGTACGGCATCGTCCGTCATCGTTACCAGGAGTTCGAACACAGCGTCGAACAGATCGGTAAGGATCTGGACAAGTAAAAAGCGGCATACACAGCCCCCAGACGCCGTTGAGCGTCTGGGGGCTATATGACGTCATCATCGTCAGGCGGCGCGGGTCAGTAGCGGCCCGTTGTTCAACAGCTTCACCACCTCGCCAACCATCTTCGGGCGGGTTTCGTAACGCAGGCCATTGGGCATCGCATCAACCAAGCGTTCTGCAATGGTTGTCACGTTTTCAGTAACGATGCCGTTCTGGAAGTCTTCCGTCGAGATGATGTCTCGAACGTTGCAGTCCCGCCACACCAAGCTTCGGAACACGGCAGGGAAGCGCAATGCCGTGGCGGACTTGGCTACATCCATGACTGCGTTCAGACGCTCCAATGCGCCATCGTGCAGACGGAGGATGTCCTTGTCACGGTCCGGTTCATGAAACTGTCCGCCTTTCAAGGGAGACAGCTCGAAGTACAGGCTCGTGATGAACATCGCTCGTTTGCCATGCCCGGAGATGAGCTTGGGAACCAAATATTCGAAGAGCCGTCGCACAAGGCTCTGTGGCTTTTGGATCCGTTGACTCGCTTGCGCGTACATTTAAGTACCTCAGGGGGTTCAAGGAATCAGGACACGACCTTCAGGTTGGCGTAAGCACCAGCCCAGAAAGCAGCGTCGCCGTTGACTTCGATCACCGTTGCAAAGCGAATGGCACAGCTGGATTCGGCCCAGGTCACCAGAGTGACTTTGATGCCTTCAGCTGCCAGCGCCGACAACGTGTTGCGATCGGGTATATCCTGGTCCATCGTCAGTGTCAGACCAATGACGCCAATGCTACCATCCGCTTTGGCGTAGTTTGCATCCACCTTGACGGTCCGGAGACCAGGATTGATGGATGACTTGAGCTTCGTCGTGGTCTTGGCTTTATCGTCCTTACCAACCACAGAAGCCTCATACAGTATGTCAGTAATGTCGGTGGTCGTGACGAACTGACTGTTACCTTTGAGGTAGTGGTTGAAGTACTGCTCCATCGCGGTCAGCGTATCGACCAGACGGAAGGCCAGGAACGGAGGACGAGCCTCTTCGCACAGCAGCTGATCGGACGGGCCATCGATCAGTCGACGCTCGTTGGACTGACTGAGCAGCCGGCGCGGACCGAACTGCGTGAGCTTGGCGTACATCTTCGGTTTGAGGATTTCTGCCATGTCTGCGATGAGCAGACCCTGGTAGGTCCCCATGGCCATTTCCGCCATGCTACCGCTGATCATGTCCAGCACCGGCTCGGCTTCCTTCAGATACAGGATAGCCAGCGACGAATCGGAGATCTTCTTGCCGACCATTTCCAGTTCGTCACGCTTCATCTTGCCGGTGTAGAAGATGTGACGGCCATCATCGGTCTGGGTCGGCACGTGATCCTGCGTGCTGAAGTACCGGAAGGGATGGGACAGCATGCGGTTGTACTCGCGGCTGGTGCCCCAGTAACCCTTGGCGTCCTTGGTCTCCAGAATCTCTTCGTAGCGCTCATTGAAGCCAGACATGATGCCGGCCGTGGCCAGATCATCGACGGTCTCGTTACCCAGCTCGCCGGAGTGACCCTTGACGTGCTCGAAGCGTACCTTGACACCAGCCTTCTGGAACTCGGTGTAGAGCTCGTAGGCTCGGATCCACAGTTCCTGGTTGATCATCGGCTGACCCGCACGATCCTTCCAGCCCTGCTTGACCCAGCTGTGCATCCAGCTGCTGAAGCCGTTAATGGTGTACATGCTGTCGGTACGGAACATCACCGACTTGACACCTTCGGACATGCAGAACTCCAGACCACGGATCAGGCCCGTGACCTCAGCCGCATTGTTGGTCGAGACGCCCTTGATGGCACCGAACGAGTCGACGTACTTCAGCACGGTGATGTCCGGCTTACCCGTAGCGTCCATCTTGTAGCCGTTGGCCGTCATCAGCACCTTGCAGCCAGTGCCCTGCTTGGCAGGGATGTTCTGGTACAGGTATCCATGGAAGCCCCAACCCGCCTGGCCGCGAGAGGACGGACGGCAACCACCGTCGGTGTAGATTACAGCGTTGATGTCGGTGTCGACGGTTTCGGTTTCGGTGGTCATGTGTAAGGCTCGTGGAAAACGCAGTCAATTACTAGGGCCAGCCTGTACGGTTTTATCCCCGCCCATACAAGCCACCCGATAATCTGCGTAAGCCTTACGGTCACGTTCGTCCTGCCGATGGATGTAGTCACGCAACGACTTGACTTCACTGGCCAGGATCAATGCCACAGCGTCGGCATCTTCATACGGGAGCATCTCCAGACTGACCCCCAGAGGCGGGTACTCTTTCTCTGCGGGGACGAATACTGGACATGGAGAGGCTGGGCGTTTGCCCAGATGGAATTTCAGATCGGTGGTGCAGCCGGAGACGAGAACCACCATCAACAGCAGGAGCAATCGGTTCATTTCTCGTCGTCCTTCTTACCAACGCCGAAGAACGCCTTGAAACGCTCTCTGAGGGTCGGCTTGGGTTTCTCGGGAGGGATGGCTGGCAGTACGAGCGGAGGCGGCTCCTTGGCCTTCTGACGCACCACCACGCGGCGTACCGGGCAAGAGGGAGTTCCGTTACCTTGGTAGTTCAGGTCGATACCGCAGTTACTGAGCCTCCGCTCGTACTTCTCAACCTTCTCTTCCAGGCCAGCGGCCTCTTCCAATACGGATTGATGTTGTTCGGTGAGTTCACGGTGGAGCTTCTCAGCAGCGAGCTTATCCTTCTCCGCCTGATCTCGTTGCATCGTCAGCATCTGTACGCTAAGCTGCATCTTGTTGGATGCCTGCGTCATCTCGTGGATGGCGGCAGATTGCTTGAACACCAGACTGGACAAATGCAAAACCGAGAACACCAACGTCAGGACCACACCTAGCCAAACAACACCGGTCTTGTTGCGCTTGAGCCACTCTTTCGGAGTCAGTCCCTGAAGGACCGATTCCTTAAGGAACGGCACGAGCGTACGGATAACCAGGGCAATAATTTCGAACATGTTTCCCCCTCAAATGGGGTTTATAGGTATGAGTGTCCTGTCATACATTAGCATGGTTTAGCTGCTATGGCAAGGGCAGATTTCCCGCCACCGCATTATGGATGCCATCATGTCCGATGTCTCATACAGCATCAAAGGCTTCTACGGCTATGGTGCGCTGGCCGATAACAATCCCAACGCGGTAGCGCTGTTGGGTGAACTGTCGGCCTTCGCCCGCACTTTCAGCCAGGATCACCTCCTCTTCTCCACGGCCTCGGGCTCGACTCCTGCATCCACGGTCGATGTGACCGTGTTCTCTTCCGTCAAGGAAGATGGCGCCAAGATCAACGTGCCGCGTCCGGTCTCCAACCTGCTGCTCGACATCGCCGCGTGGTCGTACCGCCAGGCGCTGCTGGGCACGTTCACCATGAACACCGAAAGCTACCGCATCGCGGTGCTGGCTGAGTTCAATGGCAAGATCCGCGACGTCACCGTCGGAGCGATGATCGACAACGGTACCATCAAGCTGCCGGGCTCGGTCACGTTCTTCATGGTTCCGGAAAACCTGACCGGTCCGTGGCAGCCGGGTGAACAGACCGCCATGGGCGCAGATCCGCGCGCCAAGGTCTGGATCTCCGATGATCGCTTCCGCCGCGAGTACGACGAATCGACCCACGTCTTCGTCGCTCCGCTGTGGCCGCTGGATGATTTCTTCCTGCCCCCGGCAACGGTGCGTGAGAAGGTGCAGGCTCGTACCCTGTCCCAGACCATGCAACTGGTCCGTGACGCTGAAGACAAGCGTCCGACCACGTTCGTGCGTGCCGACGAGTTCAACTACATCGATCCGGGCGATCCGACCTTCACCTTCCCGACCTCGTGGTCGTACCTGATCTGGGGCGCTGCTGGCGACAACATCGACCTGATCAAGGAACGCCTGATCGATTGGATCCTGTCCAACTCCACCCACACCCGTGAGGAGTGGGCTGCGATCCTGCCGGACCTGTTCACCGCAACCGAGATCATCGTCCTGCCGATGTGGAACCAGTTCTCCGTGGAGAACAGCCCCATCAAGGCCGGCGTGTACTCACCCATCGTGAACATGAACACCGCCAAGGTCATGGGCCATGCTGGCTTCACCGGCACCGGCTACAATGCCCAGCACATCGACGACAACATGGCTGCCACTGGCATCCCGTTCAAGTCGGTGGCGCTGCTGGTCTGCGGTGGTCCGGAGAATCGTGGCGGCAAGAAGCGCTTCGAGCAGATGTGGCCGGACTACATGAACGTCCCGTCGAACAACAACACCGACTTCGGTCGTATGTCCCTGGCCACCCAGGGTCTGTGCTTGATGCTCGAAGAGATGCTCAAGATCGCCGAGACGATGACGGAGTTCTCCGACATCCCGACCACGATGACCCGCCTGAAGCGTACCAACGCTGACGTCGGCGAGTTCCTGTATCTGGTCAAGTCCTACGAGAAGGTCCAGTATCTGGTTGCTTCGGCCCAGTCGATCCAGAAGTACTTCCCGGCTACCGGCTGGAAGGACATCGACCTGAGCAATAAAGGCGCCGAAGGCATGACTGCCATGCCCAACGGTACCGGTGGTCAGCCCTACAGCACGTACTTCACTGCTGAAGGCGGTACGGGCGTTTACACCTTCGAACTGGTCGATGCCGCTTACGGTCCGATCCTCAGCCACTCGATCGATCCGGTCACGGGCGATTACGAGGCCACGCTCGACCCGGCCGGCGGTGACGCCAACGTTGTGGTCCGCGTGAAGGATACGTCCAATGCCTACAAGCAGAAGACGTTCACCCTGCACGTCATCGCAGCACAGCCCTAAGAGGTAACCCATGGCACGTTTGACACCCGTCCTCCATTCCAAGGGCATCTTCAAGCTGCGCTCGCCGTGGTCGATCTCCGACTCGTCGATCTACGAATGTATCGCTGTTCGTTCGATCGCTGACTTCGTGGATCGTGGCGTTGATGTGGTCAGCAAGGTCTACGTCCCTGTGGGTAAGGGGCAGGCCGAAGCCAACGCAGACATCGATGCGGGGGCGATGATCGTAACACTGATCTCGCCGGGTAAATCGCCTGTCTACGTGCCCGACACCTACATCGTTTCGGCACCGGCACAGGACGGTATCCCGTACTCGCATACGCTACTGTCGGTTTCGTTGGGGGCAGTGCCTGATGGCATGTCGATGGAATGGGTCAAGGATCTGATCGCCACTGCGGTGGAACAGGGCTTTGGTATCCGTCCGACGGTGTTGGTCCATGTGGCACCGACCACCGGATACGTCTCCCAGGCACAACACGAGATCAACGAGACTGCCCGTAACGCAGCCATCACCAACCGCACGACCGATCGCACTCGTGTGATCGAGCTGCAGAACGTGGTGGATCAGCAGAAGATCCAGATCCAGAATCTGGAGAACATCATCAAGCAGCTGTCCCCACCGCCCGGTCCCTAACGGCGGCATAGGCAGGAGGCCCAAGGGCCTCCTGCTTTTATGCCGTCAACTCAGTTGGCGGGATTCAGACGCTCTTCACGCGCCTGTTCAGCCAACGCCACGACACTGGGACTGGTCAGTGCACGAATGAACGATTCGGATACCGACCAGGGAGTAGCGTGGCGCCACGCGATGCCGTTGCTGGTGATTGCGAACTCCCATTTCTGGTCGTCGTAGTCGAACAAGAAATATGTGCTCTCATAACCCGACCATCTTTTGCCATCGTCCACGGCCTGCGGTTCGATCGTTTCGATCTGGCCGGCGCCGGCGATATCGAGGATGTAATGGGCCAGCCACGTATTGTTCGCATTCATGCGCTCGTACATCGCTGAACCAGACGGCGTGCGTTCGACCATCGGGATCCCATGGAGCGTTTCGAACAGTTCGCGAATCGCGGCAGTACGCGCCGCGGGAGACACGACACGATTGAGCCGCACGGTAATCCAGATCGACTCCAGCGGCAGGTAGACCACCACCGGTGTGTCAGCACCGCTCACAACTTCATCGACCTTCCCATTCTCCGAGCGAGCCGATCCTGCCCACACCAATTCCGTCACCCGGTTCGGCGCGCTGTAGGTGTAGTAGGCGTAGACACGGTCCTTGATCGAGACGATGTTCCACCCTTCCCCTTCGACGCTTGGGTCCGGCAGTTTGTCGACCGGTACTGCCATCGAGGAGAATACGCGATAGAGCTGATCGTAGGTAAACTGGAAGTTGATCTCGGTGAAGCCGCCGTGCTGGACCGGCTGAATCTGGGGCTTCCTCATCGCCTGGGAAGCCAGCACTTCGTTGTCTTCCGAGAGATTGCCGGTGGCCAGGAAATGGTCCAACTGCGACGTCGTACGGAACGTACCGTTGGTGATCAGAAGTTCCGGATAACGGTGCTCCAGGAGATCGAGCATCGGCTGTACCGAGTAATGACCAACCTGATGTTGGTTACGGACCGCTGGAAGGTTGTAGATGACGGCGTTCTCGAAATTCGTCAGGCGGCGGGTGAGTTCGTCGATCACCCCGAGCAGCAGCATCTCGGTGGCGGTGAATTGCGGCTTGGGATTGAGTTGGTAGTGCGACATAGGTTGCTACCCTTTGGACAGTGAATAAAAGGCGGGGCCGAAGCCCCGCCGTACATTACTCTTCTTCCTGCTCTTCTTCGGCGTCCACATCCTGGTCGGATGCGCGCGAACCGAAGTCATGCAGCAGCGAGTGCAGCTGCATGCGCAGCGTCGACAACTGAGCCACGCGCCAGGTCCAGGGCATGAACTCGATCTGGCCGTTCTCGTCGGCAATGGTGGTCGGACCGAAGCTGACGATCACTGCGTCGGCGAGGTTGACGACTTCATCGCTGCCGTTGTTGAGCGAGCGGGCGCCGGTCTTCAGACGGATGCCACCATCGTTCAGTGCTTCGATGGCTTCGACCGCGGCGTTCTTGTCGACGGCGACGGACAGGACCTCGTCGGCCAGCTTCAGGACTTCGTCGACCTGATCCTTGTAGGCCTTCACGCACAGCGACTGACCCTGGATCTCGCCGGCCAGTTCGATCATGAAGCCCATCTTGAACTGCTCGGCGTTGAAGTAACGCAGATCGACGTCGGCCAGCCAGCCGCCTTCGGACGCCACCAGGAGGTGGTGGCTGATGGAGATGCGGTTGGGCTGCTGCGGATGCCAGGCGACCATCGTCAGGACTTCCAGGCCGTTCTGGACGTAGCGCAGCGGAACGATGATGTCCTGGTCGTCACCGTTGGTGTAGATGCCTGCGCGGATGGTCGGCAGCTTCTCGTCGCGGATCAGTGCATTGAGGTTGTCGACCGTATCGAGCACGGACAGGCCCGAGTGGATCTTGAAACCGCCCTGGGGATCGATGTCGAACAGACGACTCATCAGGAACTGGGTCATCTCCTTCATGTCGACCGGCTGGGCCGAACGAGCGGCACCGACCCGCACTGCACGACCCTGGTACTGGATCAGACTGTGGGTGCCGAAGCCGGACATGCGTGCGTCCATGTAGGCCGCTTCGACGGCGTGGCGAGACTGCTGCATTTCCTGCTGGAGCTGCTGCAGGTGTTGACCCAGCAGCGGGTTGGCCTGAGCGGTCAGGTTGACCAGGCTGATCAGGGCCGACTCGAGTCGGTCGATGTTGGCCAGGGCGTAGGACAGTTCAGCCGGCAGGACCTTGGGGGAAATTGCCTGATTTGAGGATGTCATAGGGGTAGGTGCGTACAGAAGGAGTGGAGTGGAATGTGCCGTTTCGGATCAGCACGAGGTTACATTGCAGCCACCGTTTGGTGGACGTTCCGTTGAGGAGGCCGTAGAAGAAGATGAAGCTGGGGATCTTCTGCTTGACCATGAAGTCGTCGCCGCTGAACAGAGGACCGGCGTGCAGATAGTAATCGACTTTATCGTACTCGCGCTTCAACAGACCGAAGAGCCAGGACTCGGACACTTTCTGTTCATGACACTCTACTTCGACGATGAAGCTCTTACCGCCATCCTCACCGAGCGGGACGGCCGGAAATGAGTAGTTGGTTACCGTGACCTTACTATGGTCGCGGGAAAGAAACAGACCCGTTCTTCGGAGCCAATAGACGAATGCCTCAAACATGAAGGCTCTTCCTTATTTTTGATACCAGTCGTGGTTACTTTCCAACGCGAGGATCGCGGCATCATGGGCACCTTCCTTGGACACGATGTAGCCGTACTCCCGATCGTACACGGGCTTCTGGCTCTGGAGAGGATCGATCACTACCACTTCGGTCTGTGCGTACTCGTGCGTGCCCAGGAACTTCAGTCCCCAGCTCCTCATGGAGCGATGTTGCACGATCCGGCACACCAGCATACGTTGCTGTCCGCGTTCGGCCAACTTCACGGTCAGGACATGTTCCATTTCTTTGCGCTCCTCACCACTGACGTGGCTCGGCAGAATCTGGCGCAGGAACGAAACGATTTTGTTACGCATGGTGGCACTTCCCCGGTAGTTAGATGATCATAGAACAGTGGTACCACGCCGGCTGGTTAACCCAGCACGACGTGTTGATTGTATACACCAGCCACTGCGATGTTGGACGAATCCAGCACAGTGACGTCAGCCTGATTGAAAGCGCCGTGGTTTGAAGCGTAGTGCGAGACCATGAACAGCTGCGAGTAATCGCCGGTGTCCATCAGCTGCTTGATGAACGACATCAGCTGGGTACGATGTTGCTCATCGAAGCCCTCGCCCGGTTCGTCCAGATACAGCGGGAAGTTCATGATGTTCTTGTAGAGCATCACGGTCAACTTGAACGAGAAGTCCACGACCTGCTTCTGACCCTTGGAACCCTTGCATACGTCGAACACCGGAGCACCGGCACCAGCGACCATTGGGAACTTGTAGTCCAGTTCTCCGGAGGTCAGGCCGCAAGGGCGAACCTGCAGATCGTAGGTCCAGATCGAGGAGATGATCGAGTTCAGCTGAGCGACCAGACATCCGATGAAGCCTGACAGCTGTTCAGCGATCAGGCCGTCCGTAGGCGACAGAGCCTTGGCCAACAGCTGCAGAGCATCACGAGATGCCGTGGTCGATTCCAGATCGCTTTCCAGATCGCGCACCAGACCAGCCAGCGTACCATGCTCAGTCAGTCGAGACTGGATAGCTGCCATCTCGTTGTGATGACGAACCTGCAGGTCACCGATCGCTTCATCGCGGTAGGCATCGATCACGCGCTTCTTCTGTCGGTCAATCTGATCGGCCAGCATCGACAGCTGATCAACCGTATTGGACAGACGATTCACATCAGCCAGGTAGTCCGACGCACGCGTGGCTACTCGACGCTTCTCGTTGAGATGGACAGTCTCTTCTTCGATCGCCTTGACGATGGCAACCATGCGCTGACCCAGATGACCAATGCCGTCACCGCCTGCCCACTGGTGCGCCAGATCTTCCAGCTGCTTCTCACGACGCAGCAGCTTCTGGAGTTCACGAGCTCGCATGCACGCATCGGTCCAGCGATGGAACACGTGGATGTGTGAGGCCGGTTGGATCATGTGCATGCGCTCACGACCGATGTGTTCCCACAGCGGACGCAGACGCGTGTAGGAGGCCGTCAGGGAGCGATACTCGGTATACAGAGCACCAACCTCCGCCGCTCGCTCCAAGTACTCCTGGAGCTTATGCAGGCCCTTACTCGCACTTTCCACCTCGACCGCCAGTCGGGCGCGTTCTGCTTTGAGCTCTTCCAGTTCGCCAGCGCTGACACCTTCACGCCAGACGTATCCGCACGACGGACAATTGGTTTCTCGTGCCTGTTCGATGATCGAGATACGACGATTGACCGACATCAGTCGACCGTCCACCGAAGAGAACAGATCCTGATGGTTACGGAACTGCTCACGACGCTGGTCCATGACCTGTCGCGAATACAGACGATCTTCGTTGTCAGGCAACTGCATGAACACGTTGATCGCTGCTGGGATGGCATGCTCGTTGTCCATGCAGATCATGTCCGCATCATCCAACGGACCGAACATCTCGTCCTGCAGAGCGCGCTGTTCTGCCAGACGCTCACGGAGCTCCAGCAGGTGGGTTTCGATGTTCTCCGGCGTGATGCCATCGGACGTACGGAAACCGTGCAGCGTGGTTTCGATCTCGGTGTACTCAGCAGCCAGACGATCAGCCAGTGCCTTCTTGGCCACAGCGTCACGATCAGCTTCTGCAGCGTAAGCAGCGATCTCATCGATATCCTGCATCGGTACCGGACCGGAGTAGCGCAGGCTGTGGACCATGTCCACGACGCGACGACTCATGCCCGCCACGTTATCCAGGATCTGACGCAGCTGCACTTCCATCTCTCGAGCCGATCGGGGTTCGGGACTCTGGGAGATGAGCAGCGCATTCATTTCTTCGCGCAGCTGTAGTGCGCGTTCGGACAGACCATCCACCGACCCCAGCGCCTTGAGGTTACCGCGGATCTCAGTCTGACGGTTGTTGATGTGCTTGACAGCACCGACACGATCGCGGGCCTGGGAGGCCAGCTTCTTGTGCAGTGCCATCGACCAGGTGTAGTCCTGCGTGGATAGAGTCTGGATCCATGCACGGCGTTCGTTGATCGGCATACGAGTGAACACCACTTCATCGGTGAGGATGTCGTGGAGCTCACGGTTGTATCCGTTGAAGTGATCGGACACCAGCTGCAGCTGAACCTGCTGGGTACCGCCTCGGTTGAGGTTCTCATCTCCGTCGATCGAGAAGCTGTGCTTACCGGTCTTGAAGTCGGAAATCAGCTGGTAGGTCGCGCCACGATGTTCGATCGTGATGTGCTTCAGACCGTCTTTGGTGTACTGCGAATGGTGAGCCGGCAACGGCGACAGCTCGTAGATCAACGACGACTTACCGCTGCCGTTGGTGCCCAGGATCAACTGGTAGTTCGATTCGGGCGTGTAGATCAGGTGGTCGATGTTGCACACACCCAATCGGATGTAACCACGCAACTCCAGTCGAATGATGCGCATTGAGGGGTCCTTGTGAATCTGCATAAGCTAGGGAGGTCGTGTAATTCTACCCCTGTCGGTCGTTTTCTTATGAGTATCTGGAGCATTAAACATGCCTAGCAATGACCAATCCCAATTTGCCTTGTTCTCTCTGGGCGTTGCGGCCAACAACCGAGAGCCTGATTCTCTCGAGATCTCTGTGACCCCGATCGAGAAGATGCAGTTCTTGGACGGCGAGATCGTATCGATCCCCTACGACAACGAAGTGGAAGGTACGGAAGAAGAAGGATCCAATTTCAACGCGAAGGTGACCACCGACGTGGCCATCCGGGCGACCTGGCTCAAGGGTGGCGGTAACCGGGCTACCCCGGAAGACATCCGTCGTGGCCAGCGAGTGTTCATCTACAAGTTCGCCGACCGCAACGAGTACCTGTGGCAGTACGCCGGTCTGGATGACGAAAAGTTCACGACCCACACTGTCGTGCTACGTTTCTCGGCCACCAACGATGAGACCGCCGATCGTCTGGACCCTGCCAACTGCTACTACCTGGAAGTCTGTACTCGCACGGGCAAGATCACCCTGCAGACCTCCAAGGCCAATGGAGAGTTCAGTGCCTACGCGGTTCAGCTGGACGCGCAACGTGGGTTCTTCATCATCAGCGATGAGCTGGAGAACTACATCTCCCTGGATTCGGCCAACACGGTCATCACCCTGAACAACTCCGATGGCACCTACATCACGTTGGACAAGGAACGGATCGAGGCATTCGCCAACGACTACATCCGGGCGAAGGCTACCAACAAGATCGGTCTGGAGTCCAAGCTGATCGAGTTCCTTTGCGAGCAGCTCCAGGTCAAGTCCCAGACGAACCGCTTCGAGACCCCCGACACGGAGTTCACCGGGAACGTGAAGATCGGCGGTACCCTGACCCAGACAGGTTCCGGTACGTTCAATGGTTCGGTTGAGTTCACCCAGCCGGTCAAGGCCAACGGCATCACCTCTTCGGCCAAGATCACAGGCCCGACAGGATCGATCTGAGGGCATAAATACGGGAGGGCAGTGCCCTCCCGTATTTTTTATCGCATTAGCCCAATGGTATACCAAAGGGGAATTCTTACCGGATCTACGACGTGGATTCCTGCTCGTCTGTGGGTACTTCCTGTACCTTGTTCCTTTCCGGTTCCTTGGGCGCGAATTCTTCACTGCCCTTGTCGGTCATGCCCGGAATGGTGTCCATACGCATTCCGACACGTTCGGCAAAGTCGGGCAGGTTGTTGTTCTTCACACCCACGTCGGTTTCGCCAGGCACCAGATCGACGATGTCGTCCAGCTGCGGCAGTACGCGAGCAACCACGCCTTCGATGACCGGACGGGCGTACGGGTTGCGGCCACGAGCCGGACCATCCAGCACGCGACTGAAGATTTCCATCGCCTGACGTTCGACGTCGGTCGATGCGGACTTGGCGTCGATCTTGGCCTTGTTCAGTTCCTGCGAATCCATGTCCGACAGGGTGGCCAGCAGCGTCACGCGGTCCTTGTTGTCATCCGGGAGACCGCCGGCGGTCATCTCGACGACCAGGCTTGCTCGGACACGCTGAGTGAAATCCATCAGCGATTCACCGGGGCGCTGGCGCATCGGTTCAACTTCTACAGCAGCAATCTCGCTCATATGGAGCTCCAATCAAAGAAATCACAAGCACATACTATCACTGTGAATCTTACCCCCGTCTCTAATAGACGGTCCCATCCATAGAGGTAGCCATGGTCAAACTCTTTGCGTGGTTTCGCCGGAGCGCTTACGCAGCAGACATTCGTCAGCTGAGACGTAAGGTCGCAACGCCGGAAGACAGACTGCGCTTTCTGGAGCATCTGGTACCGCACTTGAAGAAGTGCACCTTCACTGGCAATGCTCTTGCCAATGTCGATGTGTCCCATCTCCAACGTATCCCCTTCCGGACCCGTGCCATCAACTGCGACGATTTGCTCATCTCGCTGAACATGGCCTCGCAGTTGGTTCAAGAAGACGGTGACTATCACGATTATTTCTACGTTCGTCGCGAGTACCAACTCGTGCTGCCGAAGGGATACTTCGTGGACACCAACCAAGGAGTAACGATCGGCGCGGATCTGTTCACTCCCAAGTTCCTGATGTACATCCAAATGCTCATCTCGGCCCTTAATGAGAAAGTGTCAGAAGAGCACCGTGCCGCCCCATCACATCTCCGACGTACCTCCGACCTGGTCGAAGAGAGCCTGCTGGTTGCCCAATACCTGCTGGCTACTTCTGACCAAAGGCTGATCCCCCCATCGGCCTAGGACAATCAAGGACACGCCCATGCAAGAACCTACTCAGAACCGCAAGTCGCTCTTGGAGTCCAGCGACAAAGGCATCAGCTCAGCAAAGAATCCGCTGGCTCTGCTTTTCCGTCAGATCCTGCGCGACTTGAAAATGCAGCCGTATCGTTGGAACCAGCTGATGGATCGCTTCCTCAGCAATCCGCGAAACGGTATCCCCGACAGTTCCCGTGATCGTGCTTCGGCACGAGGCAATCTGAACAAGGAGCTGTTCAAGGAACGTCTGACCTTCGGAACGCTGCTCCGTGGTCTGGCGCTGCTGGATCCCCGTAAGGTGCGCTTCGAGCTGCACTGCACGTGGACCAACGGTAAGACAACGATCCATGGTGTCGACGTGCTCACGCGTCGCCACACGGTCGGTTCCGATCAGGCCATCGATGCGATGCCTGACGAGATCGACGAACTGCTCCAGACCGGCAGCCTCGCTCGGGATGTAGCAGTGATTGAGGCGCCCGCACCCGAAATGCAGGTTCCTCAGCCCAAGCTGGAGTTCACTGAGTTGCCGGTCCTTCCTGCCAATCTGAAGGTCCCCAACTACAAGACGCAGTCGACGGATGCCGATACTCCGCCGTGGAAGGTTCCGGAAACCAGCCCCGCGACGAAGATCGATCAGGCCGCCATCCAGGCCCTGTTCGAAAAGAAGCCGACTGCATAACCAGTCACACCACAGCACAAGGATGTGCGACCTCTAATAAGAAGACCTCACTCAATGGCATACGCTAAAATCATGAACCAGAACGCAATGGTCGATGGGGAAACCATCATGGTCATCGGTCCCAGTGCGAAGACGCGTACGGGTAGGCGCATTGCCCTTGGCGCTGCAAATATATTCTGTCATCCTGAAAAGGGTCAGTTCTCTTCGTTCATGGGTTACATGGCGCTGTCCCGCCGCATGAGTCAGGGAGAGCCGATCAGTCACAAGGGCGAGCTCGAATTCCGTCGTGCGTTTGGTGAGCGTGCGGAAACCATGTTCAGCCAGTGCGGTGGTCGACGTATCGTCGACGAAGTCGATGAATGGACCGATCTGTACCTGGGTCATTTGCTGGTACTGCACGAGACTTCGATTCTGCGTGGTCGTGCACTAGAAGACATCGGCTTGGACGACGTAACGTCCTTCCCGATCGATCTGGTCCAGCACGTTCGTAGGACCGTCAAGCTGATCGTTGACGATTCGATCGATCCGGATCTCTACGAATACGACCCGCCGCCGGCCTGGCAGACCGATGCACTGGTGAAGTTCTACACCAGAATCGTTGGTCCGCGCGATGGTGTCAGACATGGCTGACAAGATCGATCCGTCCTCGGACGGCAAAGAACACATCAACTGCTGGACCAAAGGCCGCACGTGGTTGGGGCAGGAACTGTCCAACCTGGCTGAGACCCGCTTCAAGCATCCTGAGCACGGTACGTTCGGGAGCGTGGAGGCGTACTGGTACTGGCTGAGCACGGGTCGGATCCACAACGTTCTGCGTCCCCTCTTCGGTCACTCGGCCAAGTCTTCGGGGATGAAACTCCCCAAGGTCGAGATTGACGAAGAAGAGTTCCAGAACCTGATCCGCGAAGCTGTTCGTTTGAAGATCGAACAGAATCCGCCGCTCAAGAAAGAGTTCATCGAGTCAACCCTGCCATTCATGCACTACTTCGTCTACGGGCGCGACGCCATTCGTGACAACCCCAAGCATGCATGGCAGATGGAGTGGTTGGAACAGCTGCGTACCGAAATGCGCGCTGAGATGACCCCTCCCCAGTAAGAATGCAAGAGAGAGTCTGCGAGTGTAAGTCCTGGAGCCTACGGGCTCCAGGCAATTTATGCTGCTTCTTTTTTTTTTGTCTGTGTCGATCGACGCTAGGGTATGAAGCTTTCCATCATGAGGTCCCTGTATGGGCAATCCTACTACCGGCTTTGACATCAGTGCCAAGCTGAACAACGCCTCAAGTTCTGCCACCTCCGCAGTGAGCGGTGGTGTGGGTAGCCTGACCAAGGCCGCCTCTGCGAAATCCGATTCGATCTTTGGTAAAGCCCTGATCACCGGCATTGGTCGCGTTGCTGAAAAGCAGACCAACAAAGCCATGGACAAAGCCTCCGGTAAACTCCAACAGAAAGTTGGCGGGGTGATGGACAAGGTCAATGGCGCTATGGACAAGGTCAACAAACTCAAAAATGCTGCGAGTAAGTTGGGTGATGTTGCCAACAAGCTCCCCGGCATGGCGGGTGGTTTGACCAAGTCCGTGGGTGGTGCCAGCAAGATCGCAGGTCTGGCCAAGTCCCTGATGCCTGGCGGCTCGGCTCTGGATGAGCAGGCGCAGGCTGCAGTGGCAGCCACCTCCCTGATCAACGCTCAGCTGGCTGACACGCTGTTTGTGGCCAAGCCCGATGAGAAGCTGGTTGTCGCCGACGTCTTCGGCATCAAGGATAACACTCCGCTCAACACGGTGGTGGACAAGCTCAAGGGCGAAGTCCAGGCGTCGTTGTCGGACATGGGTGGTCTGGCCGGTATCGGTAAGAACCTGCTCAGCGGCACGTTGCACAGCGGCAACATCAACCTGGATCCTGACGCGCTGAAGGGACGACTGATTGACCAGCTGGGCGGTAAGGCTGGCATCATGAACAAACTCTCCGGCGGTCTGCGTGAGGGTCTGTCTGCGATCGGTCTGCCCAAGGGTGTCTACGACCGAGTCGAAGCTACGGTCATGGGCGTCAAGCAGTTCATGGACTCGCGTAACGTCCAAGACGCTCGTGGTACGTTCGACATCCTCTCGCGTATCACGGGTGAGTCGGAGATCGCTTCGTTCCTGGACGTGGGCGCACAGGCATCGCTGATGTCCTCGCTGACGCGTGAGATGATCAACCTCGGTGTTCCCGATGCGATCACCGTGCTGCTGCAGAAGTCCAAGTCCGATGAGGCCGCTTACTGGGCACTGCAGAGCAACATCATCGTCGCAGCCAACGTGGCCGATCTGAAGACCGTGGACATGATGACCGATACGCTGGGTTCTCAGCGTATGCTGTCTGATTGTCCGGACATCATCTCCCAGATCCTGGCTGGCTATCGGTTCCCCACTGGTACGACCGTGGCTGACTACCAGGCTCGCTACGATTCGCTCAACGCAACGTTCACCGCTTTGGATCCGCATTGGGGTTACAGCCTGCGTGGATCGGAATACGTGACCAGCACGGACTTCTTCAAGAACATCAGTGCTGATGCGCGTGAGCTGTTGTCCAATGTTGGTCCGTTCACCGACATCATCATGTTCGCTGACTCCTACCCGGAAACCGAACTGATGGCTCTGACCACCCGCATGTACCCAGGCATCCTGGTTGTCAACAACTACAGCTATCGGGCATAAAAGAGAGCCTGCTCCCGTGAGGGAGCAGGCCTCTATGCCGTCACTTACGATCGGTATCGCGCGACAGGGCGTTGATGATCAGACCCGGCGTCGTACCCAGGATGAAACTCTGGGCCAATCGCGCAGGACTGGTGACATCTCGCCAGTCACGTTGGACACGCAGTCGGTTCAGTTCCCAATTGCGGACACCGTACACCATGTCCTTCCAATTGAGCGCACCGAGTACAGCCAGGTAGTCCGTGAACGAACTGTCGTCGTCATACGAGGCCGGAGCGATGAACGAGGCAGCATTCTCACCCTGACGGGCGCCTTCTTCACCGCCAACCAACTCACCCACCAGCTGACCGGCACCCATGATGGCCTTGTCGGTCAAACTCAGGTTGGCCACGATCGGCATGTGCATGATCGAAGACAGGTCGATGATCGAAAAGCTCACATCGATGCCCAGTGCTTCGCCTTCCTGGGTCCAGCCCAGGTTGCCAACACCGCGGGTGATGGACAGCGATTCGATCAGACCCAGTCGGATAGCTGCACGACCCTGGCAGTAGGCTTCCACCAAGAACGGACTGGTGAACGCACGCGGACCAGAGGACAACGGCAATGCACCGGCCATCAGCATCGCCAGCGGGATGTACAGATTGCGCAGCAGCGACATCTTGTTGCCGTACGGGCTACGCAGCTGGATCGTGTAATCCATACGCGGCAGCGTCGTGGTGGTCTGGTCGTGGATGTTGGGGATGTCAACGTAGGCATTACCTGCCAACGCCATCAGACCCGACATCTGTACACCAGCCAACACACCCGACAGGACATCCTTGGCGGCACCCATCGCCGACTCCACGGCACCTGCGATCATGCCATCGCCGATGTTACCTTCAGCGAAGTTGATACGTGTGGTACGCGCTTGGTTGGACGTGGCGTTTGCCTGGGAGGCCAGGTCATGTGGTTTGGACGAGTTGGACACCGACTCGGACTGCGTGCCGTTGTAGTCCACTCGGAACGTGATGAAGTTCGAACCGTCTCGACGCTCACCTTCGGTGAACTGGGAGAACGACTTACCCCAGTCCGCCACACGACTCCAGAAGCCCTGGTTACTACCGCCGTCCTGCTTGCCCGAACCACCGGGAGCGCTGTCACCGACGATGTCGTACTGGGTACGGTCACCGATGGTTTCCGACACGTCACCGTCGACCTGCTCACCACTCTTGCCCGAGACGGACTTGGGCTGGTTCTCCGGCAGGTTCAGGTAAGCGGCCAGGTATTCCTCCAGGCTGACCTCACGGGTATCTTCGGCAGTGATGTTGTTGGTCATCAGCTCCCGACGCAGACCCTTCATCTGGTTGCGCAGGCTGTTCTCGATATCGACCTGGTTTGCACCCTGGACCGCATCGAGCTTTTCACGCACCAGCAGGTTGTGCCGGTTGGCGATACGCTGAGCACGCGTGGAGATGGCGTACACGTCAATCGTACCGTCACGACCAATGATGTCCGGCAGAAGTCGATGATACTGCTCGAGCATCTCACCGGTGAACGTGGCCTGTGGGTTCTCCATGACCTCACGCTGACCCTTGGTCAGACCGCGTGGCACGATACCCATGTTGACGCCGATACCGTTGACGATCGTTGCCACGGCCTGCCAGTACGCCGGCATGTCGGGTTTGAGGTAGTAGAACTTCGTCGCCGGAATCGAGGACAGCTTCTTGATGATTCGGCCGCCCAGGATGAACGGCTGCCACGGCAGAGCCAGTGCCGCACCTGCGACTCGACCGATTTGGTAGAACACACCCGAAGCACGACCCGTACGGGCCAGCTGCGAGGTTGCGGGATCGTAGAAGTTACCGAAGAACGCAGTCATCGAGTTGTACTGCGGATGACCGAAACGCATGGTCACCAGCAGGTTGTTGTCATCGATGGCTTCGCTGTAGTAACGACCCATGCCGCGGGAATTTGTGTAGGCAGCTTCCATGATGCCCATGTCCTTGGTGTCCTTCGCACGAAGGAATCCACCAATCGACGGGGCCCACGCAATGGAGCTGTTGCCAGACGCATCCAGGTCAGCGTATCGCGTGAACTGTGGTGGCGGGTTGATCGCGAAGTTACCACCCATCGTGGTATCGGTAAACTTCAGCGATGCGGTCGTCATCGCTCGTGCCGCGTAGTCAGCATCTTGGATACTGGTCTGCGGGAGAATGAACGACTGGCGTAGCCACGCACGATCGCGAAGTCCCAAACGAGGCTTAGCCATTGGGTTTGACTCCAAAAGTGAAAAGACGAGGGAGGAGGCGAACCTCCTCCCTCATATCTAAGTGCGACGGTTACCCGGTGACGGTGATCTTACGACGAACGTCGATTGGCACGTTCGAAGTCATCTCCGGTGGGGAAGCTTTCACAGTAGCGACCGCAGCTTGCGCCGGAGTCATCTGCTGTGCTGCTGCCTGAGCCTGGGGAGACGTCGGAGCCGGTTGCGGTTTGAGCGCTTCCCGGTCAGCTTCACGCTTGGCTTGCACCGCGCGATCTTCCTGCTTCTGACTCGTACCAGCGATACGAATCAGCTCATCCAACATCTTCCGCTGCACATCCAGCTGCTGACCCATCAGGTCGATCATCTTCGACGTGCCCTCGTTGGCCGAAGCGGTGGACTGCCTCGACTGCGACGACGTCACATCAGCCTGACGATACTGCTCGTACTGAGCAGCCGACGGAGCGGCCTGCTGACCGATACCTGCGATCGCGTTCGGGCTTGCCATGGTCGGCGCCCCGCTCGACGATGCAGATGGTGCGGTTGCAGCCACAGCTGCCGACAGACTACCGCTGGCTGCTGCAGGACCTGCACCTGGGCCACCCGGAAGGGCAGCTTCGGCACCCAGAGCATTGCCACCACCGACGACCGGAGCTGCAGCCTTGGCTGCATCAGCCGGCTTGGTACCAGCGGTCGAACTCACCGAACCGGTTACGCCGGAGAAGTCAGCCTTGGCGCCCGTTGCTGCCGGAGCGTTGGAGCCAGCTTCTGCTGCGATCTGTTCGATGGTCTTATTCTGGAACTTCGCCAGGTACTGGTTGAAGTAAGCGCGGCGATGTTCGATGCCAGTCTGGCCACCGTTCACCAACTGCGTCACCTTACCCAGGTCGCCTTGCTGCGCCAGCTGGCGCAGACCACGACCACGGTTCATCCACCAGAACACGGCCGACTTCGCCGCGATACGCGGATCGGTAGCGACAATGTCCGGGTTGGACAGCACGTCAATGCCGGACCACTTGGCGAACGCCGCGTAGTTGGCACGACCGGTCAGCTGCATCAGACCACGACCACGGAACCGGTAGCCGTCGCCGGGGTTGGTGTTACCCAAGTCACGACGATTGCCGTAGACGAACTCGGCAAATGCTTCCGGACCCTGAGCCAGGATCTGCGCTGCATGGTTGGCGTCACGGAACCGCTTCGGCCAGGTCTTCTTGGCTTGCTCCGGCTTGTAACGCAGGCTTTCAACCAGGTTGGAGAACTTACCGGTTTCGGCCGCCATCTGACCGAGCATCATCGCCAGCTCGTTCGGGTTCGTGATGCCAGCGGCGATCGCTTCCTTGATCACCTGTGCTTCACGTTCCTTCGCCGTGCCCTTGATGTCCAGCTTGGCTTCCGGACCAGCGCCCTGACCTGCGATGTAACGGCCCGGTGCGGTCGCAGCGTTGACCACTGCGGTTGCGGCATTGGAGAAGTTACCCTGACGGATCTGGGAGTTAGCCTCACTCAGGTTATCCATGACTGCCGTCACGCCGTCCTTAGCGCGACCCCACAGCGACTTGGTGCCGGTTGCCGAATCGCCGGTGAACCACGACTTGGTCTTATCCCACCAGCCCTTCTCCTGCGTCCCCGGCGCACCGCCGGTGATTGCATTGAGCTGGTTCTGGTTGAACTTGACCTTGGCATCCTGACCCTGTGCCCGCTCCTCACCCAACGGTTCGGACTTCAAGCCTTCCTTCAACGTCATCAGAACCCCATGGGTCGAGCTGACATCGGTGTTGAGCTTTTCGTTCGCATCCCACGGGGAGAAGTAGACCTTCCAGATCGGCATGTTGTAGCCGTTGTCCGTCTTGGCCTGGGTGATTGCCACACCGACCTCGTACTTCTGCGATGACTTCAAGCGACCGTCCAGGTTGGACATGTCAGTCGTACGCAGCAGCTCCGCAGCCTTGGTGGCGTAGGTACCGATCACAGCGATGAAGCGATACTGGAACCACGCGATCCAACGTTCCTTGGCCTTCTGGTCCGTTTCATTCTGACCGAACGAGGGACCATAGGTCTTCCACGCATCAGACAGATTGACCTGAACCTGAGCCGGGTTGTTGGGAGACGCGATGGTCTTGTCCAGCATGTCCCGTTCCATCTTCAGCAGCAGCTGGACACGTTCCTTGTCCATGGCAATCAGACCGTAGGCACGCAGACGCAGACCCTGGAACGCACTGAGCGTACCGGAGCCAGCCATACCTACCGAAGCAGCAGCCGAGATCGTGATGGCGCCGTAGCCACCCTCACCACCGGCCGTACGATCTGCACCGACGTCACCGATCAGCTTGGCGATACCTTCCTTGGAGTTGTCGTTGAACAACTCGCCACGCTTCTCTTCCATCCAGTCGGACATCTGCAGCATCTGCTTACCGCCGAAGATGTTCATGCCCATGATGGCCGAGTTGAGCTTGCGCATCCCGCGCATCGCCCCACCCTTACCTTCGACCATGTCCTTCAGTTCCCGCTCTGCGCGGATGTAAACTTCCTGGACGCGATCACCAGTAATGTCGGTGGTGTCACCGAACGGACCAGCCTTCAGTGCGTAGATACCGGAGTCGATACCGCGTACGGCACGCAACAGCTTCTGCTGCTCATCGGGCTTGAGCTTGTCTTCTGCTTCGTTCAGGGCAGTGCCGGCCTTGATCTGACGCAGCTCGGCAATCCAGCGCAGGTAGACGGGCTTGAATCGGGCATTGAACCAAGCGTCGAACATCTTGCGTTCGTCGTTCTTGCTCGAGAACCAGCCGTCATCGATGCCGAACATCTTGTAGACGTCCTCCATCTTGATCTTGCCGGACTCCAGGTCCAACCCACCACCCATCGAGGTAACGGTCTGCTCCAGCATGGCTTCCAGGTCGATGATCTTCTCAACGTCCTTGGGTTCCATGAAGTTGATGCCGTACTGCGTCATGCGGTAGCCACGCAGCGGAGTGAACCCGGAATACTTGTAGCTCTTGTATCCCTTGTACACGCCGTAGCCAACAGCCGCACCGATAGCCAGCGGGATGCCGATCGTGGCGGCCAGGCCTACGCCCGCCGTACCAGCAGCGGCCGTACCCAGTCCACCAGCAGCCGTGGCAGCTGCGCCGCCTGCGGCCGTAGCACCACCTGCCGCTACCGCACCACCTGCGGCGGTTGCGCCTGCACCGCCCAGACCCAAGATGCTGGAGATGGTCGGACCACCCACCATACCCGAGAGCCAGGACGCGGTCAGTGCGGTACCACCAACGTCGGCAGCCGTGGAGGCCGTCTGACGTGCAGCAGTGTCCTCACCCAGCATCCAGTCCAGTGCCTTGGAGCCACCGTACATCGCAGCCATCGAAGCGGCGATCTTGGCCGGACTACCGATGAAGCCCTTCAGCTTGGCGAATCGACCGACCTTGGCAGCACCTGCGGCAGCGCCTGCTGCCTTACCAGCCGCAGCAGCCTTACCACCACCGAACAGACCGCCCAGCTTACCGCCAGTAGCTGCCCACAACCGACCGAGTTTACCCTTCGGCTTGGCCTTGGGTTTGTCACCCTTGCCGCCCTTACCACCCTTGCCCTTCTTGTCCTTTCCTTCACCGTCTCCACCGCCGGCGAGAATTGTGGTGTCGCCACCACCTCCGCCACCGCCCTCATCGTCGCCACCAAGGCCGAACAACGAGGCCAGGGACTTGGTCCCCTTGGAGAACAGCTTACCGAGTTTGCCGAGAATATCGATTCCTTCCTTCTTCTCTTTCTTGTCCTCGGTCTTTTCCTTTTCCTTCTCGCGGTTGGCGAAACGTTCCTGCCAACTACCCTTCCGGAATTTCTTGCCTGGCAGACGCTGGTCCAACATGTCGTGGATGGCGATCAACACTTCAGTTGCCTGACTGTCAACGCCACGACCCTTACCGAAACCGAACATCTTGCCGATACCACGACCAATACCGCCCAGCACGCCACCGGTCATCGAGTAACCGCCGCCGATGAACTTGCCGAAGCCACGAGCCGCACCACCGATGATGGCTGCAGTGCCGCCAATGATACCGGCAGCCGCACCAGCCAGAGCACCACCGATACGAGCCGCGTAGGTCTTCAGCGGACGACCACGTGCATCGACCAGACCCTTGTCGTACTCTTCAGCACCGATCAGGATGGTCTCGCGATCCTTGGCGAAGATCACTGTCTTGCCGTCGAGCTGACGGATGTGAGTGACGCCCTTACCTTCGCTGGTGAAGTAATGACGGCCGTCCATGTTGATCGCACGCAGGATCGGTTCACCGCGCGTGTCGCCACGCACGTAGACGTCCTTACGACCATCGAACAGCTTCTTCATCATGCCGTTGGCAATACGGGCAGCACCACCGGTGAGCATGAACGGCAGCTTGAACATCTGACCGTACGCACCTGCGACCGTGGTCAGCACGCTACCTGCCGTACCGGCCAGACGACGCACGACCGATGGCTTGCCGTCTTGGATCGTGTAGAAGCCCTTCTGGATCATCTCCTCGGTCACCACCGGAGCCGAATCCTTCTCGGTCACGTCGATGATGGGATGACGAATGTCCTTGATGTAACGGACGGGCTTCTTGGTGTTGATGTCGCGGTAGTCGCCCTTTATCAGCTTGCGCTTCTTCAGGACCGGCTCGGTTTCGCCTACGACGTAGATGTCATTGACGGCCTTGCCGAAGATACCCTTGGCAGCTTCCAGACCCATGCGACCAGCAGCGCCGGCAGCCATGAACGGAGAACGCAGCACGAAGCCAGCATACTTAGCGTACGCCGAGCCCGCCTTGCGAGTACCGCTCCAGAGCTTGTTGAACACGCTGGAGAAGAACCGACGCTTGCGACCGCGGTTGTCACCACCCTCACCACCACCGCCTCCACCGAGGTCGAGGTTGAGCAGTGCATCGAGGATGGCCTTCTGGACTTCAGCTTGTTCCTGTCCGATATCCACCAGACGGTCCAAAGCTTCGCTGGACAGCTGAGTCGACGCCCCCGTGCCACCAGACGGACCCACAACCGGAGTCGTGCGAGGAGCGCTCTCACGCGCCGCAGAGAACAGCGGACTGCTGGGTGCCGGAGCAGCAGATGCTTCGACCTTACTACCGATACCTTCGTTGATGATGACAGACTCGACTTCCGTACGAGCTTCCGGCGGCAGAGATTCGAAGATCTCAGCAGCCACACCACCCTGCAGGTCATTGGCCTCGACCTTCACCATCGATGCACGCGCCACGATCGCAGCAACCCGCTTCTGCGCAGCGGTGGACAGTCGGTTGAACTGATCGGCCAGTTCGTTAGAGCCCAGGTTGTGCACAGCCTTCTTGGCGGCCACAGCCCTTTCCAGAGCTGCACCCTTCAGATTCTTGAAGGCCTTCATGTCCAACTTCTGGAGCGCTTCCTTCGCCGACTTGGCGGCAGCGGTGATCTTGTCGACACCGGACACCACCGAGTTACCGAAACGATCAGCCGCATCCTTCCCATTGATACCGCCCGGCGTCCAGGCGTTGCGCTTGATCGCGCCGCCACCTTCCACCGTACCTTCCGGGGTGTACTCGTTACGCAGGTTACCCAACATGATGTTGTTGGCCACGTCGTAGTTCACGCGGTCACTGAAGCCCATGCGATCCACAACGCCCAGCATCTGCAACAGATCACGCTGACCCGAGTCGCGATAAACCGACATCGCACCACGCGGATCTTTGTAGTAGTTCTGCAGCTGACGGAACGCACGCATCACCTGCAGCTCTTTCTCCTCACGCAGCATCTTGCCATCGCCCTTCAGCGCATCGCCGAAGATGGACTGCAGAGCGGCCTTGGATTCGTAGCTCAGATCCTGCGTAGCCGATTCACCATCCGTGTAACGCTTGACGCTGAACGCACGGCCGGAGGCAGCGTCACGAGTCATCTGGCGAGCCAGTTCCTCACGCTGCTTGTCGGTCATCTTGTCGCCGCCGAGCATGCTCAGTACGTTACCGACCTGTCCCTGCAGAGCACGGGAGTCAGCCGGAGAGAACAGGCGACGGGCAGCATCTTTGGCAGCCTGGGTCTTGGAGGTGAACTCGCCACGATCCAAGTTGTAGGTCACCATCTCCGAGTTTTCATCGCCGGTGCGCAGGACCGTGATCTCGCGCAGGATCCGGCTCAGGAAGCCAGGGATGATTTCCACGATCGAACGACGGGTCAGGCTATCGAACGGAACCGGCTTGTCGCCGCCCACGATAGCTGCGTCGCCCAACGACCTGTCCAGGTTGAACTTCGGGACGACGTCCTTCAGCATCCAGATCAGCGGAGCGAACCAACCACTCGAGTTGGTGTCCGACTGTGCCCACTCGTTCATGCGCTCGGCAATCACGTCAGTGAACATACCAGCCTTGGCACCGCCCTTACGCAGCTTGGTGCTACGGTTGAGCAGCTTGCGGACCGGATTGGCCAGGAACGGCAGAGCGTAGTCGGTCAGCACCGAACCAGCCTGCTTACCCATCTTCTGGCCACGCGTCTCGCTGGCCATACCCAGCTCTTCCAACTCACGGTCCATCTGGGCTTGCTGCTCGGCCGAGTCCAGCGCCATCTCGCCTGACTGGGCGCCTGAGACCAACCCGCTGAGCGCGTTCTTCATCGACCCGCGCAGGTTCTTCACCAGCGTGCCGGAGAAGTCCGAAACGAATCGCGCTGCCGTCTTTTGACCGTAACCCAACAGTCGGTCACGGAAGTTCGACGCGGCTGCTTCGTTGAGCGGCAGCTTGACGTAATCCGGAAGACCGGTGTTGCGCATGATGTTCTTAAACAGCTCGGTATCCGAACGCTCACGACGGATAGCGATGTTCAACAGATCGCGAGTAGCGAAGAACTGCCGGTACTGCAGCTCCAGCGACTTGCGCATGTACTTGCTGGTGATCTGATCCTGGAAGGCCACCTGACGGGCAGTGTTGGCCCGCACCATCTCCATCAGTGAGGCCAGAGTCTGGTTCTGTCGCATCGAGACCTGATCACGGATCAGATTACGATTGGCAGTTTCCTGGTACTGGATCGACTGCTGGGTCATCTGGTCGCCGAACAGAGTCGCCAGCTCATTGGTCATGAACTGGTTGTCTTGCGTCTGTTGGGACTGAATGAAGCTATCCGGATCCTTGGACTCTGCGACTTCCTTCAACTTCTTGCGCAGTGCTTCCGGGAGAATGCCCTTAACCTCGCTGACCTTACCCGCCACACGGCGGATAAACGGCATAGCGGGCCTCAGCTCTTCGACGGCCTCATTGTATAGGCCGCGAACATCTTTACCGAGTTCAAACCCAGTATTGATCGTGGTGCCGTAACCTTCGGGCAGAGCGCCGACCGCAAAGCGTCGGATTTGATCTGAGTCAGTCAGGACTTCTGCAGCGCCCTTGGCAAACGAGGTGGTGACCTTCGTGATCGCCTCTCGCTTGCTGTCCGCCGCCTTCGGTTGGTTCGACTGGGAGGGATCCTCCATGCCGAACGTATCGAAGTTGTCCAGACTGAGATCGTCCAGATCGTTCTTCTGGGTTGCCATTTAAAACCTCCGGGCCTTCAGGCCCATCTGGCCTGTATTTCATAAGTTAAGGAGTGAACCCGATGCAACGGGCACGTCTACCCTTCAATGTCCAGCTGCTCAAAGTGGACAAGCCACTGCTCGCCCGGATGCGTCCGGTCACCAGCATGGACTATTTCGAAAGCGTCGGTGGTGACCTCCACGAAGAGGGCCTGTTCTCGATCGGAATCTTCGGTCGTATCGGCGATGAAGCCCGCGATCGGCAGTTCTCCTACATCAACATCAAGACCGAGATCTTCCATCCGCTGATCTATCGCTCGCTGGTTCGCCTGCGTGCGTTCTACAAGGATCTGATTGCCGGCAAGCAGTACGCTGCCTGGAATGATGAGATCAAGGACTTCGAGGCGGCTTCGGAGACGACCGGTGAAACCGGCTTTGCGTTCTTCACCAAACATTGGGAGAAGATCGAGTTCAAGGCCAACAAGTCCCCGGTTCGCGAAACCCGAATTCGTCTGATCGAGAAGTACCGCGATCGTGCGATGACCAGCAACATCCTGGTCCTGCCGGCCGGTATGCGCGACATCGAAATCGGTGACGATGGTCGTCGTGTAGTGAACGAGGTCAACAACCTCTACCAGCGCATCCAATCCGTCTCTCGTTCGATCCCCGACACCGAACATGCCAGTACCGCTTCGGCGCACGACCTGCCGCGTCACATGCTACAGATGGCGTTCAACGAGCTGTACGAGTATCTGGAAACCATGATCTCCGGCAAGTCCGGTTTCATCCAGTCCAAGTGGGGTTCGCGCCACATCGTCAACGGCACTCGAAACGTCATCACCGCGATGAACGTTCCGCTGGCCAAACTCGGTGCTCCGAACACGCCCAAGTACACCGACACGGTGGTGGGTCTGTACCAGATGGTCAAGGGTATTCTGCCGGTCACCCAGCATCTGATGCGCACGGGATTCCTGGCAGACATCTTCAGTCTGGGTAACAACCGTGCACGTCTGGTCAACCCGCATACGCTGGAACCGGAAACGGTCGAGCTGTCTTCGGAGATCTACGACCGCTGGACGACCGCTGAAGGTTTGGAGAAGTTGATCACCACGTTCTCCGACACCACGATCCGTCATCGTCCGGTCATGCTCGATGGTTGGGCACTGTCCCTGATTTATGCCCCGCCGGATGGCAAGACCTTCCGTGTGTTCTCCGACATCAACGAGCTGCCGGCTGAGTTCGATCGCAAACACGTTCGTGCGATGTCGTTTGCCGAGATGCTGTATCTGATCGGCTACCGGGTGTGGAACAACTACGTCGGTATTGTCACGCGTTATCCCGTGACGGGTCCGGGTTCGACCTATCCGACCACCCTGTACGTCAAGACCACCATCCGTGGTGAGATGCGTGCAGAGCTGGGTCCGGATTGGCAGCCGTTGGGTCCCGATCACGTCGCTCTGGAATTCCCGCTGACCGGTCCGGCTCCGTACCTGGACAGTCTGGTGATCCCGAGCTCGCGTCTGGCTGGTCTGGGCGCTGACTTCGACGGCGACACTGCCAGCCTCAACATTCTGTACAGCGACAACGCCATTCGTGAGATTCGTGCCAAGCTGCGCTCCAAGGCAGCCTACGTCGATCCGCGTGGCGGCCTGACGGCATCCACCAACGTGGACACGTTCGCTCTCGTTCTGAAGAACCTCACCCGTTTGCCTGGAAAGCCACAATGAGCATCGAAACCGAATCCTTCGAAAGCGCAGTGAAGGACCATCTCGAAAACTGCGCGAAGTACGAACAGCTGATGCGCACGGCACGCACCATCAGTGCCAACTGCTTCGTACCTGCCAACGATCGCGCTGGTCTGGAAATGATCGCTGCTGATCTGGGTGTGGATTCGATCTCGGCTGAAGGTCTGGTCGAGATGGTCAAGTCCGCGGCCACCGCAATGCGGGCCTCACTCAATCGAGTTCTGGAAACCGTCGCCATCTGGGCCGACAAAACCGGAAAGAAAGAAGCTGCTCGCCTGCGCAGGCGAGTGGAGGAACTCCAGGGCGAGCCGGCCACCAAACAGATCTCCGATCGCAGTCTGGCCGACAACTTGTCGATCGACGGTCGGATGGTCACTGACCACACCGCCACGGCCGATGATGTTCGTCAGATCTCCTACGCATTCCTCGACGAATACTTCCCGGACGTCGCCCATCGCGATTACGAGATCTGGCGTCTGATGGACAAGGGTGGTCTGCTGGGTTGGCGTGGCAGGCCGGACAACATCCATTCGGTGCTGGTGGACATCCTCAGCTTCCTGGTGACCAACAAAGAGCCGACCGTGCCTCTGAAGGATCAGGGCACTGATATTGTCATCGGCGATCGTTCGGTCTTCAAGAAGTCGCCTCTGGTGGGCGAACCGTCCTTCACCAAGCTCAACGGCGACTCCGATGCTCAGACGCTGATCAAACGCTACGTTGCCGACAAGCGCGTGGTGCGTGGTCGTCGCGAGATCAAGCGTGGTAGTTCGGTGGCGCGTGTGGGTGTGGTGCCGGTGTTGTCGCCCACCGAGATGAACGAGACCCTGGACGCCATGTCCAAGATCTGCGATACGCTGGAGCGTACCGTGGCCATCCGCAAGCAGACTCGCTCTGAGACCGCCACGCTGTCGGAAATGCGTGTGCTGGTCGAAGCGTTCAATACCTCCGAAATCGTCAACGTGCTCCAAGCCGATGGTTCGTCCACCCAGCGTGAGATCTTCGCACTGGATGAAGCCGATCGCCAACGTGTGGACCTGATCGTTCGCTACGTCTCCCGTGACCTCTACGACACCGCCCGGATCCTCCTGGTCCTGACGGATATGCAGATGGGCGTGTGGGGCGCGATGCGCGATCATGTCCGTGCCAGCCTGGACAGCTACCGTAGCCCATAAGAGCCTAGGGGAGCGAAAGCTCCCCTAGCTTTTCTACCACAAGGTGTTTCTATGTTTCGCGATATCAACTACGATGAGGTAGTCGCCTCGCAAGAGTCGAACATCCTCTATCCGATGTTTTATCGTCGCCACGGTGTCCGTCGTGCTGTACAGCTGGTAGCCCCTCCGTTGTCCAAGCTTGCACTGTTGGACTTGCCTCGTGGCTCGATTCTGCATTACGTCACCGAAGACGAATCGCAGTATGGCTTGCCGCAGGATGACCCGCTGCTGCGTACGCAGACCAAGTTGATCATGGTTGAACACATGACGACTCTGGGCGATGACAAAGGCCCGCCGCGACCGACGTTCCTGCCGGCCAACCCCCTGATCCGCGACTACCATCGCAAGAACCGCCAGACCCGTCTCATGTTGCGTCCGGAAATCTCCATGCGAGATGAACGTACGCTGGTGATGGAGAACTATGCGATCTTGCCGCACCTGTACCGCTACGCTGCGACGTACTTCGCCAACTATTACAAGTGGTGGAACATCCAGACCCGGCTGTGGCAGCGTGTAGGCGAGATGTCCAAGTACCAGGATCGTCAGCAGTACCTGGTGTGCCAATTGCCGGAGATCCTGCCGACGCTGGGCACGCTCAAGCGAGCTGAGTCGGGCATGACCCGTCCGGTGTTGGACCGCGTGTCCGACAGCCGCTCGTGGTTCATCGTCGAGCTGTGGAAGTGGCTGGGTAACAATCGTTCCGAATCGGCGCTGTCCAAGTCCAAGCCGGAAGAACTCCGGAACATGAACCTGATCTGGATGGAGTCCGGTCGTTGGTTCACCGTCAACCTGGGCATGCTGGACGACTGGCGTAAGCCGGGCAAGAACGATCCGGAGCGTCCGGACCTGCCGGGTATCATCGAACCGGAACAGATGCAGCGCCGTTTCCTGCGCATGCTGATGGTCCTGTCCGAGGCCCGTACGGTTGCCGAGTCGCCGGTCACCCAGATCGAAGAGACCCAGGTCGAAGGTCAGGACGAAACCACTGCCACCACTGATACGCCGGCTGAAGCAGAAGCTGACGTGGGCACCCAGCCGATCACCATCAAGGTGAAGGGCGAGGATGACAAGACCCGAAACGTCAAGCTCACCTCGGGCATGGACGTGGATCGTCTGCCGGAAGAGCCCGTCGAAGAGACCGATGAAAACATCGCGCTGATCGACAAGCAGATCCAGGCCGAACTGGAAGCGATCGACAAGCTGTTCGATGAACGCCGTAAGGCTGACACGACCGCCGCTGCCGAGGTCGATCCCAACGCACCGACCAGTCAGGGTCAGTCGCAGGAAGATCGCGATCCGGACATGATCGGTCAGGCTCCGATCAAGTACGAGGCTGAACCGCGTACTTACGAAAAGAGCATCATGGCCAAGGTGGATGCCTACGCCGATGATGGTCAGATCTCCGCTGCCGAGTATCGCCGATTCACCACGCTGGCTACCGCTTACCAGAACCTGCCCAATCCCTACGGTGAAGGTACGTTGGCTGAGCACGCTGAGATTCAGCCGGAAGAACTGGCGCTTGACAACAAGCCTCAGATCCCGGACATCACTGCGGTGTCGGACAAGTCGATGCTCAAGTCGACCCTGTTCGAGTTCGACTCCAAGTACCTGGAAGAGATCTACTCCAAGGACTTCGTGGCGATGCTGCTGAACCTGCAACATGCAGGCTACGCGGTGACCGGCTACAGCGTGGAAACCTTCGAGGACGCTTCGGGTAAGTTCCAGATCCACAAGGTCCAGGTCACCCCGGTTCGTGGCAAGCCCACGACGCTGGAAATCCGTGTGCCGGTTCCGGAAGCTGACGGTACGTTCCGCACCAACGGCGTTCGCTATCGCCTGCGCAAGCAGCGCGCTGACGTGCCGATCCGTAAGGTGTCTCCGGCCAAGGTCGCCCTGACCAGTTACTACTCCAAGGTGTTCGTCCTGCGCAGTGAAAAGCAGGCCAACAACTATCCGGGGTGGCTGACCAATCAGATCGTCCTGCGCGATGCGGATCCGGCCGACCAGTCGGTGATCTCGCTGATGGTGTCCAACGTGTTCGATCCGGCCGTGCGCACCCCGCGCGTCTACTCGATCATGGCTGCACGTTTCCGTTCGTTCTTCATCAACGACTACGAGCTGTTCTTCGACTTCCACGCCCGTCGTGCGCAGTTCGGTGAAGAGCGCGTGGATGCCGCTGAAGAAGGTGGCAAGCTGATCGTCTGCGGTCGCCGTCATGGCCGACTGTTGCTGATGGATTGGAACAATGTGATCTATCAGCTCAACGGTGAAGACCTCGTACCTGCCGGTACGATCGAATCGCTGCTGGACATCAACGGTCGTCGTCCGATCGAGCGTGCGGAAATCAAGGTCTTCAACAAGCTCATCCCGGTGGGTGTGTTCCTGGGCTATCAGCTGGGTCTGACCCAGTTGCTCGAGCTGCTCAAGGTCCGGTATCGTCGCGTGCCTTCGGGCCAGCGTCTGAACATGGCCGATGACGAATACGCTCTGCGCTTCGTCGATGAGTCGCTGGTGTTCACCCAGGACAACCGCGCTGCAACGCTGATCCTGGCGGGCTTCCTCCAGTTCGACAAGTGGCTGCGTAACTATCCGATTGGTCTGTTCGACAAGAAGGACATTTACCTGAACATCTTGGAGAACGAAAAGATCGGCATGCGCTATCTGCGCGAGATGGACCTGATGGTCGATCTGTTCGTCGATCCGATCACCCTGGAGATCCTGCAGGAGATGAAGGAACCGGAGACCTTCATTGGTCTGGTGTTCCGTTCGTGTGAGTTGCTGGAGAGCGACTGGTCGCCGGCTGAAACCGACATGGCCTATCAGCGTATTCGTGGTTACGAGCGCTGGCCGGGTATGGTCTACCAGGAAATGGTCAAGGCGATCCGCGTGCATCGTTCGCGTGGTACGTCCGCAGCCAAGGTGGAGCTCAATCCGTTCGCCGTGTGGCAGACGATCCATCAGGATCCGGCCGTGAAGGTGGTGGAGGAGTCCAACCCGATCCACAACCTGAAGGAAATGGAAGAGGTCACTTACGCAGGTGTGGGTGGTCGTGGCGATCGTTCGATGGTGGGTCACACTCGCCGGTTCCATGAGAACGACATGGGTGTCATCTCCGAGGCCACTAAGGACTCGGCACAGGTGGCAATCACCACGTTCCTCACCGCGGACCCGAACCTCACCAGCCTGCGAGGATTGACCAAGCCGTACGAGGAAGGCGAGACCGGTGCTGCGTCGCTGCTGTCCACCTCGGCGCTGTTGGCGCCGGCGTCGGATCGAGATGATCAATAAGTTGAATTAAGTCAAAGTTAACACTCCTATCTTATGGAAGAAATGATGGGAGATTCAAAGTGAATACAATTAGAACCTTGCCGGGATACAGTCGGTATCAAATCACCATCGATGGGGCAGTTTACAATCAATACGAGAAGTGTTGGTTGGCAGGCAGCACCAATCCGGACGGATACGTCAACTTTCGGTTGACGGACGATAATGGGGATACAACCACAATCGGACGACATCGACTGATCGCGCTGCTTTTTCTTGACCCTCCGAACTTCCCTAATGCGGTCGTCAATCATCGCAATGGGGTGAAAGGTGACGATAGGATCGGCAATCTTGAATGGACAACATATCGAGGAAATCTCGAGCATGCTGGAATGATGGGTCTCACCGAAAAGTGCCGACCCATTTCATCCCGGAATCCACTCACGAATGTCGTGACTCATTATCCGAGCGCCGCTGAAGCTGCTCGCTCCTTAGGAATTACCAAGGATGCGATGTTGTGGAGACTCGGCAATGGGGAGGATCGGGTTTACCCGGAAGGATTACAGTATCGTCTACGGGACGATGCTCGACCATGGACGACTCCCATCACCGCTAAATTCGGAAGATCTCAGGCCACTTTGGTTCGAGATATCCATACCGGATCAGTATTGCGATTCGAACGCCAGTCGGACATCTCCGAGTATCTTGGACTCGGACTTAGTACGATCAACATACTGGCAAGTGATGGGAATCAGAAGCTTGTTTCGGGCCGCTACCAATTGAAGTTAGAGGACGATGATCAACCATGGCGGGAAATCATCGAGCCCCTGATGGAAAATAAGCGGACTCGTGCGGTTGTGGCTGTCCATGAAGAATCTGGTACTGAGTTAGTGTTTGCTTCTGCCAAGGAATGCGCGGAAGCCATGGGTCTTAAAACGACCACTTTGAATGAACGACTTAAGAGTAACGGAACGAAACTGTTTAAGGACGGTCATCGGTATCGTTACTATCAACAATAGGTCCGCTGTTGTAGCAATGCATCAGTGAACTCTCCTTAATTGCTGGGACGCCCTTAGAGCTCTATCACCACTGCGAGGCGAAAGCCAAAGCGACGGTTTGAAAACGATAGAGATTGGGTAATCAGCAGCCAAGCCTCTGGTCACAGGGGAAGGTTCAACGACTAAGGCCTTATCAGCCTGTAGAGTCAAGTGACTCGAAATGGGAGACCTCCCTCTGGGAGGAAGATATAGTCTGGTCTTCAGTGAAAGCTGAAGCTGCAGGTAAAGCTGCGGGTTAGGGTTAACGCCCCTAACCGAACATAACGCCAAAGCGCGTGAACTTCGTGTCGATCCAGCAGTCCTCGGGTACGTTCGCTGTGGGCTATCGCCCGTCGCCGACACGTACGGGTTACGAGCAGATCCTGGCTCACCGTACGGACGACATGTTTGCACAGACGGCCAAGAAAGACGGTAAGGTGGTTTCGGTCACCGACAAGTCCATCACGGTCGAATACGCAGACGGTTCCCAGCAGTCGTTCGAGCTGGGTCGTCGTTTCGGCACCGTGGCTTCGTTGACGCTTCCACACGAACTGCTGACCACGCTCAAAGCCGGTGACGAGTTCAAGGTGGGCGATCTGCTCATCTACAACTCCAACTACTTCGAGGTTGACCCGCTCAATCCGAAGGCTGCGGTGTGGAAGGCCGGCGTACTGGTGAAGACCGCCATCCTGGAATCGACCGATACCCTGGAAGACTCCTCGGCACTTTCCCAGAAGGCTGCTGATCTGATGGGCACCTACTCCACCGAACCGCGACGTCTGACGGTACGGTTTGATCAGGAGATTCATGACCTGGTCAAGGTGGGTGACGTGGTGGATGTCGAGTCCATCCTATGTACGATCGAAAACGCGGAAACTGCACAGGCACGGCTGTTTGGCGATAGTTCTTCTTCCGCCGATACGCTGCGCATGTTGGAGACCAACACCCCGCGTGCGAAGATCAACGGCCGCGTCGAGAAGATCGAGGTGTTCTACCACGGTGACCTGGATGACATGTCCGAGTCCCTCCAATCTCTGGCGATGACTTCCGACCGGAACCGTCGCCGTCTGGCTAAGGAGCTGGGTCGTATCTACACCAGCGGTAGTACCGACGACTCCAAGCGAGTTGAAGGCAATCCGCTGTTGCCGGAAAACGCGGTGATCGAAATCTACATCACCGGCTTCGTCGGCGCAGGTGTGGGCGATAAGGGCGTGTTCGCCAATCAGATGAAGACCATCTTCGGTCGAATCTGGGAAGGTGAGCAGACCACCGAGTCGGGTATTGTGTTTGACGCTATCTTCGGATATCTCAGCATCTCTAACCGAATCGTTCAGTCGCCCATGATCATCGGTACGACCAACACGCTCCTGATGGAGATCTCGAAGCGAGCAGCTAAGCTGTACTTCGAAGAAGCGTAATTCCCAGGGGAGGGCGTAAGCTCTCCCCTGGTCTTCCCACCTACCTTTTAAGGGTACTCAAATGTCGACTGAAATCCAGGATCAGGTCTGCAATCAGAATCTGGCCGTTGTGGCCAATCTGACGGACCTGTCCTCCGCGATCGTGCAGGCTGTGGCCGGCAACGAAATTTCCAACTCGCTGGGCGGCGAGCAGGTATCGGGGGCGCACATGCGTCAGCTGATGACCGCTCAGATCGGCCTGGCCCTGGCCAAGCGCACTGGAGGTCTGTGATGTTGCGCCGTGAATCTGTCCAAGCGGCCTACCCGCTGGCAAACAAGCTCTCCGGTCGTGGTCTCCTGATCAGTCCGGCTGCCAATACCCCGATCGCGGTTCTCGTCGGCGCAGTGCTGCCGCAGGCCAACCTGCTGTTCGCCAACCGCAAGAACATGCCGGGCATGGAAGGCGCCGCTTACGACGCCATGCTGATCGAGGCCTCCAAGACCCCGCTGCCGGACGAGACCGTCGTCCATGACAGCCGCAAGGCTGAGTTCGTCGATATGGCCAAGAACGCCATCTCCTCGAACCTGTACCTGGCCCGCAGCGTGGTCACCCCGAAGATCAAGGCTGTGATCGAAGAGGTCAACAGCTACGTCGACGGTCGCCAGCAGGCCAAGCTGAACGGCCTGTCGATCGAGCCGATCTTCTACAGCTCGATCTGGGACACCCAGATTCCCGAATCGCTCTGCGGTCGTTTCCGCGGCCAGTTCCCGACCGACATGGTCACCCGTCCGCTGGGTCTGCCGCCGCCGGCGGAATGGACCGAGATCCTGTCCACCGGTCTGCCGACCTACGACAGCGAGATCAACAAGTGGATCGGCGAGCTGGACCAGGATGCCCTGCGCAGCCTGTGGGAAGAAGTCTTCGGTCTGCGCACCGGCCGTCCGCTGTGGGACATCCTCAACGGCAGCACCGGCACTGACATGGGTCGCTACGGTCGTCTGGACGCCGCTCTGGTGGTGTTCCTGGCTGCTCGCCATCTGGGCGAGAACCTGCCGGCTTCGGTCAACCTGGATCTGACCACCTACCGTCAGTACATGGCTGAAATCGCAGGCCGTGCTGGTCAGGCCGTACTGAACCAGGTCGCCAACCGCGCCAACGATCTCAACGGTGGTCCGATCGTGGTCTCCGTGCCGCGTAGCGGCGTCGGCTCGGTCTACGTGCTGGGCGACAACTACAACGCCTTCCTGCAGGCCGGCGGTACGCCGGAAGCTGTCCTGGGCGCTGCGACGTCCGGCCGTGCGCACCTGATCTCGATGGGTACCGATCCGTCGATCCTGCGTCAGCTGGAAGAGTCGTGGGCAACCACCAAGGCCATGCTGAACTCGCAGCTCCAGTCGGAGCGTCGCTCGCTGATCATCCAGGGTCTGCGCATCGCGATCAACCGCCAGATCGTGGAGAGCCCGGATGAAGATCTGGCTCCGAACATCCCGCGCGAAGTCTTCGTCGGTCTGATGAACGACAAGCTCAAGGCCCTGCAGACCATCCGTCAGGAAACCCTGTGGTTCCTGGTGCGTGATCTGGTGTGTGACATCATGTACGCACACACCGACGTCAAGGCCATCCTGACCGCGATCGATATCGCCGGTTCGGACAATCCGGGTCTGCCGGCGCGCGAAGCGGCTCTGCTGGGTACCATCGCGTACGTGGCTGAGTGGGTTGTCAGCCAGTGCGACGTCGGCCAGGCGTTCTAAGCCATGGACCAATCCCGCTGGGTACGTGACCCCAAGAAGGTCCAGGCGGCGTTGGTCCTGCAGCCCGATGACTCGATCATAACCACCCGTGATGTGAAGATCTACATCCCGGCTCGGTTCATCGAGAAGAAGCTGGCAAGCGTAGGTAACGAAACGAAGTCAGTGGGTATCTTCGCCGTCGTAGTTGACGACAAGTACTACGCTGTCAATCGTGTCGATGCCATGATGCGACTCACTCCGACCACGACCGCCACGGTCAAGTTCGATGGTGAGAGCTACCTGGAGTTCCGGTTCGCGCCGGGCTCCACGGTTTACGCTGACCGCAAGCTGGTCCGCGATGACGGTCTGGTCTACCAGATCTTCAACGAAATGATCTCCAAGGGTCGGGTGCCGTGGTACCTGAACTACGAGGATCTGGGCAAGCTCTTCGAGACTGCCGAATCCCACGCGAATGTCCGGTTTGGTGCAATCCATGCCATCCTGGAAATGTTCGCCGCTGCGATCGCCCGCGATCCCAATGATCGCACCAAGTTCTATCGTCACGTTTACGAAGAGATCAACGGCAAGCCGAAGACTCTCCCGACCGTGATCCCGTTCGTCAGTATCACCTTCGGCACCACGAACACCACGTCGCGTCTGATGGGCTCGTACGTTGATGAGGGCATGAACAGTGCTCTGGTCAATCCTTCGACCCGTAACGAAGACATGGAAGACATGCTGCGCCGATAACGAGGTTTGTATGACCGATAGCAATCAGTTCAGCTTCGGCTGCACGGCGCTCATGGGGACGAACAAAGCCGGCATCGTCAAGCCGGACGAGTTCGGCTATCGTCCCATGGTGCTGGGTGCGTTCAACGCATTCAACAGCGCCGACCAGTACTATCCGGTCGAACCGGCTCTGGAACTGTTCCGTCCCGACTCCGCCCTGATGCGCCGAATCAAGAATGGTTCGTTGCATGGCGAGCTCGGCCACCCCCGTAAACTCCCCGGCATGACCGATCGCGACTTCCTGATGCGCATCGCTGATATCGTCGAGCAGAACATCTGCGTGCACATCGCAGACGTGACGCTGATCCCGCGAGGGATGGTCGATGAAGCGGGCCGTCCGGTCACCGGCGTGATCGGCAAGATCAAGGGCGCAGGTCCTCACGGCCAATCGCTTGAGGACGAGCTGAACAACCCCAAGCAGAATGTCTGCTTCTCGATCCGGTCGATCACCAACGATCGCTGGGAACGAGGCCGGTACACCAAGTACCTGCGGGCCGTGTACACCTGGGACAAGGTGAACGAACCCGGCATCAGTATCGCCAAGAAGTGGCACTCGCCGGGCCTGGAGCAACTCCAGGAAGTTCTCATGGACGAGGCCGCTATCCGCTCCGTTGCTCGAGCCGTCGCACGCGACAGCAAGGATCTGGGTACGGAATCACAGCAGCAGTCCGTCATCAAGCGGCTCATGCTGGATCTGGGTATGAAGGAGGAATCAGGGGCCTCCAAGAAGACCAAGATCTACATGCCGACCACGTCGAACTGGTAAAGCACTAGATCCATCCTCCCGCTCTTCGGAGCGGGAGGTTTTGTGCGCGTAATTCTATGTCCTTAATGTCACTCATCCGAGACCACTCATGAATTCCGCAGATGCCAAGACGGCGATCAAAGATTACCTGCTCCGGCAGCCGGAGGCGATGCGCGTAAACATGACTCTGGTTACCCCGGAGAGTTTGGGTCAGAAATTGCTCCTGCATCTGAGCTATGACAACGCGCTCAGTTCGTTCCAGCCGTATATCACCAAGCGCACAGCTGAAGGTGAGGATCGTACCGTACCGCGTATCTCCACAGCTCCATCACTGTTCACGTGCTTGATGGGGTACCAGACCGAACTCAACGATTACCACCAGCGTCCGAAGGTGACCTCCGCTGATGGCCGTAAGGTGACGTTCACTGGTGGTTGGATCATCTACGGTCTGCCGTTCGATTACGCCATCCGTCCCAACAACAAGTTGGTGCCCGATGCTGATCGCACCGACGAGCACTGGTTGGTCGCCTACGACAAGATGACCACCGAGTACACGCCGGTTCGCGTCGGTAAGGTGTTCTACGATCGGGTGACCTACAAGGGACAGGATCAAGAGTTTCCGGACATCTACATCGAGATGGTGATAGAAGTCCATCCGGGCATGTCGCTCAACCTTGGAATGAATACGAACCTACCAGCGGGCTATTGGGTCGTGGAGACGAAGAACCTCCACGATAGCCGTTCGTACAAGTCCATTGATGTGCGACGAGTGAGGGAGATCACCAAGACCGACTATGAGCAACGTAAGACGCTCACAGCGGGCTTGCTGTCTCTCGACCAGGGTTTGCCAGCGTCTGCTTTCTGGTGAGCCCACAGAGGCTCCTAGAGCCTCTCAGCCCTCCTGCGAAAGCGGGAGGGCTTTTATGCCGGGCGGTTGTTTATTTATCCGTGAGGGGTATTGGGTATGACTAGCTGCCGCAAACAAATGGATTTCACACACGTATTATCCATGTGATGAGCGTGCTGCTTGTCTAACCAACCAACTCATGATCTAGGAGATCAACCAAGATGAGCGGACCCTCCCGTGCGGAGATCGTCGAACTGCGTGACCAGTGGCGCGGCTGGCTGAACAAGTACTATCCCGGCCACCCGCCGGAAAACGTCTGCCGGTTCTACGCCGATCTGGATGGACATCTCAAGTCCACGTCCGGCGCTCCGGACCTGCGACTGCGCAACATGGGCCGGCTGCTGAAGGGTCACCTGGAATCGGACGTGCGTGGTCCGGATCGCGGCAAGAGCCATCTGCTCCTGCTGGCCACCCATGCCTCGCTGATCCGCGACCGTGATCTGAGTGCGGCCAAGAAAGAAGCACGTCGTGAGTGGAATCGTGCACTCAAGGACATCCGCCATCCGCTCCACGATCTGATGCCGGTCTTCAAGGACGGCGTCCTGCAAGTGTCGGAAGACGTCACCAGCACTCAGTCGCTGGGACAGCTTCTGCGCGAGCAACTGGCCGAGAAGCCCAACTCGGCTACGGCGTAAGCAGTAACCTGGAAGGGAGCCTTCGGGCTCCCTCTATGGCGTAACACCAATCCCCTAGGGCAACTCCGCCCAATCCTTCAAGCAACAGGAATGTCTCATGAGCAAGAAAGAAAGCAAGCCCGTCATCGCCGCCGCTCCGGTCGAGTTCTCCGCGCTGGTCGAGAAGATCGGCACCGAGACCTACAAGCACAACCACGTGGTCGAAGGTGGCATCATCAAGGGCAAGGATGATGGTGAAGCCGCCAAGAAGATCTACGAGCTGAACGCTGCCGAAGCCAACCTCGATCTCGCCACGATCCGTCGCGTCCACGACTACGACGCGACCTTCGCCGCCGGCGATCTGCTCGGCGCCGGCCGCCTGGCCGCCGATGCCTTCAAGGCCAACCCGGACCTGCGCAGCGTCACCCACGACATCAAGATGGGCCACAACCGCCTGGACCTGGCCATCCATCCGGATGGTGGCGTCGATGCCCGCTTCCTGGCCCGTGGCGTCGGCAGCTCGGGCAGCCAGTTCGGCAAGGTCCGTGCGCACGTCAGCGGCCTGGTCAAGGGCGCGCTGGACCCGGACAAGAACTGATCCAGTTCTGTCTGATCTGAGGCGGCCACCTTCGGGTGGCCGTCTTCACATCCCTCTTTTCATTCTCACGGTCTATGACTCCCGACACGATTCATTCCGAGATTCGTCCCAACTACTATCTGCGCATTGAACCGCGCTACCGTGAGAAGGGCATCGACAGCCTGGCTGGTTGCGAGGCCGCCCTGAGAGAGGCAATCTCTCTGTTCGATCACACCAGTGGCATGGATCCGCTCTACGCCAAACGGCGTCAGCAGGTCGAGATGCTTCGCAACTACCTGGCGTTCGTCAAGTCCAACTTGCCGCCCCAGCCGGTTGTGGAGAAGTCCTGGAAAGACCACATCCTCACCACGCCACAGAAGATCGGTGCGACCATCGGTCTGGGTCTGTTGCTGATGTGCATGTGGATGTTTATCGATGGTGCGATGTCGTTCTTTATGCATTAGAACGATCGTGTGACTTGTAGCAGGAGCTCCCATGGACGTCTTCACCATTCAGCTGAGCAACTGGCGTGTCGCCGCTGAGCGAGGCATTCGCGTCATCAATGCCACGTACAAAGCAAACCATCCGTTCTTCGCTCCCAAAGGCCAGATGGTCTGGGACTGGAAAGACGGGAGGATCAGCTGGGATGAATACACCCAAGCTTATCGCGCTCTGATGAGCCAGAGCGTTCGCGAACATCAGGTGGAATGGGACGAGTTCCTGTTGCAGCACATGACTGATCGTGTCGCCATCGGATGCTTCTGTCCGAATGACGAGCACAAGCACTGCCATCGACATCTTCTGATTCCGATGCTCGCCAAGTACGCAGCGTACCGTGAGATCCCGTTCACCTACTTCGGTGAGCTGACCCCAGATTCGACCTGACGTGGGTTGTTCGTCAGACTCGTGTTCCCCTAACAACCACTTCCTCAAGAGACAAAACGATGTCCGAAGAAATCAAGAACTCGAACGAAGACCAGATCCGCGTGATCGTGGAAATGGAAGAAGGTCAGGTGACCAACGTCCATGCCAACCGACAGAACGTCGAAGTGATCTTCCTCGAGTCGGTCACCGAAGAAGTCGAACAGGCCGACCGCACCGCCGTCGAGCACAACGGCTCGGTCGTCGAGTACGTCGCCACCGTCCACACCCCGAGCCTGTCCGATGCCGGCTGGGAAGAATCGGTCATCGCGGCCGTGCGCAATCGCGTCGGCGCCGAAGCCTGACGCACATGCCCTCCCCTACCTTCGGGTAGGGGAGGGAGCTTATGCCGCTTTTGTTTTAGGGTCGATCTAAACGAAATTCAAATACATAACACCTCCACGAGTAGTAGCCCTACTCCTCTTATCCCTGCAGCATCCCTTCTAGTTAACTCGAGGTTTACCGCATGAGCATTGCAGCCGCTACCCTGTTCTCCATCGCCGCCCTCCACGCTCCGGTCGCCGCCATGCGTCCGGAATGGCAGGACCCGCTCAACAACTGCCAGAACCTGGTCCACGTCCCGATGGACAATCCGACCATCGTGCGCATCAACGAAGGCCTGACCGCTCTGGTCGTGCCCCGTGATGCCGGCGTCAACGACGTGCTGATCCAGCGCGGCGACAAGGTGACCATGGTCACCGACTGGGATTCCACCCACCCCGATGAAGCAACCGCAGGTACCGCCAAGCTGGTGGACTTCCTGGTTGCCTCCAACCCACGCGTACAGTCCACCTTGGAGCAGGTGACCAAGGAGTACATCAACTTCTAAAACAACGATCTCAAGGAGCTACATGAAAATTCAGGACGTCTTCGAAATTGCTTTCCATAAGGCTACCCAGTATGTGGATGCTGGGATGCTGGTTCTCGATGAGAACGATACCCCTACCAAGCTGTTGACTGACTATAAGACCAAGTTGGTCAACCACAAGCCCACCATGGAATCGTTCATGATCGGGGGACGTCGTGGTTTGATTCTCCCTGAGTCGTATCTGGGTCGACACATTGTGTTGATCGAGCGTGTTCCCGGTAACCGTAACAGCGTGATTGCATACCTGCGCTTCATGGATACCCATGCCCGTACCCTGGGCTACGACAACCGTCAGTTCGTATCGGTTCCGCTGAGCTATGGCAACCACAAGCCTAGCGTGGCACAGAACCGTAATCTGGAGCGAGTGATGACGCACCTGCGTCGTTTCACTTACAACCAGTGACGGCATAGTCTGCCCCGCCTACCCTCACAGGTAGGCGGGGCCATGGCGTTTGTCTGGGCCTTTTTTTTTTACTTCGCCAGCAGGGTTGCCGCTGATCTAAGGATTTGCCTTAGAAGTCAGGGCGGGTCCGGCACTATCATGTCCGGTGTATGACGGGACGAAGACCGTCTATAAGTGGCCTAGGGGCACTGCGGTATCTAACCGGGATCGTATCGGCGCATGCGCGGTGCCCTCGTGGGCTCAGAGGCGAAGTAGGGAAAACAGACCCCAGGGCCGACAAGGGCCCTGGGGATCTGCAACGGTTGCCCGGAGGGGTAGGTCTCCGGGTTTCCAGCCCGGCCTGTCATGGCAGGTCAGGCGAGCCGGCGCGTACGCCGGCAGGCGGTCCAGGGGGTAGCAATCCCTGGTATCGGGCCCGCGTCGCAACGCGGTGCCGAACTAGGAGCGGACGTGCGCAGCTCCTGTGCATCGGAAGCCCCCGTGAGTTCCCTTGCCGTAGTCTACCGGTCCAGCCCGCTACTGCGGCCCTGTTAGAGGGGTCGCGGGGCATTTACGTGGTAGGTGTGGCGACTCCCGATCATGGGAGGGAAGATTGGAGACTACTCGGCTTAGATGAAGCCACGTCCGCTAGAGGGGACGATACAAAACGTCGAGGTCAGACTGGATCATCGCTAGGGAAGTCTATGTCTAAACCAGTGCCTTTACGTTGGTATCGTCGAAACTGGTGTGGTGAACATCACCACTACACCATGGGTAATCAATGGGACGTTTTTACATAGTTTGCGGAATAAAGCTCCCTCCCCCGAAAGGGGAGGGAGCTTTTCTTCCAGGTGCTGCGGATCCGCTTAGCGCTGGATCTTGGTCTGGTCCACCTGGGTGAGCATCTCGGCGTAACCGCGATCGGCTGCCTTGACGTCGGCGGTGATGTCCTGGAGCAGCGGCTGCTGCAGGTTCGGGTTCATGCCGCCCAGGTTGTAACGGTCCAGGATCTTCTGCGCCAGGCGCTTGGGACCGTAGCCGTGCTGGGTGATGGCGGTGAACTCGACCGTGTAGTCGCGGCCCTGGCCACCGGCGGTCATGTCACGCGAACCGGTGATTTCGCCGGAGGTCTTCGGCATCATGTTGGTGCACAGCCAGGCCTCGAGGACCTTCTTGTGGACCGGATCGGGCTCGTAGAAGAGCACGGTCATGCCGGTGTAGTCCGGCAGCAGATCGGTCGGACCGCTGCGGCCGTTGGAGATCACCGTCGGGTACTTGGTGATCGGGTCCATCATGATGCCGGTGATCCAGTTGGACAGCAGCGCACGCACCGGCTTACCCTGACGTTCCGTCCACACGAAGGTGGGGGTCGACTGGGCGCGGGTCACGTTGCTGATGTCTTCCTGGACTTCACCGCCACCGCCGAACGGGTTGGACTGGAACTCCACCGTCAGAGTGGCGTTCAGACCTTCGATCGACTTGGCCTGGAGTTCGACCATGGACTTGAGGGTCCGGATGTACAGCTCGGGGCTGTCCAGGTCGTTGAAGCCCAGGGGCGCGGCCAGCAGAACCGCGATGAGCGGCTTTGCGACGTAGGCAGAGCTGGAGACGTAGCCGTTGATGTCGGTCATCGGACCGAACTGGCCGCCACGGCTCAGGTTGAGAACGGGCACCGTCTCATACGCCGCGTAACCGCGGTTGTTGAGAATGGCGTCGCTGTAACGCAGTTGGCTGTTCACTTAGGAACTCCTCGAGCAGCTGGTTTATAGACGTGTGGGTAAAGCGCGACCCTTAGGTCGCGCTCTCCGTCAGATCGCTCATGCGACGAGCAACGATCGTGTAGGTGCCCACGGTACGCATGTTGTTCGCGTACAGGTTGACGCGGGTCTGCCAGCTGTAGCCACGCTGACGGTCATCGTCGGTGAAGAACGTGTTCGGTTCGATGACGAAGCGGTTGTCGAAACGACCGTTGGACAGCGCCAGGATGCGGTTGTCCGAACGTTCGATCAGCTGCTCTTCGGTCAGGTCCGAACGACCGGTCAGTTCTGCCCACACGCGGAAGCAGACCTTGGTCAGCTCCACAGCGGCGAACATCGTGATCGGGCCATTCAGCACCGAGGTGTCGTCGTCGTACACGGTCTGCACGGCCGGCCAGAACAGGCTGGCGCGATCGAAGCGCTGTGCCCACACCAGGTTGTTGTCCCAGTCCTTGTTGCGAACGGCCGCCGACTTGAAGGTCGCGTTGACGGTGTTCGAGTTGAACAGGGTGATCTGGTTGTTCGGGCTGACGTCGAAGCCCAGGCCCGGACGCCACACGCCGTTGCCGGCACCCATGTAGTTGGCGCAACGATCAGCCAGTTCGATGGTCAGCGGCAGCAGGCCGGCGTAGCCGGAGTCGTTGATCAGGTAGCCGGAGTGGCCAACCACCAGCGCACGGCAAACGCCGGTGCCGAAGATTTCCGATTCCGGATACACGCGCAGAGCAGTCGACAGTGCGACGGCCATGGCCGATTCGTCAGCCGAGTTGTTCTGCGGCTGGCTCACGTCCTGGGTCGACAGCACGATCCACATGTCTTCACGGCGGCCCAGGATGGTCATGGCGGCCATCTTGGTGTCCAGCGAGAAGCCGGTGTCGTACCAGCAGCTCTGCGGGTACATCGCCTTGTCCAGCATGTCGATGCCGTTGGTGCCGTAACCGGTCAGCTGGTCACGCACGGCCTTGTCGAACTCGGAGTCGGACATCGTGCCGTCACCGCCGCCTGCCGACCAGTGGCTGGTCGTGCCGGTGAAGTTCAGACCGCCGTCACGGGCGGACAGGACCTGCACCGAGTAGTACGGGACGTTGTCGATGTTCACGCCGGTGAACGGGTTGAGCGTGTACAGCCACTCTTCGATCTCGGCTTCGACCTGGGCGTACAGGGTGCCGTACTCGACTTCGTCGGCAGCCAGTTCACGCAGCAGCTTTTCCAGGTTGGCCTTGTAGATGTGCACGCGGCCGAACGGACCGTAACGATCCGGGAAACCACGCTGACCGACGGTCTGGTAGGCCTGGATGAAGCGGTCCTTCACGCTCAGGCGCGCGGTGGTGCTCGGGTTGACAACACCGTCCTTCAGCGACAGGTCCAGCGAGGTATCGCTACCGTTGCTGGCGACCGGCTGAGCCGAGGACTCGGCGTCGGCACGCTCGACGATCTGGAAGCGGTACAGCAGCGACTTGGTGGCTTCCACCAGACCGCTGTTGATCGGCGCCAGCGACTCGGTGGTCGGCACGTCGATACGCAGGCCCTGGTTGTTGCCGTACTCGCCCTGCCATGCGGCTTCGAACTCGATGATCGGCATCACGTTCGACTGGATGCCCGAACCGGACATGATCGAACCGGTCTTGGAGGTGACCGAACCGAAGGCTTCGTCACCGTTGATGCCGGCCCACTGGTTGCGGGTCCACTTCAGCTTGTGACCGGGGATCTTGGCGCCAGCGCCGGTGACCGGGATCAGCTCGCCAGTGGTGGTGCGCAGGAACTTCTTGTCCGCATCGCGCTGGTACTGCTGGATCTCGTCCTTGACGTAGTCAGCCGAAAGCAGCAGTCGGGCCGGCGGCGGGGCGTCGGCCGGGATGATGCGCTGGCCCATGACCGCGTTGCCACGACCCATGACGGTCGAGGTCAGGAACGATGCATGGTTGTAGTACTTGCTGCGCGGGTCGGTGGTTTTGGCACCGAAGCGCTGGGCGAAAGCATCCCCCGAGCCGAGGAACGGCTTGTCGCCGCCCTTCTGCGCATAGAAGAAGATGTGCGGCAGGTGGGTCGGCACGCTCTCCGGGACATAGACGGGCGGCCGGCCGCTCTGATCGTCGAAGCCCGTGAAGACGGCCTGCGGGGAACCGTTGTTGATGGGGTTCATTGGAAAAACTCCTGAATTTCCTGGTTACCAGTGGTGTCTGTGTCAACCTCGGATCGCGACTCCGAGCACAGGTGTTGGGCGTTGACGCAGGTGACGCTGACTTATGCTATAGCAATGGAGTGATGTCGCGCATCATAGTAATAGTTCGCCGACAATACTCAAACGCTGGAACTATTCACCAACCTTTAGTGGAGATTTACGATCATGTTTCTCAACCCGTACGACACGACCGCTTTGGGAGCATTCCCGATCAAAGCAATCGTGGAACAGCTGAAGGTTCTGGCGGCACAGAAAGCACTGCTGTCCGTCTCCATTGGTGATGGCGCTCCGATCCCAAATCTGTACCAGGTCGATCCGCGTGATAAGGAAACCAAACCCTTCAATCACCCGATCGTTTTCGAATCGTTCGGCAAGCGTTACACCGTCATCGACGCCCGCTCGTTCACCCGAGGTGGCGCGGATGGTGCGGTGACCATCACCAACCAATCCGAGTACAAGCTCGCCTGTCTGCGCGGCGCGCTGTCCCTGGGTTGGGCCACCGATGGTCCGCAGGAGTTCCTGGACTTCGCCGACGTTCCGGCACGTGTGTTCACCAACCTGATCTCGGCGATGCTCAACCGTCGCTTCGGACTGGCTCCGGGCGAATCGCTGCGCACGATGATCGTCTCGGCCATCTACTTCTACAGCCTGTTCGATTCGGGCGTAGGTAACCTGGGTGAAGCCGACAAGGTCCGCATGCTGCGTCGCCTGACCAAGATCGCATCGTTCGACACGCGTGTGGTCGAAGAGATCCTGGACATGGATCTTCCGCTGCGTTCGCTGCAGGGCTTCTGCGAATCCATCCAGCAGGCTGTCCCCACCCCGCGTCTGCAGTCCCTCAACGCTGGTCTGCTGGCCACGATGCTGGGCGGAATGTGGTTCGGTGCAGCTGCTCGCGAAATCGCTTTCGCTGCGTTCGAGTATCCGCCCTACATGTATGCCCTGTGCTACATGGGCGGTGTCGACCGCGGCCTGAACAAGACGTACATCGGTGCAGAGGTCCAGAACGTCGGTCGCAAGGCCGGTGTTGTCGACTCCTTCGTCCGTAGCGTCAACCACTATGTCGAGGATTTGACCCATGGCTGATTTCCTTGTTGAACATGCGCGTGAGAATGTGTGGTGCTCTCCGCGTATGGACCACCAGGTGATCTTGCAAGCCAAACGCGTCTCCGCTCCGAATGGCGAACTCAACGCCATCAACCTGATGTGGGACCAGATTCCGCTGCCCGAGCAGAAGGTCCGGTTCCACGTCTTCCAGATCGGTCAGGCTTACGCACCGCTGCTGGGGCTGCCGCCCCTGCGTCGGATGTGGTACCGTCTGTCCAAGGCCATGATCGACAACAATCTCATGGCCGATATCTACATCAACAACGGCCTGCAAATGCCGCGTGGTGATACGTGGATTCTGATCACGGAAGACCGAGCGATTCTCGTGGCTGTGCGCGATCAATCTTGGTTGCCGGCTGCCCGTACCGAATCAGTCTACCTGCGTCTGTACAGCAACTCGTTCTTCAGTTCGCGTCGCTCTGACGATTTCCACCATCGCATCAGTGTGGTGTCCCATCGCTTCAAGGACATGAATGGCGTTCTGTTGTTCCAGCAGAACTACATCAATCATCAAGCACTGCGTGGTCACACATCGCTCTACATCAACGGTCGTTTGACCCAGACGTTGGAGCCGATGAAGATCAAGGCGGGCGACGTCATCGAGTTCGTCTACGATTCGACCATCAAGCAGATTCTGGAGTTCAAGGTCAACGAGCTCGATTACTTCGAGTCGACCAAAGACCTCAAGCGCAAGTATCTACTGACCCACGCTGGCGACCAGGTCGGTGGGGAGATGATCGACTACCGTGACGACATCGACATCTACCTGATCCGCAAGTCCAAGATCGGCAACGTTCAGGACCAGTACCACGGCGTGTACTACCACAAGAACCAGGACGATGCGTTGCGGATGGTCACCCACCGCGATTACTCGATCGCTGTTCCGTACGTGACCGGTTACCTGAACGACAACTCGTGGCTGGGCACCAACGACGATGTGATCGTCCAGATGCGCATCCGTGAGGGCGGCTACGCCCGTCCGCTGACCTTCGAGCATCACCGCATCCACGAGCTGTACAAGCTGTCCTACCTGGATCGTCACATGGCGATGGTGGGCACCGAGTCGACCGTGAGTGTGTGGAAGGCCGACAGCCTGGAAGCCTCCGAGTATGTCCAGCTGATGGACGCTCGTTGGGCTGGCGTCACCCGTCCACTGGCTGAGCAGGCGTACGGCTACAACGCTGTGGCCTGGTACGAATCCAACACGCCAATCAAGATCACGGTGGACTCGGGCAATCGTCACGCCCACATCCCCTACGGTCTGCAGTGGGGTTCGACGGTGTATGAGTTCGACGCAGCTGGCCTGCTGTTGAACTGGTACTACTGGGCCGGCGGTAGCATGTACCATCCGCAGAACCCGGAGTGTACGTTGGTGGAGGTCGTCAAGGGTCGTTCGGGCTACAAGATCAACACGGTCTTCGGTCAGGACACTCCGGTCACGATCAAGCCAGGGGTGAACTACCGCTTCTACATCGCTCCGATGGACTCCTCCGGCGCCCGTCAGGACCGTTGGGAGGACTGCACGGGTGATGAGACTCGCTACGTCATCGTGGACGGTGTGGTGCGTTGGACGGTCAATCCGTTGGCCTGGGCCACTGCGGTCAAGTCCGATGAAGAGATGTTGTCCTACCGCCTCCCGATGGAAGCGGCCGATGGCTTGTTGAAGTTCTCCATCGACGGTACGGCCATCTACCCGAGCTCGCCGCAGGGCATCTGCGGGATCATGCCGGGCAAGATCGATCTGTGGTTGAACCGGAAGGCGCTGATCAAGGACCTGGACTACTTCATCAAGTGGCCGGAGATTGTCATCGTCAACAAGGAATACCTCAAGGCCGACGGCAAGCAGGAAGTCGTGGTTCGCGTCAGTGGTTTCTGTCAGGAAGACATGACGCTCCAGCCGACTCCGGAGTATGGGTTCGTGCGTTGGGGACTGCTGTCCAAGAACCGTCGCTACAACGTCCGGGATGACCGGGTGATGCGCATGGTGGTTCGCGGTGCAGTAATCCATCGTGACGACCTGAAGTTCTCCGAGGAAGACTCGGGCGTGCGTCTGCCGGAATCGTTCAACGGTTCGCCTTATCTGATCGATGAGGTAGTGGTGCCGATGGGCGAGCTGGTCAGTCAGGATTGGTTCGACTTCCGTGCTCGTTCCCAGGCGGTGGATAAGGAGATCGAGGATTACCTGACCATCAAGCTCCCCGAGCCGGCGGAACCGAATCCGAACATGTACAACAACGGCAAGTACTGGTTGTTCTCGCCCTTCAGTTCGGTGGTCATGCATCACCTGCAGTTGGGGTACATCTCGATGGAAGGTTTCCGCGGTCAGTACTCCGACCGTGACGTTCTGGAACGCCTGAAGGACTACGAGTATCTGCTCGACTTCGAGCCGACCCGTCGTGAGCTGGTCTACGATCTGATCAACGTCCACCCGCACGACAAGTTCCAGGTCCAGCGTTTGGATCTGTACCAGTACAACTTCCTGCGGCGCGCAATCAAGGTGTTCTTGGACGACAAGGTTGACATGAGCCAGTTCATCGAGCTGGTGGAACCGACGTCGTAATTTGCGTTATCCCGTGAAAGCTTTACCGCGAGTAGCGGGATCCCGCATTTAACCAAGGAATATACCGATGGAACTCTCACCCCTGAGTCCGATTCAGTTTCTGCTGGAAGCGCTGAGCGAAGAATTCGGCGAAGTGCTCCAGGTCAAAGGCAAGATCAACCGTTTCGGCATGGACTCGTTCAAGCCCACCGATCCGGCCAAGAAGACCAACCGGACCAAGTTGGTCGAAGAGATCAACGACATCAAGGCGTTGCTCGAACTGCTCGAAGAGTGGGCTGCCGAGAAGCCTGATCTGTTGCCGGGTCTGGGTGATCGCGAGTTCATTGAAAAGCGCATCCAGAAGTTCCTGCACTTCGCTGGCGTGACCCGCGAGCTGGGTCTGCTCAAGGGCGAAGAGCTGGAAGGTGATGGCGTCACCGAATCAACCGCCCCCGTACATCAGGAGGAGCCGGAGCTGTCCGCACAGGACCAGGCAAACACTCCTCCCCCGACCACTCCGGATCCCACCGCAGCCGGTCCGACCCAGTAACCGCAGTACAGAAAGAGGAAGGGCCCAATGGCTGATCTACCCTTGCCGCCGGATATCGACAAGAACGTCGATCGCGGCTGGCGTATCTGGAACATCAAGGAAATCTACGTTCCCGGCGGTGATGGCCGGATCGTACCCAACGCCAACGACCTGATCCAGGACTACGACAACGGCTTCCTGCGCGTCATCTCGGTGGACTACACCACCGGCATCAGCGTTCGCCAGCCCTGGACCGTCCCGCAGCCGGGCGGCAATGTCGACGAAGACGTGATCGTCGGTTCCGGTCCGGGTTACACCACCGAATCGTTCCGCGTCCTGCTCAACACCAACACGATGCCGTTCACGCTGACGTGCGATTCGCGTCTGCGGGTGTTCGGTACCGAATCCCAGTACATCAAGATCTTCCGCGGCACCGACATCTCGGCCGTCACCGGTAAGGTCATCTCGATGTACTATGACCAGTCTGGTCAGTTCCTTGGCGAGAACATCCCGCTGGAGATCAACCGGCAGCCGGATGCGCAGAACGTTGCGCAGAAGAATCCCAAGACCGGCTACACCAGCTATCGCATCGATGACGGTGAAATCGTCACTGTGGTGGCCTACGGCGCGCAAGGTCAGGTGACCGATGTGTCGCGTTGCGTCATCATGAATTCATCGTTCGCTCGCCGTGCGTCGGATTCGATGAAGTACGTCCGCGAGATCGCGCTGGAATCGACCTGGCTGTCGCCCTCGGATGAGCAAGTCATCCAGGTGCCGATCAACGCCCCGGTGACCAACCTGAACCTGATCGGCCGTGTTACCTACTCCAACGGCGACGTTCGTCGTCTGCCCGTGGACGGTACCAAGTTCTCGATGGACGGTATCAACGAGTACACGGCCATGGTGGAAGGTCAACGCCATCCGCTGGTTCTGCATTACAAGCTTGCTGAGGACGAACAGTCCTACATCACCAACCCGTCGTTCGCCAACTCGATCGACAAGGACTACTACGCGGTCACGGTCGCGTTCAATGGTTCGGTCGGTGTCAAGCTGTACTGCGTGCCGGTGTGGCAGGACACCCTGACGGGTTACCGTCTGGAGTGGTACATGTACAACCTGGTTCGTTCGCAGTGGTGGAATGTCACCAACTACGTCGAGCCGGCCACCGGGTCTGCCGTCTACGACCCGACCCGCTACGGTGTTTCGCAGCGCCTGAGCTTTGCTCTGAACCTGAAGCGTGTTGATCCACGCTTTGCTGACTGGCGCCACGTCCAGACGCTCTCGGTTCAGCTGAAGGCTCCGGGCAACGAGCAGAACACCGAGAACTGGGCGATCCTGTACACCCCGGATCAGAACCCGCCGTCTGGTTTCGAGACCAAGGCGCTGGCACATCTGATCAACGACAACAACTGGGAAGTGGACATCCGTTGCGGTGCCGCTACACTGGAAGAATGGCTGAAGAAGGTGTACTACGCTCAGCAACCGTTGATGGATGATCGCAGTGAAGAGAAGGCTCCGGAGCCGAACTTCATGCTGATCCGTTCCGCTCAGTACGAGGTCGAATTGCCGATCTCGCAGTGGAACCAGACCCTGCAGATGTTGAACGTTCCCCAGCAGGGCCAGGCCATCTACATCCACTTCATGCGCCGCAATGCGTCGACCGATCTGCAGCTCGCTGTTGCAGGTCTCATCACCCATCGCTCGTAAGAAAAATCGACATAGCAGCTCTCCCCTGCCCTTACGGGCAGGGGAGGCTGTCTATCGGAGTTATGTATGATCCTATTTGAACGGGATTGGCAAAGTTACCCGGACGCAATTCCGGACATCCACACGCCCAACAGATCGTTCGTTCGCCAGTGCCAGGTCTACAAGGCCATGGGCATCAAGAACCATCTGTTTCCGCTGGCGCTCCACAATCCAGCGCTGCAGGGCGTCAACCCACACGACACGGCCAACCTCAGCCTCGAGCAGATGGTGGCTATCGGTATCGAATGCCGATTCAATCCGTGGTACTACCTGCGCGAGATCGTTCGCCTGAAACCTCAGGGTCAGGACTTCCCGCCGTCGATGGATGCCAACCGCGGCAACATCGCATTGTACTGGGCTGCGCTCAATCACATCGACGTTGGTTTGATCCAGCCGCGTCAGACGGGTAAGTCGATTTCGGCAGACTCCCTGACGAACTGGATTCTGTACTTCGGTGCGATCAATACCAACATGACGTTGATCACCAAGGACGACTCGCTGCGTCGTACCAACATCGAGCGTCTGAAGGAAATGCGCGGGTATCTACCCAAGTACCTCATCCAGATGTCCAAGGATGATCCGAACAACCAGATGGAGCTGGGTTACAGCCGTCTGAAGAACTACTTCCGTACAGCTGTGTCTCAGAACTCCGAGGCTCAGGCAACCAACGTGGGCCGTGGTGGCTCTGCGCCGTGGTTGCAGTCGGACGAAGGTCCGTTCACCAACATGATCCGCATCTCGCTGCCGGCAGCTCTGGCAGCAGGTACTGCGGTCCGTCTGCTGGCTGAGAAGGCAGGTCGTCCGTATGCGAACCTGTTCACCACTACCGCTGGCCGTCGAGATCACCCCGATGGCAAGTACATGTACGATCTGTTCCACAATGGCGCTGAATGGGATGAGCGTTTCTTCGATGCCGTGGACGGTGACGAAGCGCGCGACATGGTCAAGAAGGCCGGCCATAGCGATCGTACGCTGGTGAACATCACCCTGTCGGCTCAGCAGCTGGGTAAGTCGGACGAATGGCTGCGCCTGGCCATTGCCAACGCCGGCGGTAGTCGAGAGGAAATCGAGCGCGACTTCTTCAACGTCTGGACCTCCGGTACGCTGAGTTCGCCTCTGTCTACCCAGCTCAACGAAGCCATTCGAAACTCCGAACGAGATCCGGCTTGGGTCGAGACCGCTCCTGCTCCGTACAACTATGCCATGAACTGGTATCGTCCGCAGCATGAGATCCTGGACATCATGGATGAGCAGGCTGTGATCATCGGTCTGGATACCTCCGATGCCGTGGGTCGAGATTCGATCGTGCTGGTGGCGTCCCATCCGGAAACAGCTGAGGTGTTGGGTCTGGGTCGTTTCAACGAAACCAACCTGATGCGCTTCTCGCAGTGGCTACTTGACTTCATGCTCAAGTATCCCAAGGCCGTCCTAGTCCCGGAAATGCGTTCGTCGGCTCGTACGATCATCGACTTCCTGCTGCTGCGTCTGCCCATCAACGGACACGATCCGTTCAAGCGGATCTTCAACAAGCTGGTCGACCGGTCGGTGGAGAATCCGGAAGAGTACCGCGAGCTGAACCGTCCGATGTCCATGCGTACCGAAGCGTTCTACAATGAACGTCGCGTTTACTTCGGTGTGGCTACCGACGCACAGATCCGTCAAACGATCTACGGTCCGGTTCTGCAGAACGCTGCACGTCGCTCCGGTGACTTCGTACGTTCACGTAGTCTGTCCAGCGAAATCCGCAGCCTGGTCGTCAAGGATGGTCGCATCGATCACAAGGCCGGCGGTCACGACGACTCGGTGGTGAGCTGGCTGTTGACGCACTGGCTGATGATGTACGGTCGCAACCTGGAACACTACGGTATCGACCCGGCACGCGTTCTGCGTTCGGTCGTGCAGGTGGGTGAGGTTGTGGATCCGACCATCATGAATCAGCGTCGTCGTCGCGATGAGGTCATGGATCGTATCGAGAAGCTCGTGGAGCAGATCGCCGATACCCGTGATGACATGGTCGCCATGAAGCTCGAGTTCGCTCTGCGAGCTCTGCACGCTCAGGCTCGCGCAATGCCGGGTCAGACCGAGGAGCTGATGACCATCGACGGCATGATCGAGAAGACTCGTGAGGAACGTCGACGTCGCTACTCCAAGGGCTCGATGGCCGCACGACGTGACCGACAGTCTGGCGGTTACGGCAATCGCTACGCCTACGGCTAAGTGGGGCATAAAACGGGAGGGTCAACCCCTCCCGGTTTGTGCCGTCTCACCGCCCAGCATTCGATATCCGTGTCCGACGGTAATCTCCAGACCCTTCAATCGCGCCTGCTGAATCGCGGCTCGAAGATTCCAGCTATTGACGATCTTGGCCGTGTAGACTGTACCGTCGATCATCGTGGTTTCTGCAATGCCGATCCACCAATCAATCGGCTCGCCCACCGGCTCTCCACGATACAACCGCTGTTCACGACCTGGGGTGATCGTGATGCGCATGGATTTGACAATGGGATGCTGACGTCGGTTGACCAGTACGGTCACCGTGAATGGTTCTTCGTAAGTCACGTCGGCTTTCTGGAAGTAGCGCTTAGCGCGCGCAACCAGACGCCGTACCCTTTCCTTGATCAGCAATCCCCATTGGTTCATGGCAGCGATTTGTCCTCGCGATAGAAATGATAGCGATCCATGTGGGCATGGATCGCGTACATGTGCGGATGACGGCTCCATCGCAACAGCATCCCCACCATCGATGGATAGTAGTTCGGCTGGAAGAACTCCGATGGAATGTTCTCTTTCCATTTCCCGCAGTCGACAGCGTCATCTTCGCTATGGTCGACATGGCCCTGGACGCGGAATACACAGTACTCCACATCCGGGATCCACCAGCGCGTGTAGTTCACCCGATACACCAGGCGCTCAGACACAATGCGGGCAGCGTGCAGATCCGATTGCACGACATGCTGGAACGAGTAGTGTCGCCCAGCATGGTCCTGTTTTACGACGGTCGTGGTACGAGGTCCACGGATGCGCTCTACCCACCGCCCGATGCGTTCGAAGAACATGGACATAGGGTCAGCTCTGGTAGTAGGACATGGCCATCGAGCGCAGCACCAGATACAGCTGTACCGAGGTGCGGATCGAGGCGATGGTCGAACTGGACTTGGTGCCGGTGGCCTTCACGGTAAGCTTCTCTGCCATTTCCTTGCAGAGGATCAGCGTGGGGTTGGCCATACGCGATGCCATGTACAGCGCACGCAGACGCTTGAGCAGTGGAGCCAGACCAGCACCCTTCTGTCCAACCGTACGACGCTCACGTTCCAGCTCTTCGAAAGCAAAGATCAGCGTCTCATCGGTGAGCTTGCGGATCTCTGGGGTTTTCGGATCGTCCTGGTTCACACTCATCCACACCAGTGTATCGGTGAACAGATGTTTGGAGACCGTGGGCATGAGATCGTAGATGATGTCAATCAGCTCGGGCTTGACGAAACTGTTTCGATCGGCCATGACCTCATGGAGATATCGAATGTGGGAAGTCCAACGACGGGACTTGTCCACCAACACCGTTTCACCGTCGATGTCCAGGACGGATTTGGTGGTGCCGATTTTCACCCCTCGGGCTCGGACGTCGTAGAAGACCTTGTTCATCTTCTTGACGATCTGACGCAGGCGCGACTGGGTGTCGTTGATCATGCGGATGATCAGGACGTCGTTGTCGAACTTCTCGAACACACGGCGGTGGACCGAGCTGGGGGACAGCAGTTCCTCAGCACGCTCACGGAGCATGGCGCCCCAGCTGCCGGCTTTCTTGATGGCGAACTTGTAGCTCAGCTCGGCGTACATCGCATTCATCGACGCTTCGTCAGCGGTGAACTTGAAGTTGTGCGCCATCAGCGAACCGGTGAACTTGTACAGCAGCACCTGCATGACCTGCACAGCCGCCTCGTGCCGGACCTTCTCCGGCAGGGTCTTGCTGTTCTTCAGGGCAAACGCCAGCCAGGCACAGGACAGGTTCATCACGTCCGAGGCACGTACCCAGTTCTCATCGATCGAGTCCAGGTCCGCCACGGCGTCTTCCAACAGCACCGGGTCCAGACGCATCACGTCATTGAACCAGGCCTCGCGGTCGGTGCGTTTGAATCGCATCTTGTGCACGCCCATCGAGTAGCCACCGAAGAACTTGATGTGCTCCTCCGACTGGTTCACGAAGCCGCGCTCGAAATCGTTGATGGCCTTGACCAGGTGTTGGTCAATCCTCAGATCGCCAGCCAGCGTCTGAAATACTTCCAAAATAGTCTTCACGGTAGGAGTCCCTAGGCGCCTTAAACCTCACACACTATAGCGAAGGCGGCTAGTACCATAGGGGTAGGGGTACTATGTACAGAGACCCCCAAAGACAGTAAACAAACGAAATTCAGATACATAACACCACAGTGAGTAGTAGCAACAATCGCTTCACTCACAACCCAAACCATAGCACAGGAGTTAACTCATGTCCCACAATGTCGCCAACCTGACCGCCGTTGCCACCACCACCCAGACCAACGAAGCTCCGGCGCTGAGCGAAGCCAAGAAGAAGATCCGTCGCGTCACCATCATCGAGCTGGGCCTGATGGCCGTCGCCGTGGTGGCTGCTGTGGTGGTCGCCTCCAAGCTGTCGCCGGCAGAATAAGCCATGCGCAAGTCCGTCAAGGAGTTCCTGGAGGAGATGTACGCGGTGATCATCCTCACCCTCATCTCCGCCGGCATCGCAGCGGCTGGTGTCGCTTCCCTCTACAATCCGGTCAAGCCGCCCGCGATCTTGGCGATCGTGGCGGTGGTCGTTATGACCGTCCTCACTGTCGTGATCGGTTGGTTCCTGGTATCCGACCTGGTCCATCGTCTCCGTCACCATTCCAAAGGTAAGAAGTCATGAGCATGACCCGCAACGTCCTGGCCACCGTCGGCGCCATCACCATCGCCGTCCATGCCGTCAAGGGCTACAACAAGTACCTGCGCAAGCCGGTCGCCTCGCTGATCACCGATGCGCTCGATGCTGAGCGTTCCCGCCGTGACAGCGAGACCCCGAGCCAGCCGGCAGCTCCGGAGGCCTAACGGGCCTGATCCATCCGCCCGCCTCCGAAAGGGGGCGGGCTCTATTCCGCTTTTTAACTTCGAGGTACAACCTGATGCAAATCTCCCAACCGTCGATCCTAGCTGCCTTCGGTTCCAGCATAGCCACGTTCAACCTTGATGGCTTGCCGCTGCTGGCTATCGAGTACACCCCCAACGTGCAGTCCAAGGGCGACTACGTCACCATCATGCCCACCAAGACGTTCGATCACAGCATCCTGCGTTCTCAGCCGCCGGTTCAGATCGAAATCTCCGAAACCGAGACGATCTCGATCCCGCTGATCCAGGCACTGACCTTCGCACTCCCGGACGAAGTCGGTGTGATGGCGTACGGCAATCTCCACTCGATCACCGCGTTCCACCTGGATCCGCTCCGCTTCTCACCCGTGCCGTTCCTGATGAACGAGCATCTCGAAACGTTCTTCGAGGAATTCGGCTGTGGCTGGTGGACGGTCAAGGCCGACATGGTGGTGCGCGTCCGCGAAGCGCTGGCCAGCTACCAGCTCGAGGGGGTGTCCGATGCGGCTTAAGCGCGAGCTCTTCCCCGGCAAGCACTCCAGCCTGGTCGTCCTGTCCGATGCCGATACCGACAAGATCCTGGGCGGCTTCGAGTACAAGTACTACCCGGCAGCTCAGCCGGTGCCCGACTGCATGGCGGCAACGATGCTGATGTCGGCCTGGACCGATGACAAGCTCAAGGAAGTCGAGGTGTTCGTCGCGATCGAGAAGGCTGTCGGTAGCGATCGTTACTTCCAGATCTCGCTGGCTGCCTGAAGGCTCTGGAACTGGTCACCGACTACTGATGCCCGATACCCCACAGCCCCGTTGGAGGGCTGTGGGGACTGCCCAAATCTTATATAATTTTTTACCTACTCTTGGGAAATTGTGGATAGAAAGTATTTTTCCAGTATTTCGTTTTTCTAACTTTTGAATACGGGATATTTATCTTAGAATCAAGATCAAAATCTATTAAACATATTAAAATAAATGGTGAGTAAGAAAACACGAGAAGCGTAGCTTCGAAGTGTGTTTTTACTTAGCTTGATCTAAAAAGATAAATAACATAGGCTCTGACGAGCCCATGATTTTTGAACACCGTCAGTGCCTTTTGGGAGGCACTGACTGCGGAAGGGTCGAAAAGCGAAAGCAACGCAAACACACGAAACAGATAAACCACATGAGTTGCTTTAAGCGGCATAGCCGCCATGTCGGTACCAGCGTGTGTAGCGGGCGCCGCGGGCCCAGAATCAACGATAGTCGGTCTAGGGAGCGCTCTGAGCGGCGCGACACCGTAAGGATGGGGATCTGGTCCATTCCCTCCGTCGGAGCGTTCCCTAGGGCGTTACAGGAGATCATGTGTAAGTTCGTCTCCACGAGAACTAACTTATGAAATCCCTCAATGCCCCACGGAGACTACCATGTCATCCCACAAGCGTACCGTCTTGGTGGTGAGCCAAGCTGATTATCCCGCTCGCAACGACCTCGAATCGATCCTGAGCGAAGTGGCATCCTGCGAACACATCGTGGCCTCCCAGCTGGCTCCCGGCATGGAGTCCCAGCAGATCGACCAGGAGAACGCGGCCAAGCTCAACAGCGAGATGCAGGAAAAGCTCGAAGAGCTCCTGTCCGATCGCAAGTACACCGGTGCATCGCACGTGTTCCTGCTGCAGGGCGAAAGCCTGGCCAATCCGAGCACCATCCATTCGGGCATCCTCAAGGCCCTGATGGAGAAGGCGCTGGTGACCCAGCAGGAAGTCGTGGCTGTGCTGGTCCCGGAAGAACAGCCGTCCGAGGTTTCCTCGGAAGTGGCCGAGGCGAACTTCATCGACGCTGTGGCTTCCCACGAGTCCCTGCTGAAGGCGTTCCCCAACGTGCGGGTCTTCTCCAGTCCCGCAGCCGCCGGCGCCCACCTGGGCGCGTTCTGAGCGTCGTAGACCCATATAGCCCCCAGCCCTTTATTGGGGCTGGGGGCTTATGCCGTAAGTAGACGATCCAAAAAGATTTCAGATACTTAACATTTACATACAGCTGGGTCAGTGAGAGCCCTTACGCTGAGTTCCACCAATCCCCCTTTTCTCCTGGAGCAATCCGATGTCCGAAGTCAACACTCCTGCCGTTCTGGAACGTGGCCTGCATGTCACGTCCAAGGCCGCGCAGCGTCTGCGTAACTCGATGCAACCCACCGGTGCCTTCGGTGCTTTCGTCTCACCGGATCCGATGGTGATGGGCAATGCGCCTGCCGCCTTCGATCTGATCCTCGAACTGACCCTGATCTACGGCGAGCATCTGAGCAGCGTCGTCTGTGGTCCGTTCCTGCTCACGGTCCGCACCAACGACTACAACGACAACACCAACATCGTCGGCGCCGCTCGCGAGATCGGTGATGCCCTGCGCAGTCTGCTCCAGGAGCAGGACCCGTCGGATGGTTCCGGCCGGACCTACATCCAGAACATGACCCGCGAGGACCTGACCAACCTGGCCCTGTTCGATGCCACGGCCTCGCTGAGCACCGAGATCTACAGCGAGATCAACAAGCACCGTCAGCGCCTGCTGCCGGCCGGCCTGGTTGCACAGCACCCCGAACAGGTCACCGAAGCCCAGTACAGCTTCGGCGGCAACCGCGTGCCGGTCTACATCAACGAAGCTCGCCCGCAGGCGACCAGCCGTGATCCCTCCAGCGACTGGAGCTTCGGCCAGGGTCAGCAGACTTTCCACAACCACAACGACCACCGTCTGCTGGGTGAAGTCGGTGATCAGGAGGCCAAGCTGGCCGGTCAGCCCTACGGGATCATCCCCCCGCCGCAAGGTTTGGTGGATATGCGTACCATGCCGGCCTGGGGACGTCCTCGCCAGTACCATCGCGTGGACTTCAACGACTTCAAGGACGACTTCAAGGGCACGCCGAAGGCACAGACCGAAAGCGCGTTTGAAATCCGTCTGAAGATCGCACGGGAGTCGGGCTCTCGCACCAGCACCTATGTCGGCAATGCCGATACGAAGGTAGGGTTCAAGGATGCGGACGGAACCAAGCGCTGTGCAAGCCTGGGCGAACTGGCCGTTTACTTCCTGAACGCTCCCGGCACGCTACAGGTCATGATCGGCACGATCACCGGTCGTTACGGTGAGGAGCTGACCTACTCCGATCTCGTCGATATCGATCTGGAGCCGGGCCAGTACAGCAACGAGTACCAGACCGGCAAGGATTGGGAGATGGTGCGTCAGCTGTATCCACTGACCGGCACCAACGCCGCCGGAGAGAAGACCGCCGGCGAACCGATCCAGGACCCGGTCGTGCTGTCGACCGAAGATCTGCCGATCAACACCCCTGAAGACCGTGCCAAGGCCGATGCGATCCTCGCGCCGCACTACGGGATCGATCCGGAGAACGAACCGACCGGTCAACCGGAAGCGGAAGTCGTGAAGGATCCGGAGGCGGAGTCGATCGAAAGCAATGAGCGGGCCGCTGTGGCAAAGTTGGTCGAGGAGACGAAGTTCATTCGCCTCTTCATCGACGACGGAACCAATCCGCACTGGATCATCAAGGACGTGCACGAATCACTGTGCAAGATCCGCCGAGGCGGAATCGAAAGCAGCCAAGGCATGGAGATGGCCCTCTACCTGCCGGCGTTGTTGGCGAAGTATCCCAATGACCTGGAGCTGGAAGATGGTGGGAAGTTCGTCCGTGTCAAGGACTTCGCCCCCACCGACACCAGTATCGGTGACTGGGATCGGGCCGTGTGGGTGGAGCTGTACCTGAAGAAGTTCCCGCTCCCTGAAAGTGCGTAAGTAACACCGTTCCATGGCGACCCACCCCTGACATCTCCCCAGTGTCTAGTACCAAAACCCCTGAGGTACGATGGGGGTGGGTCGCCACCTTTTGCTTTACCCTACCTACCAATCCCTTTTACCCAATCAAGAGTGAACTCACATGGGCTTTTTCTCGAACATCTCCAACGCCTTCCGCGACCTGTGCGCTACCCATCGTTTCGCCGACTCCCCGGACATCAACCTGCTGGAAGACCCCAAGCGCCGCTGCTTCACCAGCCCGCGTACCCAGGGCCATGACATCTTCCGCATCCTGGACCGCAACACTGATCTCCAGAAGATCCTGGACAAGGCCAACAACCAGTTCAACCTGGTGCGCTTTGCCATGATCGGCCAGGAAATCCGTGCGCTGTTCTATCGCGCGGCTACCGACCTGATCCCGGCCGAGGGCGTGTTCCCGGTCTACAATCCCGAGTGGGAGAAGTCCGGCGTGTTCCACGTCGTGATCGAAGGTCAGCGCGCCGAGCTGATCCAGAACCACTACGTGATCCGCTCGCTGGTGTACGACGGTTACGAGCCGTACTCGGCGATCACCCTGCCGCTGACGGCTGACGAGATCCGTCAGTTCGAAGGCAATTGGTACCTGCCCAAGGTCGAGCCGTCCGTGGAGGCGGTGGCCTGATGGCGGAGAATCGCAGGTTCATGTACGAGGGCCGGCCGTTCATCATCCCGGTGGCGTTTGCCGATGACTACGTGGTTCGCAAGCGCTGGGTGGAGGACAGCCGAACCAAGAAGGTCGATTCGGTGGACTGGCTCTACCACATCGAGTCCCGCAGACGTAGTCTGAGTAGCCTGATCTGGTTCGCCATCCTGACCACCGTCCTGGTTGTCTGGAACAGGTTCGGCGGGCTGCCCAACGGATTGGCGATCGCCATCTTCGTACCGCTGGGCTACCTCCTGCTTCTGATGAGCAAGTTGTTTTACAGCCGCTCCAAGGAGCTCGGTACGGACTTGATGAAACTGATCGTTTCATCGAGCATCATCGGCTACTGGGCGCATGGCGATGACATGCGTCATCCGGTTCGTCAATGACAGCATAAGTCCCCCTCCCCAATTGGGGAGGGGGACGATACCGGACTTTTCTTTTTAGCCCCAGCTGGTCGTACCCATGCGGGTAATGCGGCGGCGGGACAGTTCGTCGTTGAGACGGACAGACTTGACCCAACGGCCATTGACCATCGTGGTGTACAGTTCTTCCGCATCGGCCATCGCTTCGACCTGACGCTTGAACTCACCCAGGTCACGACCACCGATCATCACATCACGACCGATCTTCATCATCAGGGTGTTGTAGATGTACGACTTGACTGCGTAGGTCACCAGTTCGGCGAACACAGGAATCAACGGCGGACGCATCTGACTCAGTTCCGGATCGTGATCCAGGTAGCAACGCAGATGGGTGCGGGTCGGTACTGCGGTCATGTCCGTGATCAGTACGGTGTTCTCACCGATCAGCTGGACGTTGGTGGTCTCGGTCATGGCGATACCCAGGTGCGAGCTCAGCACACCGTTCATCGCATCGGCCGTGGTGTTGTAAGCCGTGGTCGACTGGAGGTAGTTGCCGTAGGCTCGCTGGTCGCCGTAGGCCATGGCCAAAACACGGGAGATGGTACGCCCACCGGTGAGTTCCTTGGGGACGCGGAACACTGCCGAGAACTGGTCGATGTATTCGGGGATCACACCGGTCATGTCGACCATGTGCAGCTGACCGCCCTGGAGATTGATGTCCACCAACACTCGATCGACAATCACCTTTTCGCGGATGGCGTAGTCGAGATTGGTCGAGGTCGGTGTACGGAACGGCTGGTCGTCGATGAACGCCGCAGCCAGAATCTCCTGGGGAATCTTGAAGCGAATTTCCTGGAGCGCCTTTTGGATGGCATTCATGGCAGATCTCATGAGGGAAAAGAGGATCATAGATTAGACTATTCCCTTACTACACCCTGAGAATCCTTTACAGAAGTCCATGATCTTTCAGACACATATTACCCCCATGTACACTAGGAGAAGTTCCCATGTCCCGTAGAAAGTCGTCCAAGTGGTTGTGGTGGATAATTGCAGTTGTCGTGTTTTTCTCGCTGTGGATCTACGTGGGCAGTCGGGTTCCTTACCTGGAACCGACCTCCAAGACCGAACCACTGCCGAGCGACGTGTACGTCAAGCTGGCCGCAGGATCGCCCGAAACGATCCTGTACGGAAACACGTTCCCCATGGCCAACGGTATCAAGACCGCCGAAGGCTATCCGATCTTCGAGTTCACGTGTGATGTGGTGACCACCGTCTGCGTGGATTACCACGAGCAACCGATCGCCCAGATCGACGAAGCTGCTACCCGACTGCCGCCCGTCCGCTACTCCTCGATGGAGGCCGGTACTGCGGTGTGCGTGTTGGGGCTGTGCTATGACGAACGCGGACGCCTGATCGGGTCTGATCCCAGAAACTTCGACGAGCGATAATCGACATGTCCAGAGAACTCGCAAATCAGCTTCCCAAAACCCAGGGATGGGTCAGCTCACAGGAACACTACTTCGCTCCGCTGGATATGTCCGTTGAGGGCCAGCGAGCAGTGGCAACCTACCTGATCAAGCACGATCCGGTGTTGACCAAATTGATTCGCGACAACTGTGCCCGCCAGTGGGGCATTGCGTTGCGGGTAGGCAAGCATACTGCCCACCTGCGAGTGTTCGACCTGGACACCGCTCGTACCGATATCACTCCCTACACCGGCTGTGAGGGTTCGGTCTTCAAGGTGACCGACAAGCGCGTGAGCATGCACGATGCTTCCGATGCCGAAACGCGTCAAATTATGCAGTGTCGTCCGTCGCTGTACGCCGACCGGAACTTGACCGAGTCCGAGATCGCGTTCATCAACGACATTGCAGACCTCTATCCCATCAAGTCGCCGCTTGCTCGACAAGCGCTGGTGGCATAACAATCCCTCGAACGCTCCAAGGAGAGCTCCATGTCTGAAGTAAGCGAACGCCCGCGCGGCACCCTCAGGTTGTACGGCGCTGGCGGCACCGGCGTCAACATCGTCCGCAACTTCGAGAAGACCCGCGGCCAGATCCATCCGGGAATGGCCACGCTGCACCCGGTCTACGCCGACACCTCCCGCTCCAACATCCCGGCCAACCTGGATGACAACTACTGCTTCATCATCGCCAAGTCGATGACCACCGGCAAGGACATCGACGGTGGTGGTAAGGACCGCGCCCTGAACGGCGACGAGGTCGTGGCTGCCATCAAGCCGCTGCTCAACGACCATCCGCCGATGGACATGAACGTCGTGGTCTTCTCCACCACCGGCGGCTCCGGTTCGGTGATGGGTCCGAGCCTGATGTCCGAGCTGGCCTCTCGTGGTCACGCCGTGATCGGCCTGGTGGTCGGTTCGGTGGCTTCGGCCAAGGAAGTCAAGAACGCCGTTGCATCGTTCAAGACCCTGGACAACCTGGCTCGCAACACCGCCAAGACTCCGCTGGTGATCTACTACCAGCAGAACACCCCGGAACTGACCCGTGACGAGGTCGATGCGATCATGCACACGGCCATCTCCTCGATCGCCGTGCTGGCCTCGCGCCACAATGCCGAAATGGACCGCCAGGACATCTTCCATGCCCTGCGTCCGGATCGTGCGCTGAAGGCCGAGCCGCGCGTACTGACCCTGGACATCTTCCGTGACAACAAGTCCCTGGAAGCTGAAGCGGCCGACGGTGCCAACTACGTGACCCTGGCGTCGCTGTACGAGAGCACCTCATCGACCCCGACCACCGTTGCGCCGGCCTATTCGGCCGTGGGTTACCTGCCGGAAGAGCTGGCGGCCAGCCAGGGCCGTTCGACCAAGGACGGTTTCACCGACCCCAATCAGCGTCCGGCAGTGGGTGGTGGGAGCCTCACCTTCCACCTGGGTACTCGATCGGATGAGTTCAATCCGATCTTCCAGCACCTGGTCTCCCGCGACGAAGAATTCGATCGCCTGACCAATGCTGCGCCCCCGGCCAAGACCCTGCTCACCGGCAACGAGACGGTGTCCAGCGGCGGCATCATCTACTGATCGGCCTGTCGCCGGAGTGCCTACGGGCACTCCGGCTTTTATGCGCCAGCGTATTTTTTCACGCAAAGCCTTGTACCATATAGGTTTCCATGCCATTGACGACCATGTACAGAACACCCGATTACATTGTGGGTAACGTCGCCCCTTCTCAAGTCTCCTTCGGAATCACGGAGTCGATGACCATTACCCGCGGTCCGGTAGATCCCCACTCGGTCGCACTCGGCAATCTCCTCAGTATCGACACACGCCAGTCCGGAAAGTCCACGCTGATTTCCGATAGCGTTCAAGCCCAGCTCGAAGCGGTCCCCCAGGACAATGTGGTGCCGATCATCTTCTCGATGAACATTGAACACCTCATCGGTCAGGATAGCTTGAAGCGAATCCATCGCTGCGGATTGCCCGAGACGATCCTGCTGGACATCTACATGTCCTGGCGCACGATCTACAAACGCCCACCGTCGACCAACGCAGACTTCGCCCAGTTCTACAGGTATTTCCAGGACCAACTGGAATTGATCTACGAGGGTATCGGTCTGCAGCTCCCCATCCAGACCACGCCGATCACCGTCTACAGCACGCTCGATTCGATGATCGCAGGAGAGATGGACTTCCTCATCGGTGCGACCTACCAGATCGGTGCTCATGCGGAGCTGCACTTGGGAGCAACCCTGGCGCAGATGCCGGATCACGAGTTCGTGTTTGACAGCGTACGGGAAGTACCGGGTGTGGACAGCCTGTCGCTGACCATGGTCCACGATCCCCGTATGGTGACTCCCGGTGAGGATGATCCGATGGAGATGGGCCCGACAGGTCCGAGGAGGCTTCTCAAGGACGCGGTGGTGCAGCCCCTCAGCCCACCAAGGGGCTTCATCCCACTCATCGTTCCCCCCACGGATCTTTCCGGCAGCTCATCCGACGATACGGACCGCTACGGGTTCTGACGGCAAAGCCACCGCCCTCCTTCGGGAGGGCGGCTTATGCCTCTATTTCCTTTTGTATGGCTTTCTAAGACACGCGTACGTTATTTCCTATATAGGGTCGCTATCTATTGTAGGTGGAGCTTGTGCGCGATCCTAAGCGGTTTCAAAAACATATCATCCAATTGAGTCCCACCTCGACAAGTCCTATGTCACCATACAACCGAGGCATCATCCTACCGGCCGATGACCTGGATGAGGCGTTCCGGATAGCCGCTGCTCAGCTGGCTTACCGGCAAGGCGAACAATACAGACTGTCTGTCCATAACAGCCTGGCCGAAGTTTGGTGTGCTCAGATCTTGGCACGCAATCTCGGCTGGGATGTACGCAGTGAACTGTATGGTCAGATGGTCAACGGTCTCTACGACGGCGCCTATCACAACTTCCTCATCCACAACGGAATCGAACATCGTCTGCTCTCAAGGGCGATGGGCTCATCCGTTCCGTCTTCCGGTATCGTCCAAACCGATTCGATCATTGGGTTGTCCTACGAATTCCGTAGCATCTCACTGATCGTGAAATCCCCCGAATAAGAGGTCTCCTGCGCAATGAGCACGAACATCGTTCCGATCCTGGTCCCGACACGCGAGCTGTCGGACAGCTTTGTGGTTGGAATGCTCCGTCTCTTCCATTCCACGAACAACAACTTCGCCGGCGACCTGTTGGCTCGTCATGCGCCCAAGTCCACCGAATACTACCTGCGATCGATCGCAGCCCAGGTCCCGATGCTGCGCGAACAGCGGCGCATCGAGCAGTACTACATGCAGGAGATGCTGCTCTTCACCAAGGGACTGATGCAGGCACTGATGGATGAATCCATCGGCATGTCCACCGCCTGGGGTCGTACGCAGCCGCACCTGAGTGAATCGGTCAACGTGTTCATGGAACGCAATTCCCACAACTGGTGCAACGACGGTACCGGTTCGCGGGAACAGCGCGAGTTCTACGATGAGATCATGGATCCGTTCTTGATGCGCGTGAACAACTACTGGGACGTCAAGATCCGTAGTCATCCGAACCTGGTCTGGTTTGGCCAATTCACTCCGCACGGCGATCTTCTGATTGAAGCAGGTGATGACTACCGCTCGGCCGATCCGGAATGTCTGGTCAAGCGCGTGGAAGCACCGATGTTCCTGGACAATGCATTCGGCGAAGCAAACGGCGAATGCAACGACAGTTACCTCCGCTTCCGTCGGAACATCGCTGGTATCGAGCGTGAGCTCAACGTCACGCCGGCTGAAGATCCGAGGGTCCGTGCCCGACAGATCGAAACTCTCGGCAAACTCCTGGCCCAGCGTACGGCCGCAACACTGGCCGCAATCGGCGCCGTCAAGATCAAGCCGATGGACATGCCGGAGAAGCCGTCGCAGACCGAATCGTTCCGTCGACTGGTTGAAGCGCGAACCAATCCGCACATCAACATCCACGAGGGCGTCCAGTTGGTCCGGATGGCCAAGGACGATATCGTCGATGATGCTGGCGAACGCCCGGATCCGACCAAGTCGTCCGTGCCGGAGGTTCCGGTCACCCAGGCCGAAGTCATTGCCCGCAATCCGGTGGCGATCATTCGCGCGCAGAACATCGTGACCGAGTACGAGGCCGAACAGCGTCTGAAGCGTGAACATACGGAAAATAACCCGTTGTTGGGATTGGAACCCATCGTCACGCTGGTAGGAGGTAGGGATTCTCGAAAGATGTACGGCGACCGGCGCAAGAAGACCAACACCAACAAACCCGAGAACTGATCCATGCGACGCGTGATCCTGCCTTACGATGACGTCGTCGAAGGAATCCTCCGCCCCACCCTACGCCGATACGTGGGAGTGGTGGCCGACGTGATGGAAGTCGATCCGGTACTGGAGTTGATCCTGGACTCATACTTCGGGCAAGTTCCGTGGCTCTCCCCGATGTCGCCCAGGACCACCCTGTGCGATATGCTGAGGATGCCCACTGACGAAGCCAAGAAGGTCACGTACAGGATCATTGAACTGGTCGGTCGGTCAATCCAAGGAGCTCTGGTGGTCGTTTATCCGGGTCGTCACTACACGTACAAAGTCATCGCAAACGATCACATTTGTATTGAAGAGTACGATGCTGATGAGCTGGCCGGCCCATTCTCTTGTCCGAACTGAAGTCCATGAGCATAACCAAACCCGTACTCGCGCCTAACCGAGTGGGGTTCATTGTCCCCAGTGAGATGTTCTGGCGGATAGTCGAAGGGACAGCCCAGCCGTTGACACGGCTGGGCGTTTCTATGTCTGACGTCACGATGATCGCTGGAGAGGCAATGGCCTCGCAAGACAGCTACGATGTAGTGGGTCAGTCCCTGAGTGCTCGCAGCAGCACTTACCGACATGTCCACCACATCGAGCACATTCGTTACTTCCTGGAGAACGAACTCAAAACGTTGTTTCCCGACCTGTTGTCGGACAGAAGGCAGTTCGATCAGTTGGTTTATTCCATGATCGATTGCATTGCTCAGATACGCGCCCTTCTATGTGACTACGCTAAGGGTACGCTGAACCTCGTGCAATCGCCGCCTTCTCTGAGGTTGGAGCGGTTCATAGGTCCCGACCACGATTTGGTGTTCTCCTATGAGACACCTCAACCCATACAACGTCCCCATGAAAATTCTGATCCCTCTCGAACTGCCGGCGTACTCGCTGCCGCTGCTGAAGAAGATCGAAGCCGATATGGCTTTTGAGACCAAGCACCTGGCCGAGATGACGTGCGCCCACTGGGACGATCTGCTGATCTACGATCCGGAATCGCCGATCAACATAGCGGTGGAAACCGCGATCCGTCGGCAACTGGGTGTTCTGTCTCTCTACCGCGCCCAGTGCCGTTACAGCTATCCGCAGCTCCAGCGTCGTGTGCGTGCGGTGCTGACCATGCTGCAGCTCATCCACGGCAAACTCCACCCCCAAGTGGAGGAAGCGTCCCAAGCGATCTACGGTGACCGCTCAATCACCGTCCAGCTGAAAGACTGGAACGCAGGACACCCCGTCATCCTCATCACCCCCATTGCCTAGGAACCTCCGCGCCCAATGTCGAAAGAATCTCTGTCCGGCGTCGACATCATCCTGCCGACCCAAGAATCGATGGACGTGCTCGACCAGTTGCTGGGACCTGCCAAGGCTGAGTTCCAAAAAGCCGGCTTCGACACCCACACCCTGATCGAGTACTGCGTCAACCAGTGGACGGCCTACAGGTTCGATGAGGAATCCATCGAACATCGTTCACGTACGCTGCGTTCGGCCGTATCCTCTACTGCACGCGTGGACTTCCTGATCGAGAACCCGCTGGCTTATCAGGATACGATCGATCGGGAAATGCTCTCCAGCGGTATCCACGTTGTCCTGTACTACGTCTTCAAGGAGCTGATCCCGCTCATTGAGGATCTGAACATGACCTCGCAGGAACTGTACAGCGTCGGTGTGGTCAACTGGCTGGGGCACGACATCGTCATCAAGGCTGACAACTACAAGCCGCAATGCACGCTGACGACCCAGACCAATCTGGCTGTGATCGATATCCTCGAGAAGGGAGCACTAGACCGATGATGACGAAAACCCTCGATGGACTGATGGCGCCGATCGATCACCTGCTGATCCCACCCGGCTACCTCTACAAACTCCCCGCGACCTACCGCAACGCCTTCACGCTCACGCTGATGGCGCTCGGGGCGAACTACATCGAGATGCGTCGTCAGGAAGCGAACATCCCTGGGACTGTCAAGGAAAGCGGCGCATCGTTCATGCGCCGTACGCTGCCCCATTTCACCGAAGCCCATGACGACCGGAAGGGTGCTCCGCTGGTCGTGCAGATGTTCGAACCGCTGATGCCGATCCCGGATCTGGCGTTCCAGCTCATGGACGGGTATCTGGTGGATCAGGGTCTGATGTTCAAGCCCGACCATCGCTTGCCGCATGCGCGCATCACCACCCTGGCCAACCTCAACGACGATCCTCTCCTGAAGATCGTTCCGCAGATCATCTACAATCCCGATCAATCTATCGAGATCCAGTGGCGAGAGCACTGACATGTCCGTCGTATTCATCATCACCCATCCGGAAGGGATGGTGCAGCAGATCTTGACCCGATGCATGATGTTGGAGATCGGGCTGGAGAGCGAACAGGAGTTCTCGCGGTTGATGGTGGAAGTAGCTGAAGGCCGATCGGATATCAACGATCTGATCGGCTATCTGGCAGGACCTCAGACGACCTTGGCGGCCAAAGATCTGGCCGCCGAGATCTGCATGGAGTTCGTGGCCAAAATGATGGCAGAGATTTCCTGTGTTCGATCGAACACAGGGCTCTACCGCGGCTCCTTTTATTTTGACCAGTGGACTGCACAGGGCGATCTGCGATTGGCCCACCACGCCTAACCTATGACCGCCTACTGGACTCAGCCATGTTGAACCCCAAAGATATCAACCTGGGCGCAATCGTACAGTTCGAGCTCTATGCAGAGCCCGTGCTGGGCGCGACGCGTACCAACGTGAAAGTGGCAGGCATTCTGGATTACCAGGATGCCGCGCACTACATCAATCCGGCCACCACCCATGCGGCCGTGTTCCCGAACCTGCCGGCCGGTACCCCGAACGACTTCCGCCAGTATCGCTATCTGAAGGTCATCCTGCAGAACGGCAACGTGGAAGCAATCGGTCTGCCGTGGATCCGCGAGACCACCTACCGCGAGATCCAGATCGCCGACTTGCAGTTCCGCATCCTGGCTGTCAGTCCGGACGATCGTGCGCGCATCGAGCAGCTGCTGTCGGCCAATGGCTACACCGCTGTGGAGATCACCGAGGTCACCTAACCTCAAGGAATTTTTTACCGACATGCCCTATGCAGTGATCGACTGGGCGTCGGTCGTACTTGGGAATGAAGGTGAGCACTTCACCCCTGGTGATCTGATTGTTCCTGCAATGCAAGAGGAGAGGTGGGCCGAACCGTCGGGGGACGGTGTAGCGAAAGCTGCAAGGCTCATCGGACAATGGGGCCTTCGGGCCCCGTTGTTTTTTTTTTCTTCTTTTTTTTTGTCATCTCAGACAGTGGGTTTTTATGCCCTCCCCCTATCCCATGCCTTAGCAGGAGCGACACATGGAACACTTCGTTCGTAAGCCCCACGAATACAAACGGGATCTCGACCCGTTGCGCGGCTATTTCAAGTCCGCGCAGATCTACCTGATGAAACAGCTGCCGACCCAGGGTATTGGCGCTGACCAGGCTGCAGTAGACAGGTTCTTGCACGAACACATGAACCCGGAGAATGGCAAGTCCATTCAGATGCCGCAGATGCGCGTCTTGGTTCGTGACGCCAAGACCGGCGATCGTAAGATGCAGTTCATGCGCTTTGACCACTTCCTCCAGGACGTGCAGCGTAAGAACCGGATCATCGCACCGACCATGACGGTGTACGAAGATCCCAACGTCGACAAGTCCATCCTCGGCGAGTACCTGGCAAACAACCTCAACCTTCGTAAGAAGGCAAAGGCGGAAAAGTTCAAGGCGCACATGGCGGGGGACAAGATCCTCAAGGCCATCAAGGACGCCGAACAGAATACGCTGAAGATCAAGAACAACTCGATGTCGGGTGCCCACAGCTCCCCGCACACGATCCTGTTCAACAAGTCGAGCCACTCCACGCTGACCTCGACCTGCCGCATGGCCACCTCGTATGGCAACGCCAACAACGAGAAGTTCCTATGCGGTAACCGACATTACCATTCACCCAATACAGTACGAGACAATATCACCTCGATCCTACAGCTCACGGATCTGGCTGAGATTGAACGTACCGCCCAGAAGTTCAACCTGCGCGCCCCCACGGTCGAAGAGACCATGGCGTGCATCAAGCGCTCCACTGAACCGTACTGGCGTCATCCGGGTGAGATGCTGACCATCCTGCGTTATGTACAGACCCTGACCGATGCCGAGCGTATGGCGTTCGCATTCGTGGGCGACCTGTACCACACCGCACAGGTCAATCCAGAGTTCGTACGTGGGTTCCTGGGTCGTATGGCCACCAAGGCCACCGTCCCGATGGAGAACGACGTTGAACTGCGTAAGTCGTGGGTGAAGCGACTGGATGCTAACACCGAAGCCTTCGTGGGCATCGTATGCATGCGTGAGATCAACAAACGTCAGTTCAAAGACGTGCCGATGGACTCCCCGGAGATGGGTATCATCGCAGCGACGATCAAGCAGATCATCGACTGTCTGGATGACTACCGTGATTTCATCCGTGCGTTCTGGGTGACCGACAACGTACCGGCCTCGGTGTACTGGATGCCGTCCATCGTGCGTCAAGGTGCGATCACCTCCGATACCGACTCGACGATCTTCACCGTGCAGTATTGGCCGCAGTGGTACCGTGGTCAGTTGGACTTCTCCGACGAATCCATCGCCGTGGCCAACACGCTGGTGTACTTCTCGGCTGAAACCATCCGTCACGTTCTGGCGTTGTTCTCGGCCAACCTCGGCGCATCGGTGGAAGAGATCCATCGCCTGTCGATGAAGAACGAGTACTACTTCCCGGTGTTCTGCTTGACCTCTCGAGCTAAGCATTACTTTGCGTGGAAGATGGCGCAGGAAGGTAACGTACTTCCGGAAATGCAGATGGAAATCAAGGGTGTGGGTCTGCGTAGCTCCAATACACCGCCGGCCATCAACGCACAGTGCGACAACCTCGAATCGTGGATCATGGACGAAGTGATGGCGGGTCGAAAGATCAAGCTGAAGCAAGTCCTGCGTGCCATCGCCAAGATCGAGTTCAGCATCTCCGAGTCGATTCGTCGCGGCCAGTTCGAACTGCTCTCGAGCATGTCGATCAAAACCCGTGAAGGCTACACCAATCCGGACAGTTCCAACTGGGTCTATTCGGATATGTGGGCTGAAGTGTTTGCACCGAAGTATGGTGAAGCTCCGGCTCTGCCGTATGTGGCCATCAAGGTCAGCTTGACCACCGACAACCGTACTCGCTTCCGTGAGTGGTTGCGGGATATCCCTGATCGTGCTCTGGCTGCTCGTATGGAAGCCTGGGCTGAGAAGGTGGGACGTAAGGACATGGGCACGATGATGCTGCCTCACGGCAATCTGGTGGCCAATGGCATCCCCGAAGAGATTATCCCCGCGGCGAATATCCGTGGTCTGATCGCTCTGACGATGACGCCGTTCTACATCGTCCTTGAAACCCTGGGTGTGTACCTGCGTAACAAGAACAATACCCGACTCGTCTCTGACGATCGTTGGTTGCTGGCAACTGAATGGCCCTTGCCCGAGCTGGATCTGGTGAATTACGGAAAATAACCAGCCGGCATAAAGCCCCCTACCCTTGCGGGTAGGGGGCGGGCTTCTTATGTCGTGGTCAGGTATGGAACAATACCGTCTTGGATCACCATGTTGACCGTGTCGTAGTCGTCCTTCGACAAGACCTTGGAGAGCAGATTCATCTGCTCCAGCTTGATGAAGAATCGATTCAGCTCGTTGAGCTGGGAACGGTTACGGGTGATCTCCTGATCCGCGCTGAATCGCACCAGGAACATCGTGTTAGCCAATCGAGCAATTACCATGGCCCAGGTAACCTGATACGTGAATGGCATCTCCGGCCATCGCAGCGTCTCGTACCGTGAGTCATAACCAGCGGTGGGCATGGTCTCGATCATAGCGTCAAAGTCCATCTTCCTGGCGCGAGCCAGTCCAATGTACTTGAACAACACTGAGTCCACTTCCTTCGTCCAGTCCGTCAGATAGTAGGAGTGTCTCGAGCGTACGTCCGGCATCGGCAACTCGAAGTACTGAGAGACGATGCGGTTGAAGATTGCGCAGTCCAGATGCGAGTACAACATCTGGGGCAACGGGATAGCCTGCAGGAACATCATCAAGGTACGGGGCGATTCGGCACCCACTGCACCACGTTCCCAGTTACGCCAGAGCTTGTACTGCAGGGCCAGCATCGGCAGATTGATGCTAACCACAGCGTATCCAGATTCAGCCGAAGGGTAACGGCCATCAGGTACGTGCAGCCGCAGATCCGTCTGCGGATGGTACAAAACTCGTATCGGTTGTAATTCTTTCCACCGACCCGCTATATCAGTGAGGTCGAAAACCTCATCGTGCACCAGCACAACATCGGAGACGTTATCGCCGTAGAACATGCTGGGGTAGTGGAGACGGCCTTGAGATACGGGCGAGGTGAACTGAAGGTTTCGTGCCAGAGAGTACGTGACCGAGCGAACCCGTTCGACATACATATCCGGATCCATACTGAGTGGAACGTTCAGACTCATGAGGAGTCTGATCAGAGGATGCGTGCCCGTGAGGGACATGGGGTTTTCCCAACGAAAGAGCTTGACTCGATCAATGGAACGCCGCAGGCCATCACGTACACGACGAAATTCCGGGAAGACCAAACCGCCTGGCTGGTTAGGCACTTCTTGGAACATATCGTACATGGTGCCTCCAGAGGGGTGGGATGATTACAGAACGCACATATAATCGGGAGTTCCCGGCGAGTGCGGTAAATTTTTATCAACAATGACCTATCATGTAGGGACATTGCAGTCTCTCGGTTCGGCAAAGGCCGAGCACCTCTGTGCGTTATACGCCTCAAATGTGAATGGACCCTCTGAAACAAAAGAGATTTCAGACACATATTACCCACTTGACGTTGGTAGTGAAAGCTTCTAACGTTCGCGCGAACAATCAGAAACAACACGAGGTAGAGCCCCAATGGGAGTCAAGACAGGCAACGACGAGAATGGAGGACGGCAGTCGACGCCGCCCGCCAATCCCGTAATGGGCGACGCTCTTCGCCAGGCCGGTGTTTCCCCGGAGAAGTTCTCCGGAGACAATCCCGAACCCGATGTCGAGCAACCCCCGACCCCGCCTAGCGCACCGGAGCCGCAGATGGCCACCCCGGTAGCGCCCGCCGCAAACCGCACCACTTCTTTCCAGGAAACCCGCACCATGTCGCAGAACACTTCCGCACCGAACGCAACCTCCATCAACAACTTCCTGTCGCGCCCGGTCGCCCGCCGTTCGGCCGGTGAGAAGGTCCGCGAGTTCGCCAAGAAGCTCGAAGAGCTGGCCGATGTCCAGGTCCAGAACCCGGATGTCCGCAAGGCGCTGCAGTTCAACATCCTGGACGCCGGCAACGACCAGGTGCTGATGAGCACCGTCCTGGTCACCCTGTTCCTGACCCACAAGGGCATCACCCACGCCGGCGTGTTCGAGCTGATCATCGAAGACGGCGCGCAGCGTCTGTCGGACCTGAGCCTGCCGTCGCCGCAGGGCACCATCAACATCCGCCGCACCACCGCCGACGTCGCCGACCGCGAGCTGTGGGACAAGGCCAAGGCCTCGATCCACGCCAAGTCCAACGTCGAGCTGGCCAACATCCACTTCGCCGGCTCGGACGTGATCCCGGACGACGCCGTGGCCACCGATGACGTCCTGCTGCACTCGGTGCTGTACACCACCACCCAGGCCGCCATCACCGTGCTGCAGGACGAAGTCGTCGGCGCTCCGGGCTTCATCGAAATCCCGGCGCTGGTCGAAAGCTCGGCCCTGCAGGTGTCGGTCGGCTACGCCGATGGCAACGCTGTGACCTCCACCGGCCTGCCGGTGCGTTCGACCCTGTCGATCGCCCTGACCGCCACCGACAAGTCGCAGCCGGTCGCCGGCCAGACCACCTCCTTGCACCGCAAGAAGGTCGAGCTGACCCGCGTCGACGGTTACGTGGACTTCGTCTACCGCGCACCGCCGGCACCGGCCTACGGCCAGCCGCAGAAGACCCAGGCGCTGTACCCGCGTTACGTGATGACCCGACTGGACACCCAGTTCGACGCCATCACCCTGGAAGGCATGCTGCTGGGTCTGGCTTCGGCCTTCACCGCCGGCTACGAGTGGACCTGGGCCGGTGCGTTCCTGCCGCGCTACGCTTCCTCGGCCATCCGTTCGGGCGCCAAGAAGACCACCGAACTGCGTGACCTGGGTGCCGTCGGCCTGCTGGTGCCGCTGGACGAGAAGGGCGCTGCCCGTCACTCGCTGATCAGCACCAAGACCGAAGACAAGGACCTGGCCGCTCTGGTCAACTACGCCTTCAACCCGGAGATGCTGTACACCCTGCACGTCACCGAAACCGGCGACCTGTCCTGGGTGCAGGAAGTGTTCGTGGCGGCCGCTCGCGGTCACCAGGGCGCGATCGAGAAGATCGTCCGCTCGGCCGACACCCTGACCGGTGGTGCGTTCAGCCAGCGTTGGCAGGCTCTGCGTCAGCAGTCGGGCGCTCCGGCGGTCATCTGCTTCGACGACAAGATCCGTCTGCCGATCGGTCACTACACCGATGCCAACGACGGCACCAAGCACGACATCCGCGAGATCGACCTGCTGGCCATCCTGAACGCCTTCGGCGAGAAGGACTTCAGCGTCGTGCAGCGCTTCCAGAACGCAATGGACAACCTCCAGATGCTGCCGGAGCGCCGTACCGAGGAGATCTACAAGATCCTGGACGAAGTGTTCGGCGTCGGCCGCTACGTGATCACCGATCACGCGACCCCGATCACCTTCGCTGCGATCTTCCTGCAGGCGCTGAACGAAGCGTGCGTGGCTGCTGGCGCGGACATCCGTCCGATGAACCGTCAGCTGGACTTCAGCGGTGGTACCGGCCGCGTGGCTTACGGCCACCTGGACCAGGCCATCATCGGTCCGCAGGCCACGGCTGCGATGTTCAACACCGGCGGTGGCGCTGCTACCGGTCGTGCGTACACCTCCAACGTGTACACCCGCGTTTACTGATAGCTGCATCGTCAGTAAAAACGGGAAGTAGTTTGGAAAGGGGACCTTCGGGTCCCCTTTCTTTTTTATGCGCTTTATCTAGCTTATGCTGGAGACCAGCGACGCCCAGGAGTCAAGATGGAAATAGTCGAGAGAGTCAATGGTGTATCGGCGGAGATCGTCGATTTCATCGAACTGTTCGACAGAGTGGGGAAAGATGCAATCTTCATCAACGGCTTTGATCTGACCAAGGCTGAAGAGAAAGAGCGGCTCATGAAGTTGCTGTACACGCACTACGAAGGGGAGGTGTTGCCGATCATCCCCAGCTGTGAGTGCGGCCATCTGACTCGCCAGTCCAACGTGGATCTGGTCTGTCAGGAGTGTGGTACGGTCTGTCGACCGGTCACGGAAAAGCCCCTGGTGTCCAAAGCCTGGATGCGGCCACCGGAAGGCGTCAAGACGTTCATCAATCCGCAGATCTGGACGATTCTGTCTTCGGCCATGACTGTGAGTGGCGTGAACCTGCTGGAATGGTTCTGCAATCCGATGGTGACCCTGCCACCGGATCCGAACAGGTTCCTGCGAAAGGCTGTGGGGATCCTGCATGCAATGCAGATGACCCAAGGCGTGAACAACTTCTTCGATCGATTCGATGAAGTCATGCAGCGGATGTACGAGAACGGCTTGCTGTTCTCTTCGGGTAATCGCAAACAGCGCGAAGACCTGATGCTGTTCATCCAGACGTATCGGCACGCTATCTTCACCGACAAGCTCCCGATCCCGTCCAGCCAGAGCTTCATCACGGAAAAGACGGTGACTCGCACGTATGGTGACAAGACGTCCTACCATGCGTTCGATGCAGTGCTCACGATCACCTCGACGGAAAACTCCACCACCCCGTTGCAGAAGCGAGTTCTGCAGGGTCGGTCGGTCAAAGCCAACATGCTCATGGCGAAGTATTACCAGGAGTATATCGGTACGGTGCTGGCTCGTAAGCCAGGTCTGTATCGTAAGCACGTGGTTGGCTCCCGTCTGCATTACACCTTCCGTGCGGTGATCTCCTCACTGCACACTGAGCACCACCGTAGCGAGCTGCACCTGCCCTGGTCGATGTCGGTCAAGTTGTTCGACATGCATCTGACCAGTAAGCTGTATCGTCGCGGGTTCTCGGTCAAAGAAGCGGCCACGTATCTGGCCGACCACATCCTCAAGTACAGCGATTTGCTCAACGAGCTGTTCGAGGAGATGATCGAGGAAGCCAAGAAGGCCACGGAGCTTCGTTCGCCGGACGCGCCAGAAGTGTTGGGTATCCCGGTTCTGTTCAACCGCAACCCGACGCTGATGCGTGGTAGTATCCAGCGGATGTTCGTCACGAAGATCAAACGCGAACCGCTGGTCAACTCGATCAGCATGTCGGTGCTGTCCCTCAAGGCACCGAACGCGGATAAACAATCACTCAAGGTATCTCTCCTGACCAAGCTAACTGCTGGGAGATGCCATGTTACTCGATGCAACAACGCAAGACCCCGAGTTTTACCACGTTCCCGACAAACCCACCCTAGCCATCTCCAAAGATGGCCGTGTGCTGGATTTGGTACGCAACGTCGTTCTGGAAGAGGTGGTTCGATTCGACGGGTATCGTCGAGTTAAAACCATCGGATACGGTGAACTCCACATCCATCGGATGTTGGCTGAAGCTTTCCTCGTGGCTCCTGGCTTAACCAGCGATCTGGTGGTCAACCACAAGGACGGTTATAAGCTGAATCTAGATCTCAACAATCTAGAGTGGGTCACCTCCTCAGGTAACGCTGTCCATGCTTACGTCACGGGACTTCGTCCCGATAATCGTGAGGTGGAGAGTATGGACCTGATTACTGGCGACGTTAAGCGGTACTACAGTCTCAACGAGTGCGCCAGAAACTTTGGCGTTAATGGTGAGGTTGTACATCGCTATTTGAACGGAGGTCGTCGTAATACCTTCTGCGACAAGTTCACCTTGCGCTACGTTGGTTACGATTGGCCAGACATCACGCAGATCGCCGTCGGCGGTCCGATGATAGGTGGTGAGCGCGCCCTAGTTGCCGACAACGGCAAAGAGGTTGTGATCTTCCCATCAGTTGCATCGGCAGCAAGAATGTTGGAGATCAAAGCTCCGACAATCTACTACCATGCAAATCGGCCCGACAGTGGCGGTACGAAAGGGTGGAAGTTCGCGTATTTTGATTCCGTCGATTTGACCGGAAGGACAGTTGAGCATTCAGGCGTAAGCGGTGTAGTTAAACCGATCGCCCCAGTGCGCAAACCCGTTCCGATCCGAGTCACGGATACGGAAACGGGAGCAATAACGAAATGGGATTCTACTGAGGCGTTCGCGCTTTCGGTAGGTTCCAAGAAGAACACGATCCAGAAAGCCGTTTTGGTCAACGGTGGGTCGTGGAGGAAGTTCAAGGTTGAGTACCTTGAGTGATTAAGTCCCGCCCATCAGCAATGATGGGTTGAAACCTCTCTAATTGCTGGGAACTCCCTCTGGGACAATCAGCAGCCAAGCTCCCTATCTGGGAGAAGGTTCAACGACTATGGCAGGCATGCCAGTACGCCCAAGCGGGCGGAAATGGGAGGCTCCAGTTGACAACAGCTGGATGAAGATATAGTCTGGTCTGCATGGTAACATGCAGCTGCGCGTAATGGCGCGGGTGTGGGTGCGAACCACACTGAACACAACGTTCGACGGAGACGCCTTAAATGGCATGATCATCCTGGATCTGGAAATGCTGGACTACATGGACCGTCTTGCCCCCGAAATGGGCGTGATGGATCTGGGTCGTGCATGGAAGATCTCGAGCAACATTGCAATGCCGCCTCCGATGGTGACGACGCTGTCGTCCTATTTGGAATCGGTTCCGTTGCCCGACGACGTGTAGTGGTGTGGGGGTCGAAAGGCCCCCAACGCCTATGCCCAAGGGCCGTAGAGCGTTTTTACAGCGGTCCACTAAGTTATAGTAGGCGGAGGTAGCAACTCATGGCAAGAATCATCCAAGGTGGGGCGGCGATGTTTGACGCCATGCACTACGGACGGCAAAACCAGGAAGTGGTGAACTTCCTGAGCAGGCAGTTCGAAGCTGCCTCGCAACATCTCACCGAAGCTGGCCGTGCGTTTTATGACCGCGCGTACAGCACCTTCGAGAACCTCAATACCGATTACGCTACTCGCTTGCTGCGAGCAGCTGGTCGTGCGATTGAGGGGCTTTACATGCCCGATCGCATCCAACCGCTGACTACCATTGGCGGACTTCAGCACGCACCGCCGGCAATGTGGCGTTGGGTGATGGCCGAACCGTCATTGCGAGAGCTCTGGCAGGCCAATCGGGTGGAGGGCTACGATGGGTATGTGGATCTGGATCCAGGCCGTGTTGGCAAGTGGCATTACGATTACCAGCGGGCAACCAACGGTATCATGACTGTCCACGAGCATCCGACGGAAGACGGTGTGTACTGGGAGGCTCCGACCTACCTGGGCGCATTGCTGCCTGATGACCGTGAGCTCGACTTCGGCGAGCAGCTGGACATCATGGAATCCTGGAAGACGATCCGCAAGCTCACTGCGGAGGGTGGGGAAGATCCCACCAGCCGTTACAACGCTGAGATTGGTTAAGCAGAAGCGAGAGGCTCCTTCGGGGGCCTCTCGCCAATGTCAACTTTATTTTTTCGACGGAACTGATATGGCCATTGCCGTCCCCGCGCTGCTCGGCTGGATTGAGGGCGCTCCCGAAAAACTCGACTATCTGTTCAGCTGCTATTTCGAGAGCGAACACTCCCAGACGAACCTGTACGGCGGCAAGGTTGCTTCATTGCCGTATCAGATCCAGGCGTTTGGTAGCGACCGCATGCTGCTCCAGCAGGCCGCTTCCAAATCTCTGCAAGACCTGTTCACGCGCTACTTCGATGCTGCCGTGGTCAATGTGACCGTGGACACCACCGAAGAAGACCCAGGCCGACTGACCGTCACCGTGACGGCCACCGTGTCCCAAGACGGCGTCAGCTACGACGTCGGTTACTCACTCAATGCGCTCACCTCCGGTAAGCTCGTTGAGATCATCAAACTCAACAACCAAGGTGCATAACCAACATGTCGCTCGATAACGTACTTTCCGGAATCATGCAGATCACCGCCCAGGTCAAGGGCGAGCTGTGCGAGTTCGCCCTGTCGGCCAATGATGACGCGAAGCTGGTTCTGGGTCTGGGCAATGCCCGCCGTGAACTGCCCATCAAGGTCGCACAGATCAACGTGGGCGACACGATCAACTACAACGACACCGATGCGATGATCCTTGCGATCGTACCGCGCAAGCCGGTCGTGCACCCGGCTGATGGCGTCATGCTCCTGAACGGCAACGAACCGGAAGGTGCGCCGGCTCCGATCGAACACCTCCCGCCGGAAGCCTACGAGCAGAACGAGAAGGCGCCCGAGGCGCCGGTCGAAGCGGTCCCCACCCCCGAACCGCTCGCACACCAGAAGGCTGCGCTCCAGAAGATCGACGGCCTGCTGGGTCGCCTGCAGGGTACGGCTCCGGCCGATGAGATGAGTCAGAAGCTGGCCGGTCTGCAGGAGAAGATGAAGCAGGTCCCGGCTGCGATGTCGATGATCGCCAACGCTCTGCTGGGCAATGATGCGTTCGTGGACAGCCTGCTCAACCGCCTGGAAGTCCGTCGCGCGTACCTGATGCGCTTCAACCAGCGTGTGGTTGAAGAACGTCTGCGCCGCGCCAAGGTCAGCGTGAGCCTGGTCGAGTCTGCCGAAGCCACCTTCGCCGCCTACGCCAACCCGGAGGACCACATCTCCGATCCGGGCAAGCTCACCTACTACGTCAAGGTCCAGGTCGAATCGGCCGATCACGACGAACACGGCAACCACGTCTTGGTCGACAAGTGGGCCGAGATCAAGAACAACGACATCCTGCCGGCCAGCACCGCTGCCGCCATGGAAGCTGCCGCTTTCCCGACTGGCAGGAAGATCTTCATCTCGGTGCTCACCGTGGACGAAGAAACCGCCCAGACGATCATCGACGACATCCGTCAGGAAATGGAAAATGAGTCATCTGAACAGCCCCATGGCGATGGGGGGCAAGCCGTCGCCTGACCAAGAGCGCGAGCCTGATCCGCTTTGGGGTAAAACCCTGGCGGACTATATCCGGGAAGAAGGTACCGACCCGGATATTCTGGCTGCGTTCAAGGACTTCTGCGACAGCGGAATCCCGCGCGTTCCCGAGCCGGTCTTCAAGGAGCACCTGCTGCCCTTGTCGTATCCGGAAGAAGGCGTCACCAAAGATGTTCTGGTCTGGCGCCGAATCCTCGGCTCGTTCACCAATCCGCTCTACGTGGTCAATGAGCGCGATCAGGTCCTGCTGACTGTTCCAGGTCTCCATCCGGAGATGCCTCTCTACGAGGATGAGAACGGACAGAAGCTGCGTTGGGCTGCGTTGACCGACGACGCGATTCGTCGCAACAACGCCCATCCCGGCTACGGATCGGAAAAGCTCGTGGCCATCGGATCGCGGTATCTGCCGGACATCAGTTCTGAAGAGGCCAAAGCGCACCTCCAGAAGTGGATTGTTATCTGGCAGCATTACGGTGTGAACGGCTATGAGCCGAAGACCGACAACCCCAAGCAGCTGTTGGGTCCTGGGGCTTCACCTACCCAGGCGCTCGATGCGCTGGAAGAAGAAGACGAGATCTAAGAATGAAAGCCGAAAGCGCTGAGGTGGCATCCATCTCCGATGTACATTTGGGTCACCACAACACGACGGCTGAAGAAATCATTCCCAATCTCTACCGTGCGTTTGAAGATACCGAACGCAACAACTCGCTGGACCTGATCATTATCGCAGGCGATCTGTTTGATCGTTTGATGTCCCTGAACAATCCTCAGGTGTTTGCGACGATGATTTGGTTCGGCGCGTTTCTTCGCTGGGCGTCGGCACGCAAGATCGCCATCCGGTTGCTCGCTGGTACCAAGTCACATGACTGGGACCAGAACGAGTTCCTGATGGTGCTGCAGGAAGTCATGCAGGTGGAGGGCGATATCAAGTACATCGACTCGCTCTCCATCGAATACATCGAGTGCATCGACAGGCATGTCCTGTGGGTGCCCGATGACTGGCGTCCGGACCCTGACGTGACCTGGATGGAAGTCACGCAGCTCCTGCGCGAACAGGGACTTGACAAGGTCGACATCTCGGTCGTCCATGGTTCTTTCGAGCACCAGCTTCCGGAAGTGGCTAACGCCCATCCGCACAAGCTGCGCCGTTACCTGGACATCTCTCGTGACTATGTCATTGGTGGACACATCCACATCCCAAGTTCGCTGGAGCACTTCATCTGCAACGGGTCGTTCGATCGACTCACGCATGGTGAGGAGGGTCCCAAGGGCCATTGGCGTCTGAAGCTCAACCGCAAGTCCGGTAACCAGGCCGAGTTTGTGGAGAACCCCGGCGCTAAGAAATACATCACGGTGGACTGTGCTGGTCTGCCGTTGGAAGATGCCATGAACGTGATCAAGTCGGAAGTCTCCAGGGTCCCGATCACCTCGTTCGTGCGAGTACGTGCCAATGATGGCGATGCGATCTTGTCGTTGATCGATACGTTGCGGAAGAACTATCCGACGTATACGTGGTCGACCAAAAAGGATGAGCGTAAGGACACTCAGCGGATTCTGCTCACCGATATGCGTAGCACGTTCCAGGCGGTTCAGATCACCCCTGAGAATATCGTGGAGCTGTTGATGGCCCGTCTGAGTGAGAAACACACCCAAGACCCAGTGATGCTACAACTGTGTCGTGAACACCTGGTCCAGGAGCTTCAACGATGACGCCCCGTGAGATACAGGACGCGCTGGCTGCCCGAGCTGTCGGGCAGTTTCCCGTCTCTATCGCAACCTCTCTGGCGTTGGAAGGTGCGTTCGGTATTTACCCCGAACGCCCTGTCGTCAACCCACCGCCGATCAAACAGTATCAGGAAGTGTGGATCAATGTCCGCACGCTGATGCGCAACCTGCTGGGCTCTTTGCCACAAGATGTCCAGGACAAGTTCATGCCAGGCTGGTTCTTGCTGGCAATCCCCCAGGAGCTGTCCTTCATCGAGTCGGAGATCCTGCGTCGTACCGAAGGTATGGTGCGCACGGTCTGCTACTACGCCGACCACAGCGACCTCAAACGCGTTCTGCCAGGCGCCCTGCCGAAGGTGTCCAACACCCCCAAGCAGAAGTTCCAAGAGACCCTCGAACGTGAGGGCCTGCGTCAGCTCATCGAAGAGATGCCGCTGCGTAAGACCCGCACCACGATCGAAGGTCGTCAGCGTAAAGCGCTGATGATTACGCACCATCCTGTGGATCTGTTGTCGCGATACGAATTCCGACAGCTGGATTTGCTGGAGTCCCACACGGGGATCATCAAGGATCCTTCGCAGTGGAACACCAAGCTCACGGGTGGTCGCGATCTTCCCCCGCTCCCGTTCATCAACTTCACGGTCAGTCTCTTCGGGGACAACAATCAGCTTCTCCAGGCACAGCCCCTCAAGCTGCGTCGTACCATCTTGGAGATTGCCGAACGTGACAGATGGTCGGCCATTACCACCCTCGACAAGATCCGCCTCGGGATCAAATCGATTGAGGATCCAGCTCTGCGCGCAAGCGCACAAGTGCTGCTCTCATAACGGAGCATTCTTCCAATGTCCTCCAACGCACGCCCAGTTTTTCAAATCAATGCACTGCGGGATCGAATCCGCAAATGGAACCTTGAATACTACGACCTCAACGAACCTAGCGTTGAGGACGTGGTCTACGATACTGCTATGCGCGAATTGGTGCAGCTCGAAGCGCAGTATCCCGAACTGATGGTGGGCAATAGCCCGACCCAGACGGTGGGTTTCAAGCCGAACTCGATGTTCGCTCCAGTCAAGCACGAGGTCAGGATGCTCTCCCTGGCCAATGCGTTTTCCGAAGAGGAGGTGCTGGAATGGGCACGGGCTATCCGTAAGGAGCATCCGTACGCCTCGTTCTACGCCGACCTGAAGATCGACGGCCTGGCTCTGGATCTGAAGTATGTCGATGGTTGGTTGCTGCAAGCTTCCACCCGTGGCGATGGTGAGACCGGTGAGGACGTCACTGCCCAAGCCAGGCAGATCGCTACCATCCCGATGCACATGGGTGCTCATCGCGGTGTCATGCACGTACGTGGTGAAGTCTACATGCCGTCCGAGTCATTCATGCGGTACAACAAGCTCGCAGCGATGACGGGCATGAAGATCCTGGCCAATCCCCGTAACGGTGCGGCCGGCGCAATGCGTAACAGCGATCTATCTGCGGTCAGGATGCGCAATCTGGCATTCATGCCGTACGGGTTCGTTGGTGACAGCGAAGCCAACGGCGGATCGCTATCCCATCGCGAACAGATGGAATGGTTGTCGGTGCACGGGTTCGACAAGATGCCCAACTCGCTCCGTTACCGGGATTACTCGGTGCCGGAGAACGCAGCTGAGTTCGAAAGGGACATCCGGACGTTCATCGGCCTGGCTGCCCTGCATCGACATCAATCGCCGATGGAGATCGACGGCCTGGTGTTCCGTGTCGATGACGGTTCGCTGTGCGAACAGATCGGTGAAGTGTCACGTTCCCCAAAATGGGCCATCGCTTACAAGTTCCCCGCAGAGCAAGTGAGCACGTACGTGACGGGCGTTGAATGTCAGGTGGGTCGTACTGGCGTCATCACTCCCGTGGCCCGTGTAGAGCCCGTACAGGTCGGTGGAGTGGTGGTTACGAACGCTACGTTGCACAACTTCGATCACATCGCACGCCTGGGTCTGAAGATCGGCGATAAGGTGGGTTTGCGTCGTGCTGGCGACGTCGTTCCAGAACTGGTTTACGTGGTCACCTCCGCCCGCGCCAAAGGTGAGCGGCTGGAAGACATCGAACTGCCCTGTACTTGCCCTGGTTGTGGTCGACACACAACGCTTATCGGCAAGAAGCTGTACTGTGAAGGCGGCTGGGACTGCAAGGAACAGTTCAAGCGACTGCTGGAGCATTACGCATCGCGGGCCGCTTTCGACATCGAAGGGTTGGCCTCGGAAACGATTGCCGCTCTGGTGGACAACGGGTCGCTGCATTGCCCCAGCCAGCTGTTCCAGATCCACCTGGACCAGTACCAGCGGGCCATGGACACCGAAGCCTTGGTGCAGGCCGAGAAGCTGGTGGCTGCCATCGAGAAGTCCAAAACGATTCAGCTTCATCGTCTTATCTACGCCCTGGGGATCGAGGGCGTAGGCGAAACAACGGCCAAACTGCTGGCTAAGATGTACGGCAGTCTGGACCTGTTCCGAGCCGCTTGTAAGAGTAGCTTGGTGTTGATCCCTGACATAGGCGAGGCCACCGCCTATGACATCAGCGCATGGCTCGACAACGAACTGAACATGGGACTGATGGACGATCTCCTTCTGTCCGGTGTAAAGATTGTCGGAGAGACATCACCCTCTGCGGAGTGGCACGCATTGATCACTCCGTCTCGCGTACTGCCCCGGTGGAAATGGTCTGGTCTGACTCCCGCGGTCCTGAAAAGGGCTGAGGACGTGGGCCTGACCTGGACGACTTGGCGTATGGACCAGCACCCCTTGTGGATGACGGCCAAGCCGCACAAGGACACCCTGCCGGCCATTCGTGAGATGCTCGATCAGAAGGAAATTCGTGCAAGGATTGCATCGTTGGATCGGTTGCTGGAGTTGTCTCCACAACCCTCCACCGTACTGGGGCCGTTGGCTGGCAACACGTACGTCATCACCGGAACGTTCTTCGGAATTTCCCGTGACCAAGCCAGAAGTGGACTGGAAGCACTGGGCGCGAAAGTGTCTGGTTCTGTCTCCAAAAACACGACAGCTGTGGTGGCTGGACTTTCGCCTGGCTCCAAGATCAAGGCCGCTCAAGACCTCGGGATTCCGATCCTGGATCAAGATTGGTTGAACGATCTGCTCCAGACGAAATAAAAGCCTCCCAATCTAGGGTATTCCCTTAGACCACAGCGCAATCCAATGAACTAAGCAAAAGGTCTCACCCATGTCCGACAACAACCAGCCCCAGTTCACCGGCAACATCCTCCAGGAATGGAGCTGGCCGCTGACCGGCCCCGTCCAGAACGGTGCCCAGCGTCCGCCGAAGCTGAGCTTCGGTATCTACAAGAACAAGCCGGTCATCACGGTGCGCACCAACGTCCCGGCCGACAAGGGCAACGACAACGGCGCCATTCGTTGGGAACCGTCCAACAAGGACTTCGTGGCGATCATGGCCGCCCTGCGCGGCTTCATCAAGGATCCGACCCCGGACCAGAAGATCAACGTGACCCTGAAGGCCAAGCGTCGCGTTAGCGGCGGTCGCCTGTCGGACGATCTGATGGTTTCGGCCCACCTGCTGATCGGTCGCGATGCCAACGGCGTGATCTACGCTGCCGTGCGCAGCTGGAACAAGGACCGTCCGGTCATCAAGTTCTGCTTCCTGCCGGAAGCGGACAACTTCGGCGAAGCCATCTGGGGCGACTCGCAGGGCAACCCGCTGCCGAACGCCAAGATCTCCGAGTACTATGCTGAAGGCATGGTCAACGCGATGGAGCTGCAGGTCCAGAATCTGCTGCGCGAGAACTGGAAGGCTCCGGAACGCAAGGGCGACAACAACGGCGGCGGCGGTAACCGTGGTGGTTACGGCGGTGGCAATGGCGGTGGTGGCTACGGTGGCGGCGGCCAGGGCGGCGGTTACAACCGCGGCGGTGGCGGCGGCTACGGTGGTGGAAACCGCGGTGGCAATGGTGGCGGCGGCGGTTCCGACTTCGGTGGGTTCAGCGACGACGACAACCTGCCGGACTGATAGAAGCCATGACGGCATAAACGATCGGCAGGGGTAACTCCCTGCCGATCTTTCTATTTCCCGGAGCTGCCCAATGGGGACTTGGCTTTATCTCATTACTACTCTCGCTCTCCTCGACATGCTGTTGGTGCAAACCATCAACGAGGAGATTGACCTGCTGGACCCCCGACAGCAGTTTGAGTGCCTCATCACTTTGCGTGGCTGCTTGTTCGTCAGCTACGTCGGAGCGATCTTCGCAACACCTTTCCTCTAAACGTGGTGAAACTAATTTCATACACGTATTATCCACTTGCAGTACCAATCACCAAAGGGGATAAAGCGCAACATGAGAATCCAGATCCTCTCATCCGCACAGGCCGGCACTACCAGCAGTGAGATCGTTCAGATCTCACACAATGGTCAGGTGCTCAATTGGGACATCAGTCCTTACTCTCGAAGTCGGGACGCCCAGGGAGAAGCAGCTGCCGCAACTGTGTTCGATGAGATCAACTCCTATCTGGAGCAAGTCTCGGCTGAACGGCAGTACAAGATCTTCGAAACCTTCCGTGAAATCCGCGAAGAGCTGAACCAGGGTTACGACACACGTCCGCTCACGACGTCGTTGCAGCGCTACGTGAAACAGCTGTACACGCTGATGCCGTACGAAGATGTCGAGTATTGGGTACGCATGTCTTCCAACCTGCGTGTACCGCCCAGCATCAAGTACGACCATGCGCCGGAAGATCCCAAGGACGGGCTGTATATCGCCCAGACGTATCTGCATCGGGACTACCAACAGCTGATGGCACTGACGGTTGCTCTGCGACCGATGGTTCCGATCTGGGGTGAGTTCCTGAAGGCGATCAAGGAAACGGCCGGCAACTCGAACAAGGAACAGGTGGGCATGAAGTTGCTGTACTTCAGCTCGCTGATCGACAGTGAACCGATGTCGCGTCTGTATGAGTACATCGTTGCACGAGCCACCGCACAGTACAAGACCGGTCCATCGCAGGCTGCTCTGATGGGTGGTATGGGTAGTTCGGAACTGCCCGACTGGCTGCGGGCGATCACGGTGGTGCGCCGACTGACGGTCTGTCCGATCGTAAGTCAGGAGGAACACAACAACCTGGTCACCAACATCCATCAGTTCCTGCGTCACAACCTGACCGGGTTGGACAAGAAGTTCGGTGGCCAGTTCAATGGCAGCATCACCGACAAGGAACGTTCGGCCAACACGAAGGACGACTCCAACGACAGCCTGGTCGAGATGTACAAGATCAAGGCTGAGATTCCGGACGGCGAAGCTCAGAAAATGAGCATCTATCCGGAGTACCTGCAGAACCTGATGGATCACATCGATCCCACCCTCCCGCGGGAGTATGTGGACATGTGCATGGAGTCCATCACGGCGCTGCAGTACACGAAGATCGAAGAGCATCAGTCCCGTCTGATGTGCTGGGTGATGTCGCTGGCAATTCCGCATGAAGGTGCGGCGCTGATGGCACGTACCCCAGAGCGATTGGTCATGGTCGTTGTGCAGGCAGCTCTGTGGCATTGGGGCTTCTACTCACTGGCCGTACTGATGACAGCCACCCCGGTGGCGCGAGAAGAAGGCGTGATGCTCGGCGGTACCGAACTCCGCGGACGCATGTCCAAGGATCTGGATCGCTCGCTCCAGGAAGCCTTCCCGCACTTCCGTCAACCCCGGCAAGCTACCGCACCGTCCAAGCATTACAACGTGGCTGTGCGGGCCATTGAGAAGTTCTGTTCGTTGACTGCTCGCAACGAATGGATGCTCCATGCGCCACTCCCCCTGAAAAAGCTTGCCACTCGGCCCGAGTTCTTCATGCGGTATGAAATCACCGCTGAGATCCGCACGGCTCTTGCAGAACTCCTCACGAAAATCACCAAGTAGGACACGCCCAGATGTTCATGAACCAGCAGCAAAAGATGCAAGTCGTCAGCCTCCGTTTCGTGGAGACCGGCACGTACAATCCCATGTACAACCGCAACTACGAAACCACCGTCACCAACGCTGGCACCGAAGCCCTGTCGCAAGCGACGCAGGGCGGACATCGCGTCAATGCTTTCGCTCTGGCCGGCGCAGCCCGTGAGTTCATCTCCCCGGCCGCTCAGGTCGGTCAGATGGACATGGTGCATCTGTCCAACGGCTGGGATACGCGTCGCCTGCGCTTCATGGCAGAGATCCACTACCCGTCGATGGCCGGTGGTAAGGTCATCCAGTACGTGTCGGGTTGGACCGATCACCTGGGCGTGAGCATGCAGCACTCGGTCGACGGCAACATGATCCTGCACTTCCACAACTCGATCCTGATGCAGGAGGTCCAGGAGCACACCCCGCTGGGGCCGCGCATGGTGCGTCGTATCACCAACGCGGCACACATCCTGGCACAGCAGGACTGGGCACACGTGGCAGCCGGTGCGATGGGCGGTTCGGTCAACCCGACGCGCTTCCTGCGACCGGAAGATCTGATGTCGCAGCTGTCGGGCGTCAACACCTACGGCGCCGGTAGTCGGATGATGGACATGCGCCAGCAGTTCGGTGTGGGTCGTCCGATCGTGAAGTCCAACTACCACAACGGCTCCCTGTCGCAGTACGTGTCCACTGTGATGCATGGCCAGATCGAGGCCATGCGCAAGGCGGACTACGACGACCGTCCGGAAACGATCTTCGGCCAGGCATCGGGCATCATCCGCGAAGACACCATGGCCCAGGACAACTTCCTGAGCTTCCTGTCCGAGCGTCAGCTGCTCAGTCCGGGCGGTACGATCCGTTACGGCGAACTGCTCTCGCTGGATCCGATGATCGATCACGTGGCCGAGTTCTACGTGGGTGGTCAGGTCCAACAGCAGCAGCTCGCTCCGGTCCACCAGATGGGTCAGACCGCTGCATGGAATGGCGTGGGTCATGAGACGCTGTTCGCTCACATCCTGGCTCAGTCCCTGCCGGCTGCGGGTCTGGACAACATGCTGACCCGATTCTCGTTCAGTGCCACCAACCGCCTGTCCGCGGCAGAAGTGGGTACGCTGGGCGTGAACCAGTTCGGCATGGGCCAGGCAGCTCCGCTGCACAAGGTCTTCTTGTCCCAGGCCTTCGGTCTGGCTGAAGTCGGTCTGGACGAAATGATGCTTCGTCTGAAGACGCTGATGGAATGCCAGATCCTGCCCGACGTGTCACGCGGCAACCAGATCCCGTACACGGTGCATGGTTCGGTCGACGTCTTCGGCGAATCGCGTTTCAACATCGCCATCGACAATGGCCCGGCGTACGACTTCTGCGTCCCGTCGTTCTGCGACAACCTGATCGTCTCGGAGATCACCACCAAGGTGGGACATCTGGGTCAGGTGGCATCGGACTTCAGCTTCGTCGTCGACAACATCGCCGCCTCCGGTGGTGTCTCTGTCAAGCAGTCTCCGCAGATCGCACTGCCGAGCATGGTTGACACCTCCGGCTCTTACGGCTTCTAAACATCCCCCGCCTCTTGGAGTAGTGCATGAAACTCACCGAAATCTATCGCCAGATCCTGAAGGCGCTGCACATCACGGCCACGCCGGAAGGATTGCTCTCGTACGAGGCGATCGATTCTGTCGAACCGCTGATCGTCAAAGACGACGGAAAGAACAAGCGTCTGGTTCTGCCGACGCGTGAGATCCTGGACAACTGCGACTGGGACAGCTACATCGCGTTCCATCCGCTGTCCGAACATCTGAACCGGGGCGTGTCCCCGGTGATGAACATGCTGGTCAAGACCGCCACGCTGCGTCTGACCGAAGTGATGTCCAGCCTGCTGGAACAGCTGGTCGAACTGGCTGCCGACAAGTCCCGCCACGCATCGATGGGTCCGAAAGCCCAGAAGATCCTGTCGGTGCTGAAGACGGCCGACAAGCAGATGCTGGAGAACATGCGTTCGGTGCTGAAGAAGGTGGATCTGTCGCCGCAGCGCCGGATCGTGAGCATCTTCCTCAAGCGCAAGGGCGTGTACAAGGGCATCACCACCCGCGTGTGTGTGGTCAACTTCCCGCTGTACGATGCACTGACCGATCCGGACCGCAAGGTCTGGGGCGTGCAGCTGCGCGTGAAGGACGCTGAAGCGTTCGAAGCGCTGTTCGACTACATGCTGCCGGATCTGGACAACCCGGAGACCTACTCGGCTCCGAGCGAATCCAAGTCGGCGCCGTACTTCGAGTCGTTCCTGGACGCGTACGAGAAGGTGGCTACCCAGCTGAACGCTGTCATCAACGTCAACCGGAAGGAACTGAAGCTTGTCGACAAGCTGAAGACCGACCTGTGGGGCAACGTGGCTGACGACCTGCTGACCTACCGTTCGGAGATCCCGCCGCTGGATGGCAACAAGGGTGTTCCGCTGGACGACACCAACCCGAGCACGCAGTTCGAAAGCGGCAACGTGGTGACCACGCCGGTCACGGCCAGTGCTCCGGTACTGGCAGCCCAGCCGGTGCAGCCCACGCATCAGCCGGTAGTCAATACCGCCAGCCCGGTGGTTGCGACGGCAGGTCCGGTGATCTCCACTGCTGAACCGACCGAGTCGATCTCGGACAAGCTGGCGCGTCGTCAGTACCAGAACCAGGGCATGATGGCTCCGGTGATGCAGCAGCCGCAGATGGGCTACATGCAGCAGTCGCCGTACCAGATGGCACAGCAGCAGCTGCCGTCGTACGTGGCTCCGGATCCGCGTCTGGGCCAAGCACAGGCGCAGATGATGCCGGGCATGGCAATGCCGGGTATGGGTATGCCAGGCATGCAGCAGTTGCCGCCGGGTGTGATCATGACCCCCCAGGGTCCGATGCAGCAGGTGCAGACTCCGCAGGGTGTGATGTTGATGCCGGTCCAGCTGCCGCCGGGCATGGGCGTTCCGGGTATGGCTCCGGGCATGTACGGCGCACCGCAGCCGCAGGGTCCGGTGTGGATGGGCAACAATGCTGGCGGTGGCGTAGTGGCTGCCACGCCGGTGATGCAGGCTCCGGGCCTGGGTATCGGCGGCATGCCGATGGCTCCGGCAGGAATCGGTCTGGCTCGTTAATTGCGGCATAGAGCGGGGAGCTCCTTCGGGAGCTCCCCATCTCTCAGGTGGTTCTTTTTGCCACGATTTTGTATCGTGACCGAAGGACATCGATCGCTTGCATGGCTGGCACCAACAGCTGACGCAGCGATTCGGTGTTGGATTGCGGACCAGAGATCTCATTGAGGATCATGATCGCGTAGTGGTACTGAGGCGCGTAGCCCATCTTGATCAGCAGGCCGAACAGATCGCCCTTGTACTTCAGGGCATCGTGAGGATCGACGGTGATCATCTCGGCCGATTGGTTCTTCATCCAGATCAGATGAGTTTCCAGCATACGACGGAAGTCGTCCTCGTAGAAGACCGTCTCACCCTCAGTCATCATGAGGGCGTTGATTGGCATCGCCACAGTGAGTCTCCTGGAAAGTAATTTCAAGCACATACTATCACTTAGTGAGCGACGCGAACCGTTCACGAAACCGCAGTTCAGGAACAGGTCAGAATGCCCAAATATGTCCACAACGAGCTTCATCCCCAGGTGCTCGGGATCGCAGCGATCAACAACTTCGTGCGATCAGACGCAGCCGCTCGCCAGCAGATGGTGGGTAGCCACGTCAGCCAAGCACTGACCATCGCCGACGCATCCACGCGTCGTAATTTGGGAGGATTCGAACGAGAGTTGGGTACCACCACGTTCGCTGTCAAGATGCCTGTCGATGCAGAAATCTTGGCGGTGATCGAAAAGTATCCGCAGCGAGTCGGCGGTCGTACGGGAGAGAACCCCTATACGATCGTGCTGTACGAAGACATCCACACCAAGGAAATCGGTGTCCTGGAAGTTCCGACGTATCACTGTCTCCACCAGCATTTCGGCTTCCGCTACAAGTTCAACAAAGAAGTCGATCTGCACACACGCCCCACCCTGCAGAAGGGAACGATCATCGCCGACAGTCCTGCCAAGGACAAGGCCGGCAATGCCAATCTGGGTACCGAAGCCCAGGTAGCGTTCATGTCCATCCCAGCGGTCATCGAGGATGGCGTGGTGATCTCCCGTAGTTTCGCGCGCAGGCTCGGCGTGATGGGCTACGAAAAGCGCGACATCAGTTTCGGGCAGGACTACTACCCGCTCAATCTCTACGGAGACGAGAACGAGTACAAGATCTTCCCGGACATCGGTGAGTACATCCGTGACACCGGCCTGCTGTTCGGCACTCGCAAGTTCGATGAGAACATGGACGTCATCGGCATGGCTCCGAAAGCCTTGCGTACGCCCGACCACAGCGGATTCGATCGTCTGCGTTACGGTGAAGCTGGCGCCAGGGTCATCGACGTCAGCGTGATCTACGAACCCAAGGGCAACCAGCAGCTCACCCCGGTCGGCATGGACGGACAGCTGCGCGACTACCTGGGGTTTGAACGTGCGTTCTACCTCAAGCTGCTCAGCACGTTTGACGAGCTCAAGAAGGTCCGTCGCGACACGATGCGTATCAGTCGTGCCCTGACGATCATGCTGACCGAAGCGCGTAGCTACGTCAGCGACCGTCCGAAGAACAACGTCAAGCGCATGTACCAGCACCAAGCGCTGGACGAATGGCGTGTGGAGGTGACCTACGAGTATCTGGCAATCCCGACCGTCCCGTACAAGCTGACCGACTTCCATGGTGGTGAAAAGTAAAGGTCTCATCCATCTCCTAGTTTTGGAGGTGCTATGAACCAAGAAGAGTTTCGAGTTATCCCTGGATACGAAAATTACGGTGTAACTTCTACTGGAGTAATCAAGTCATTTGAACGTGACCTGATACTCAAACAATACCGGCTAGACGGATATGCGATCGTGGACACCTTCCGCGGTTCGCTGACAGAAACCCTACCGGTACATCGAGCTGTAGCTTTGGCTTGGATTCCCAACCCAGATCCGACGAGCAACACCGTCGTAAATCACAAAGATGGGAACAGACTGAATAATGATTGGAATAACCTCGAGTGGACCTCCTACTCGGGTAACAACTATCATGCGGTCAATACAGGCTTAAGATCCGACAACATCCCTTGCCGGGTTAGAGAATTCCAGACCGGTTTGGTCTACGAATTCAGTTCGATGGCTCAAGCAGCAGAGTTCATGGGGTTGACAAAAGATGCGCCCATTGCTCAGCTGCAGCTAAAGAAGTTTGGATCTCTCATCAAAGATCGTTTTGAGTTCCGATTCAATGATGACCCCACGCCGTGGTTTTACGAATCCCGACCCGAGCTGGTTCCGCCGTCGCGGTACATGGTTCAGGTACGAGAGTCGAACGGCGACACTCGTGAGATATACTCGAACAGGAATATGCTGAAGGAATATCAGCTTTACGATAGCCCTTACGGCAAATCTATTCCTGGATTGGCCAGATACGCCAATGAGAAGTACCCGGACAAGAGTTTTGAAGTTCGCGATAGTTATTCGGAAGCACAACACCGAACGACTCGAGTTACAAAGCTCAGCCAGAGGACACGAGTGAAAGCTCGATACGATGGTGATGTCATGTGGTTTGAATCATTGACGAAAGCGGCCCATCATTTTGATGTCGATCGATCATGTATTGTTAGCCGCATTGAAAGCGGCGAGGATCTTGATGGATGGACCTTTACTGCATTGCCTTCCTAGACAGCAATGTCTAGGAATACCTCTTCTAATTGCTGGGACACCCTTAGAGCCGCTCTACCACAACGTGGGCCGAAAGGTCGGGCGTGACGGTCTGAGAAGTGAGTGGATTGGGCAATCAGCAGCGAAGCCCCGTACCCAGGGGAACGTTCAACGACTAAGGCCTTACCAGCCTGTAGGACCGAGTGGTCCGAAATGGAGAGCCTCCCTCTGGGAGGAAGATATAGTCTGGTCTTCAGTGAAAGCTGAAGCTGCAGGTAAAGCTGCGAGTCAGGAGTAACGTCCCTGACTGAACATAACGAAAGGAGTTGTCGTGGCTGTGTGGGATGACGAGCGGATGCCGGTGGATGCTCAGGGCAACCGAGCTGACATCATCATGGATGCCGACTCGACCATCAAGCGCATGAACGTGGGACGCATGTACGAGCAGTACAACAATGCGACTTCGCGTACGGTCACCGACCATGTGCGTATGATGTTCGGTCTCCAGACGGTGGCCAAGGACGACGACTACAAGCACGGCCGGATGAATCAGGAGGAAGCAGCTGAGTATCAGCAGAACGTCCTGAACGTCCGTAGGACCATGGCGGGGATTGCCATGGGTAAATTCGACGAGTTGGCCAAGCAGGCGTGGGACTACCTGATGGGCTACTACGAAATCGTCTCCCCGTGGATGTGGGAGGAGATGCAAAAGCAGGTCTACACCAATCCCAGGCAGCACGTGGCATCGATCCTGGAATCGGGCGTGTATCTGTTCTTCCCGACCGACAATCCGGTGTACTATCCGGACATGGTCAACGAGATGCGTGAGAAGTATCCAACGCATATCGGGCCGGTCACGTACCATCCCAGCGAAACGTCAGGTCCGGTCCAGACACTGTCCAACGTGCTGATCGGTTCGCTGTACATCATGCTGCTGGAGAAGACCGGTGGTGACCACTCGGGTGTCAGTTCGGCCAAGACCCAGCACTTCGGTATCCCGGCGTGTCTGACCAAGTACGACAAGTACGCATCCGCTGCACGATCCAACCCGGTGCGAATCGCAGGCGAATCCGAAGTTCGACTGCTGGCTGCAACCATCGGTGGTGAGATGACAGCGGTGCTGCTGGATCTGTCCAACAGCCCAGCGTCGCACAAGGCCGTGTGTGATACGATCCTGCGGAGTCCGACTCCGACCTGTATCCCGAGGATCGTGGATCGTACCAAGACGCCAATGGGCGGCAACCGTGCACTGAACCTGGCTTCCCACATGCTCGAGTGTGCGGGTATCCGGTTCTATGTACCACCGCTCAACAGCGCCGTTCCGGAGATCTACCGGGACATCACAGCCGACGACGATGTCGATGAAGGGCTGGATGTGGTGGCTGCCAAGGCTGGCGATGAGGAAGAGGCCGACGAGAGCCCGGCAAAGAAACCCAAGGGTTCGGCGAAGGCCGCTGTCGATGAAGACGATGAGTCCGATGGCGATGGCGATGATGACAACAACGAGGCGGATGAGGACTGATGGCAAGTCAACACCAACACCCCAAGTTCCATATCCGCGACCTGTGTCGCATGTCCAACGATGACCTGCAGGCGATTCCGGAAGGACTCGTCACGGTCGCCTACGACGATGGGGAGGTAGTCAGTACCAAACCGCGGGCTCGTACCACTGCGGTGGTGTTGCGTCATTTCTTCAACAAGTGGCCGAAGCTGCCTGTGGTGAAGCGTTACGATATCGGCAGGCGTGGTGCGGGCAAGATGCTCCACGCCCAGCTGATGCGTCCGGTGATGCGCGATACGTTCGAGTATTACCAGAGCATCGGTGAGCCGTTCGATATCGAGAAGCTGTGGTATGCGGCGTATGACGGATTCAACGATCTGTACAACACGATCGTCCGTTACATGCCGGCGCACGTGAAGTCCCTGAACATCCTGGACTTCGTCGATGTGGTGAGCCATCCGGAAGTGAAGTCGGCCATGGCCGAAGTGAGCGACTCGGACTTCTCCATCGAACGTGCGTATCGCCGGATCACGGCGGTGCTGGAAGATGCCAACGCTCTGCCGGGCAACCGACTGAGTGAGGCTGTGCGCAACGGTCTGGTCGATAAGAACCAGGTTCTGCAGTGCGTGGGTCCGCGCGGTAAGAGCACGGACTTGGACTCGCACATCTTCCCGATTCCGCTGAAGGTCGGCTTCACCCATGGCTTCAGTCTGCTCTACGACAGCCTGGTGGATTCCCGACTCGCTGCCAAGGCCCAGAGCTTTACCGGGCCGCCGCTGCAGGCAACCGAGTACTTCAACCGACAGCTCCAGCTGATCGCACACTCGTTCGCACGGGTGCACGATATGGACTGCGGCGCAACGCGGCACATCGCGTGGCGTGTTCGTGCGAAGGATCTCGGCAGGCTGGACGGCAAGTACTACAAGACCCCCGATGGTTACCGGATCATCAGCGAGAACGACCGGCATCTGGTCGATCAGCTGCTGGAGATCCGGACCGTACTGTACTGTCAGCATCCCGATTCGCAGGGCTGCTGCCGTTATTGCTACGGTGAAATCGCGCGGAGCATTCCGAAGTGGACCAATGTCGGACACGTGGCGTCGACGAATCTGGGCGAGAAGATCTCCCAGAACGTGTTGGCGATCAAGCACGTGGAAAGCTCCTCGACGGTGGGCGATGCGGAACTGTCCAGTTTCGAGCGCAAGTATCTGCAGATCAGTTCCATCAATCCGAACCAGATTCAGCTGGCAGATCGTTTGCGCGGTCGACCGATGAAGCTGGAGATCAACTCCAAGGAAGCACCGCATATCTCGGACGTCACCATTGTCCAGGACGTGTCGTCGCTGCAGCTGGGGTTTGTCAGTGAGCTCAGCGAAATCCGATTCCACATTCCGGTCAACGCGAAGGAAACAGATCGACCGATGCTCACGGTCTACTCGGATAATCGACCGGCGTCGTTGAGCCGGCCGATGCTGCAATGGATCCGCGAGAAGGGTTGGGAGGTCACGGATGCGGGAACGTATCTGATCGATCTGGAAGGTTGGGACGTTACCGAACCGCTGTTCGAGCTGCCCATGCGTCATGCCAGCATGCTGGACTACGCAGAGAGCATCAAGAGCTTCATGTGCGCTGCCAAGCGTAAGGGTGCGGGTCAGACCCTGCGTGAGTACAGTGACGCTGAGCGGGCACTGAAGGACTTCTATGCGCTGGTGAGTTCCCGTCTGGACGTGAACATCGTCCATCTGGAAGTGCTCATCAAGGTGCTGCAGGTGCGTTCCCGTGCACATCGCGATTACCGTCTGCCACTGGCTGGCAACAAGACGGAGTTCGGTGAGTTCAACGCATCCATGTACCTGCGCTCGATGTCTGCTGCGATGGCCTACCAGGGCCAGAAGCAGGTGCTGGAGCATCCGATGATCTACCTGGTCAAGAACCGACCGCCCCACATCCTGGACGCAATGCTGGTTCCCACAATCCAGTAATAAAGTCCACACAGGGCCAATGTTATGGGGGACCACGTGTCCCCCGCGATCTTGAATCCGCCATGCTGGAGGTTATATGTTGCATACGGCAGTAGCGATGCCGTCGCAGTCCGTGTCGCCAGCTTATGCGGCTGTGTTGGATGTGTACTCGCACAATGTCTCGGTGACCAAGTTCGGTCCCGAAGTAAGACGGCTGTTAGTGGAGTTCTGTCGGCGCCAGGCGCTGATGGGTCCTGTCCGTGTCGGCCCAGGCCGTTACGAGCAGGAGATGAAGAAGATCTTCGCCGAATACACCCGTACCAGAGATGAATTCAGATTCCATCGGAATCAGCTCAGCGAGCTGATTTCGTTCCTAAGCTACTATGGCGTCAAGAAAGAACGCCTGCAACAAATCGAGCACGCCACCGTCGATCCTGAAGAGATCGATTTCCCCTTACAGATTCCTCATGCCCCACGGCCTGAGCAGGTTCCGCAGATCGACTATGCGACCGCCCCCTGTAAGGAAGGCTTCGCCCCCTCCAAGGTGGTGATGCTGCAAACAGGCAAGGGCAAAGCCGTAGCACTGGACGTGCCGGTGCGCGTCCCAGGCGGTTGGAAGCCAATGGGAGAGGTGAAGGTCGATGATTTTGTCATCGGCAAAGACGGTAAGCCGGCAAGGGTCTCAGCGGTATACCCTCAACCGGAGAAGCAGCTGTATTCCGTCCAGTTTGCAGATGGTCGTTCCGTCGAAGTCTGCGGGGAACACCTTTGGAAAGTTTATTACGTCAACACACAACCGCACAAGCGGTGGCGCGTAGTAAACACCCTGGAGGTTCTTCGATTGATTTCGATGCCTAACCCTCGTGTGTACATTGAGCTGTGCGATGCGGAAGAAACTCCGCATCAGGACCTTCCAATGGATCCGTATACGCTAGGGTATCTGCTGGGTAACGGACATCTCGGGAACAATATGTTGGGGGTGTCGTCGGCTGATGAGTTTTGTATTCAACAGATCGAAGCGGCCCTTCCAACTGGGATGTACATGGCTAGAGGAACCAGGTACAACCACTACATTCGCCATCGTGGCCGAGAGGGAAATCCTTACTCGAATATCCTCAAGCAATTGGGAGTGTACGGCCACCTGGCCAATTCGAAGTTTGTCCCGGAGCAGTATCTGAATGGGTCGATAGAGCAGAGATGGTCGCTTTTGCAGGGCCTGTTTGATTCGGACGGTACAGTGCAGAAATCTGGTTCGGTATCCTTCTCCAGTGTCAGTATAAGGCTAGCGGAGGATGTACAGTACCTTGTAAGGTCGTTGGGAGGAATTGCGGCTATCCGGCCGAGGCAAACCCACTACACTCACAACGGTGTAAAGTTGCCCGGACAAATTTGCTACGATGTTGACGTCAGGATGCGCAATGCTTCTAACTTGTTCCGCCTACCTCGGAAGAAGGATCGGACCAATGACCGGAATCAGTACGCTGAGATACTGAAACTGAGAGTGGTCAGCGTGACGCCATCACGCACCGGGCTGTCGCAGTGCATTACGGTTGAGAACGATGACCATCAGTTTGTGGTCAAGGACTTCATCGTGACGCACAACACGTTCGTGTCCTTCCAGGTCATGGCTAAGATCCGACGCCGTACGATGATCATTATCCCGGCTAAGTTCATTGCCATGTGGACCAAGGAAGTGGAAAAGGCTTTCGGGTTCAAAGGAAAGCAGGTCTGGTGCGTCCGCGGCAGTGCGGACTTCAAAGCCATGATCAATGTGGCCCTCTCAGGTGGTGAGATCCCTCCGGTGATCATCGTCTCCTCAGCCACGTACACGAATTTCCTGGATGCCTACAAGGACCAGATGATTCCTGAGCACGGTGGTTACGGCTGCCATCCCAATGACTTGTTCGAAACGCTGAAGGTGGGTCTGCGACTGATCGACGAAGTTCACATGGACTTCCACCGGAACTTCCGGATCGATCTGTATACCCATATCCCGCGGACACTGTCTCTGTCGGCAACGCTGGAGGCAGACAACAAGTTCACCAACACCCGCTATCGAATCGTCTGGCCCCCGGAGACCCATCCGCCGGAGTTCGAGTACGATTGCTTCATCGATGTGTTGTCCATCATGTACAGTCTCAAGCGGCCTGAGTTGATCAGGTGTAAGGGCTTTGCCAAGATGTACAGCCACGTGAAGTTCGAAGAGTCGATCATGAAGAACAAGTACCTTCTCGAAGCGTACGTGGACATGATCGTCGACTTGACCGAGCGGATGTATATCGAGGACCGTCTGAAGGGTCAGAAGATGTTCATCATCTGCTCCACGGTGAATATGTGTACGATCCTGGCCAACAAGCTCCAGCTGGATCATCCGGAGCTGCTCGTCGAGCGTTACGTCTCTGAGGACGACTACGAGAAGAACTGCCTGACGCCGGATATCGTGGTCACCACGATCGGTTCGGGCGGTACTGGCGTGGACGTCCCCAATCTGCGTGAGACGCTCAACACGGTGGCCCTGGACTCTCGTCAGGCCAGTCAGCAGGCGCTGGGTCGTACCCGTCGTCTGAAGGACTTCCCGGATGTGCATCCGCGGTACTCGATGCTGTACGCTCGAGAGATCGATAAGCACGTGCAGTACTGCCGAGCCAAGGACGAAAAGTTCCGCGGCAAGGTACGCAGCATGCGCATTACCGAGACCCACTACAAGGTGTGAATGACCAATGCTCTGAGGGTAATACCTCAGGGCATTGGATCTATTCTGCTTGATGGGGAAACGCCATGTTGGACATTGCGCATCTGAGAAAAGTCTACCGGGATTACGAGGGGATGATCGGGCTGACCAAGGACGAAGGGTCGCTGCTCGATCACTATTATCCGGACTTCCACAAGCTGGTCGATTGCATCGCCAACGACCATGACTGGATCGCCGAGGTCTGCATGCAGATCGGCATCCCGAAGACCGACTGGTCCTACGATGCCATGGAAACGGCAATACAGTGGGGACTGACGTGGGCTACCTATGCGCTGGGCCCTGCCCTGGTGCGAGAACACCTCCAGGACGAAACACGCAAGCCCTGGCTGGCCGCGCTGGCCATCGCAGGTGCTGACCCCCAGATGTTCATGAGCGGCCGTAAGCGCGCTCCTGTGAACCAATGGCTGGGGGAGCTGATCGCCGTCTACGCTCTGAATCGTCGAGCGCACATGGAGGAACAGCTGGACGAACCACTGAACGAAGAGTTCGTGGATATCGTCATCGAAGGATTCATCATCCAGAACATCCACGACCAGCAGATGGGCGAACGCGTGCACAAACACGCGGTGGCTTTCACTGGCGCGCTGTTCTCGCTTCCGGAAGCTCTGGAAGCACATGCTGCATTGGAAACCATGCATTGACTTCACTACCGATCGTCCTCCGGGGCGGTCGGTAGTTTCTTATTCCTCACTAGGTGCTCCCATGTCCAAACGAGCCGGGATTAACATTACCGTCAGAACCCACATCACTCCTAAGGGTAATCTTAAGGCCAGGCGGGTAGTGGCCCTGGAGACGTTCACAGGCGAAGAGCAGGCCGCTGCCGTGGCACGGGTGAAGGAACGTAGGGCGTTTGCCGAAGCGTACAATCGGGAAAGTATTAAGAAGACCATGGCTCAGAAGGCCATGTTCCAGCTCTATCGTGGTGAGACGCCATTCGGCGCCCCGAAGGAGATGACTTACGGTGAGAGGAAACGGCTCAACAAGAAGTTCGAGATGAAGTTCCTGAATGACAAAAACCCCAATGCTCGCTTGTGGGCCTGGCAAGTTTTGACGTGGAAACCGTCTCCAAAAGGTACGACCGTGGCCGAAGCTAAATCGTTCATTCGAGGCGCGAGAATTGCTCGTGCGGGCAGGCACAAAAAGTTAACGGAATAAATGGAGGGGAGCGACCGCAAGGTCGCTCCCCTCTATGCCGCCTTTTCTTTTTTGGCTTAGGCGGCCATTCGTTCGTTGTGTTCAGCAACATACATCTGCATCAGCTGTTCCAGATCCGGAGCCTTGAACAGCTCACGGCTGATCTCAGCTGCGTTGACATCACCACCAGACAGATGCGCACCGATCGAACGTCGCTGCACCTCAGTCAGACCCTGGATGTCGACGACCTCCATCATCGTGGTTGCCCGCGAGATGTTCATCAGGATCTCTTCGTTGGGGTAAGTACCCTCCACGTCCAAGTCGGCCACGTGAACGAAGATCATCGTCGGTTCGTTGGGCATCTCTTCGATACACTTCAAACCGTTCTCCGCCACCGAGAAGCTCGGTAGGGTGACGATGTGGTCCTTCAAGTCGATCACATGTTGATCGAGCTCGATCTCCATCTTGTCCGAGGTCGTGCCGATAACCTGGTTGCGGGTCTCCATGGCGTAGAAGTGCAAGTCATCGCACAGACGACGCGGCTGGGAACCGAAACGATGGTACTCGGAGTGACCACACAGCGAGGAGATCTGACGACCCAAGTCGGTGGTCTTCTCATCCAGCAGCTCCAGTGCGATGGAGTCGTAGATATTGTAGACGCAGTACTCGGCCGGGTAGTTCTGCTGCATGAACATGTGCCACGGTCCACCGGTGAGATGGTCGGCGGCAGTGAACTTCAGCTTCTGCTTGATCTTCTCCTTACCCAGGATGGCATCCAGGGCGTAAGAGCTGTCCTTACCGAAGGCGATACGCAGACGGTAGTAGACGCACATCGGATCGATCATGTACCAGCTGGCCGGGGTCTCCAGACGATGCCACTGCTCGGCAGGTGACAGCGACATGACCTTGCCCGAAGCGGTTTCCTTCTGCTTCTTGCCCTGGACGTAAGCGGTGTTGCGGAACTTGGGTGGAACCGCCGGATCGCAGAAGACCTCGTCCGGGTTGTAGCCGTACTTCAGTAGAGCATCGATAATCTTGGGAATATCGAAGTCCATGTTCCAAGCAGCCAGGAAGTCAGGCTTCCACTCATGGGCGGTCTGGATGGAACGGAACGCACACTGACCGGCATTGTCGACGAACTCGATCTCCAGGTTCGCGCCTCGGGCCTTCAGCACATCGCCGATGTACATCTCGGCAGCATTGCGGATAGCCTTCTCCGGATCGGGCAGGTTCTTGACGAAGTCCTTGACGACGATCAGCCGCACCCGGTGCTTGAACGTGACCGAGAGCATGATGATCTCTTCGGTAATCATCGAAGTTTCCGAGTCGATCGATGCCATCGTGTTGATGGAGATCAGACTCTTCCACTTGTTCTGATAGTAGTTCTTGACCAGGACCGGCGTGGTGACGTCGGCACCGTAGACGTAGGGACTGCGGCAGACGATGTTCAATCGGTTGCTGTTCTTGCCCGGAATCTGGCCCAGCGCACGGGTGATGTTCATGGCCAGGTTGGCCTGAGTCGACTGGAACTTCTGCAGCCGTTCCATCTTCTCGAACTCCCGCTTCTCCTCATGGATGCGGTGAGCAGGGCGGGTGATGTAGAAGTCACGCTTGTGATTCTTGATCATCCGAATCCGCGGCACGACCGTGCCATCGGAGAAATGTTCATTCTCTTTGATGAAGAGAAGATCGTCGTTGTCGTCCGTGTTGGAGCGGACGTAGTTGACGTGTTTACACTCAAACCCGAGCGATCGGGGAGCGGTTCCTGTTGCTTCCATTGACCTTACCTAACCCTTAAAGTCCTGCCGGTATACTATGGTTATGAAGCATAAAAAAGCATCTGCGGCCAGTAACGTCAACCCATCCAGGACGCATCACCATGAGCTCCAGCCAGAACTACCGTACCATCGCCCGAGAAGCCATGGAGGCTATCGGGTACCAGGGCACCGCGTCCCTGCTTTTCCGTGACCTCACGGCCGCCTTCCAGTCCTGCATCGACCAGCGCATCGTTGAACAGAAGCCGTTCATCGCACTGGGCCTGGGCGATATCGTCTTCCGCCACACCGGCATGGCGATCCAGTTCAAGCTCGAGATGCAGCCGGGTCTGGTCAATGCATCGGCCATGCCGATCTTCCTGGACGCAAACAGTCCGTTCACACAGCTCTTCCGGCAGCTGGGATACGGGTTTGCCATCGAGAACTGGACGACCACCCACGAGAAAATCCTTCCCATCTGTCGTGACCTCCGCGGCATGATTGATCTGAAGAAGGGTCGGGTCAGTGGAGTGTTCTCCAAAATCACCACCGACATCAACATGGGTTCAGGTCTGTGGCTGGTGGCGAATCTCACCGCTCAGGAGATCGCTGCGATCTGCATTCACGAGATCGGTCATGTATTCACCTACTTCGAGTCGCTGTTGTGGACTACGACCACCAACATCACGCTGATGACGGCCAAGGCCGACATCAACAAGATGCCCAGCAAAGAAGAACGTGTGAAGCTGGTGTTCGAGGTGGCCGAGTACATGCAGGTCAAACTCGACGACGCCGAGAAGCTGGCTGATCCGGGCCTGGCCGACGTCAAGTTCCATACGATCTTCCTGGCCGCCAAGGCCGACCCGAATGTCCGCAGTGCATCAGGTTCGTTGAATTACGATCTGAGATCCTCGGAAGTGGTCGCCGATCAATTCGCCACGCGCCATGGCGCTGGCCGCTACGTCGTCTCTGGTCTTCACAAGCTCGAGATGATGATGAGCAGTCCGGAGGTGCGTCCGGTCTGGAATCATTACATCGGTGAAGTCACCAAGCTCCTGGTAATGGTCGTCCCCGGCATTTTCGCTGGCCCGTTCGCGCCGATCTGGATCGCCCTGGTTGGCCTGGTTGCGCTGAGCTATGTCAGTACGGCCAATCCCGAACTGAAGATCTACGACGATCCCCAGGAACGTTTCGTACGCATTAAGCACGATCTGATCCAGTCGTTGAAAACCCAGCGATACAACCCGAAGGAGCGAGATGTACTGCTCCGGGACATCCAGGAAATCGACGAAATCGTCAAGACGATGCACAACAAGCGCACCATGATGAACATGTTGTGGATCATCGTTACTTCCGAACGTCGTAAGCAGTACAACCAGATGAAGATCGAGCAGGAGCTGGAAAAGCTCGTCGATAACGACATCTTCGTGCGCGCAGCGCAACTCCAGTCCCTCCAAGCCAAATAAGGTCCACCACCATGTCTTACGACCGCACCGCATCCCTCCTGCCCATGCTGAACCAGGCCAACGTGCCGCTGGCCGAGCAGGGCATCGTCCTGCTGGACGCCTTCGCACGCCAGGTGGCCTTCTCCCTGCCGATCCCGCCCTCGGAAGTGGACGCCGAAGCGTACTTCCAGACCAACTACAGCGAGTACGTCTGCGACCAGGCCTGCCGAGTCAACGAGTCGATCGTGATCTCCGTCGACGACGCTGTCGCCCGTGTCCGCGCCGTGTGGATGATCCGCTACCAGATCGTCTACTGCCCGCAGAGCGCCGCCTCGCAGCTGGCCGTGGACGCTAGCCTGGAAGTGATCTCCGAGCACCAGCGTGATCGCAGCCTGATCGGCGGTCTGGGCATTGCCATGTCCATCGTCGACTTCCAGGCTCCGGGCGAACAGCCGCCCAGCACCGCCGAGGTCGTCGAGCAGGTGACCGTCACGACCGATCCGGTTGTCGAACAGCAGGACGAAGTCCAGGACGCTGTCCAGGCCGATGACAACCTCGACACGACCGCCGACCAGGCCGCCTCCCCGTTCGTGGCGGAAACCCCCGAAGGCGAAGAGCCCGCCGCAGCGCCGGTGGAAGCTCCGGCTGAAGCTGAAGTTCCGGCCGTGGAATCCTATCCGCGCACCAAGTTCGACCGCACTGTGCGCTAAGGAGAACGGCCATGGATCTGTTTGAAGAACTGAAGGCCGGCTTGGAAGACGCCGGCCTGACAGAAATCGCAGCTTCCGATACGGACTTCCAGGATCGCCTGCAGACCCTGCAGGACCGCATGCAGGCCATCGAGGAAACTGGCCTGGTCTGCCGTGACCAGGTCCAGCAGCTGGTGACCTCGGGCGTTGAGCTCAACGAGCGTCGCTACCCGATCGCCTCGTTCACTACCGAGCCGAGCCCGGTTGGTGTTCGTCCGGCACTGGAAGCGGCCGATGGGGAGAAGAACTCGATCATCAAGAAGATGATCGAAGCTGCAGTCGCCGCCTTCAAGAGGGTTGTTGATTGGATCAAGACGGCTTACCGTAAGGTAGTCGAACTGATCAAGTCGGTCAGGGGCAAGAAGACCATCGAAGCCGCTTCGGCCGCCCCGAAGGTCTTCCCGCAGTTGAACTCGCTACATGATGACCTCCCCGGTATCATGAGTAAACTTCGCGCCGAAGCGCCGAAGAAGAGCTCGTCCAAGGGCGTCAACGAAAAGGATGTCCTGAGTGCCATCGACGAGGCCTGGGAAGACTTCCTCCGGAAAGACCAGGCTTTCGCGGTTCAGCTCAACAAGAACGTGCTCTTCAGCAGCGATATGTTCTCCACGCCGAAGGGGCGCCAGGACATCTTGGCAGTCATCCACGCGTTCCCCCTTCTGCAGAAGCAGATGGCTGAAGGTATCAAGCTCGTCACCGGAGAGCTGGGTGCGGAACTCACGCAACACAATCAGTTCCGTGGTGACGTTCCTGATGAAGTTCTCGATCGGCTGGTTGAGAAGGCCGAAAGCTTGATCGAGAAGTACAACCATCATCCGATGACCACGCTTCTGTACAAGACCTACGGCGACGGTGGGAGCAAAGAGGATCCGACGATTCTCGAAGGTTTGCAGGCTCTGACCTCGCACATGTCAGCCAGCGGCCGCAGCGATAAGGAGCGTCGCGATTGGAGGACACTGACTCCCGAGCTCACCAAAGTTCTGACCGATCTGGTCCCGTCGAAGTTCGCCGAGTTCCTGGTGACCTCGCGCAACCCAGAGCAGTACATGAACGTGTCTCAGACCTCACTTGCTGCGATGATGCTGGACTTCCGTCGGAGTAACGGCTCCCCAAAGGTGGTAGCGACCCTGCGTCACGTCCTCCAGCTCCAGTCCGAGATGAATCGCCTCATGCTCGAAACCTACCACATCGAAATCAGTACGGTGGGTGCGTTCATGGAAGTGGGCAACGTCGTTCGTCGACGTATCGAGAGTTATCTGATGATGACCAATCGCCTGGCCGAGCAGTATCGGAAGATCGGTCTGGAAGACGACTTTAACAAGCTCATCGACGCGTACTCCCGCGAGTTGACGGCTTATGGCTGGGGTTCGGAAGACTGAGTACGACTTGGACCAATTTACACACGGTCCCTAAGTTATGGCATAAACCCTCCTACCCTTCGCGGGGTAGGAGGGCGTTATGTCACGGCACGTGGTAGAACGAACGCAGGTTGTCGGCCTGGCTGCCGCGCAGACCCACCAGCGTCGTGTCCAGATGGATCTGGGTCAGATGCAGGGCACGGGTCAGCGGATTGGCGGTACGCGTGATCAGGTAGACCAGGCGATGGAAGTTCTTGAGCTCAGCCGCCGAAAGCGGGATGTATTCCGGGAAGCGCGACGGCAGCGGCATGCGGAACGATTCGTCACGCTTGCGGTTGACGAACATCAGCAGTGCGTCCCAGGTACGGATGAACGCTTCGTCCTGCAGGCGCAGGCAGTCGGTGATGATGCCGTAGAGACGACGCTGCCACTTGGCACCTTCTTCCGAACTGATCGGCATGCCCGGCTTCATGGCGTTGTTGTAGGCTTCCAGCTGACTCAGTATCGACGCGATACGAGCATCGACCGGATCTTCCGGGTTCAGGGCGTTGTTCAGGATCTGTTGCGATTCGGTACTCATAAGGCGTTTTACCGGTTAAGGGTGTGATGTTCAAATATTGACGGAACCTAAGAAATTCTTACATAGGGCTTAGATTCTACGAGCATAACGCTCCACACCATCAGTCCCATCAAGGAGAGCCATCATGGCCACCGCAAAGACCGCCTCGAAGGTTGCCAAGAAGGCAACCGCCAAGAAGCCCGATTCGCAGATCTCGATCATCACCGCCGACGAGCGCGTGACCATCGCTCGCCTGATCGACGTCGCGATCACCGCCAATGCCAGCAAGATCTACACCGAGCTGAAGCAGATCGGCGTCGCCAAGAGCGCGATCTTCAACAAGCTGCCGGCAGACACCCTGCTCGCTACCATCAACGTCCTGCTCGCCAATGGCGTGGTCAACCTGACCGTTTACGGCGCCGAGTACATCAAAAACGGCAAGGTCGTGAAGAAGCCGACCAAGAAGGCCGCCGCCCCGAAACTGGACATCGTCGACGCATCCAGCGAGACGCCGGTCGTTTCGAAGGCCACGCTGAAGAAGGCTGCTGAGAAGGGCGTGGCCATCATCAAGAAGTCCGCAACCAAGAAGCCGGCCAAGCCAGGCATCCCGGCCAAGCCGAAGAAGGTCAAGACCGCCGCCGTCACCACTGCCGCCAACATCTCCCTGACCGTCCTGGAGCTGGAAGCGCGCATCAACGCCGTGGAAGGCGTCGGCGCCACCCCGCGCCTGATCGTCCTGCGCCGTCCGGCTGACGCCATCATGAACAGCATCGGCGTGCAGAACTCGGCCTACACCAACGACGCCCGTCCGGCCCTGCCGTCGCGTACCCTGGATGCGCTGAACGCGCGCCTGGGCGCCCTGAACCTGCGTCCGACCGAATGGTTCATCCGTAACCTGTACTGATCGACGCCGGCCATGTAGTCCGCCCTCCCTGCCGCTGGCGGGGAGGGCTTTATGCCGGATATAAGCGGATTTCAGATACATAACACCCTAGTGACAATACCGTCAGCCATAAGGACCATGCACATGAGCCGTTCGATTTCCATGCAGTTCAATTCCCCCGCAATCGTCCCGCTTCGGGCCGACAAGGTCGATGTCGCGCTCTACTTCGTCGACGGCGTTCGTCCACTCGACGGCCGGACCTACGAGGAACGTCGGGAGTACGTCGCCGCCGAACTCGGCATGTCGATCGATGACGTCGATGAACTCGAAGGGCATCTCGACGAATACTTCGCCGTTGAGTTGCACGGTTCGCGTACCGACCGCGAGGACTTCCGTCTGGCAATCTCGCCCGATGAAGGTACCTGGGCAGAAATGCTCGAAGACGACCTCGCGAAACTGTCGAAGTTCATCACGATGTTCGGCAAGGGAAAGATCCTGCCGATGCTGTTGCAATCGGTCAATGTTCAGTCGGACACGGGCAGTCCGGTCGGCGATGTCTTGATCACTGAGTTCGTCAAGGTCTCCGAAACAAGTGCCGAGGTCTTCCGTCAAGCAACGGAGGGCAACCAATACGGACATGAGTCGGGCGGGTTCATCGAAGACATGATGTTGCATGATCCCACGTTGGCCGCACTCACTCCAACGGCAGCTAAGAAATTCGGCTGACATAACGCCCGCCCTCCCGAAGGAGGGCGGGCTACCGTCACGACTGTTTTTTTTTGTTATGAAAAATCAGCTTAAGTGAGGTGCTCCTCAATCACAAATGGAGCAATGGACATGGTCTTTCCATGCATCGCTTAGATGTCGAAGGTGTAGTTCGGATACGCGTCGCTGTTGGCGCGAGTGCGGATTGTCTTCTCGCAGACCCCCACAGCTTTCACTGCGTCCTTAACCGACCCGTAGTCGACACCGTCGATCTTGACCTTCTTAGCGAAGGGATTACCAGCACCCTCCCAGGCGCGCCGAGAAGAACGATCTTTCCAGCGAGTCTCCAGACCCTTCTTACCACGTTCGCTCATCGCGTCAGGGTTCTCCAGAGCATATTCACGAGAGCGCTTTCGCTGACTCTCCCGATGCTCCTCGTTTTCCATGTGGTGCGCAATGGGCGCACGTCCGTTCAACGACGTATTGAGTAGAAGTTTCTTTTCCACCAACTCATCGATCCCCAACTGCTCATTTAGGATCGCTTCTTCCTTGGTCGCTACGATTGCGCCGGACCACTCCCAGCTCTCCTGATTCGGATCTTCCCTGTAGAGATCCATCAATGCGGAGGTCAGGTGTTTGCCATTCCTCAACAGATGTAAATGCTGGGCCTTCCGCGAACCAAAGTTCGACGTCATACCGATGTATGTCTTCCCTGTCGGAAGATGAGTCAGACGGTAAACCACCCATTCAGGCAGTGGTGCTTTCCAGACCTGTTTACGATAGCTGGTCGGTTTGTCGTCATCATACATCCAGTCCGACCACGCCGGAGTCGGCGAGTTCAGTCGAGCGTACATAGCGGGTAGTGCAACACCAGTCACCTTAGCGGCAACGGTGGCGGATGCGAATCGACGCCCTTCAATCTTGACAGGGCGTCCCGGACCGATTTTGGCATGCTTGAGCATTATTTTCCCTCCAACCGAGTGTATATTCTCCATACAGTCCGGTTGAAAGATAAAATAATACGGCCCTTTACACGTTTATGTCAGGTGCTCATCAATCACAAATGGAGCAATGGACATGGTCTTTCCATGCATCGCTGACATGCTAATTAGCATGAACGTCGAGCCCACACCCGCTGCGTATGCCGACAATGCCGTCGGGTTGGCAGCCAGCTGCAGACCGATACACGTCGCGCAGAAGTTCGCACCTTCGGTCTTGCAGTACATCGGCGAACGAATCTTCAGCACCTTGCCCACGTACTTGTCGATGTTGTCTGCCGTCAACAGAACGGTTTTGCCACCGATCAGTGCCGTGTAGGTAATGAACCAGTTCTTGTTGCGCTCGGTGATCAGCTGATCCAGACCATACGGAGAACCGCAGTCCTGTTCGGTGATCTGGGTGTTCTGGAAGATGCGGTAGAAGAACTTCGTTGCCTCACCGCCCTTGGCCGTGGCAGCACCACGGTTGTACGAACCGTCACGCAGACCGTTGTTCATCGACGGGAAGAAGCGAATGTCCCAGCCCTCATCCAGCGAGGTCGGGATGAACTCACCCTGCACTTCGAAGCCGTTCTCGGCACCCTGGAACAGGAAGATCTTCTTACGAACGATATCGTAAGACTTGGCCTTGAAGTAGAAGCCTTCACCCGGATCACCCTTCATCCACTCGCGATCCATCGCGATGAGTTCCTGACCGATCAGGGTCTGGACGACGGGATCCTGCAGCTTGCCCTTGTACTTCTCCAGCAGCTCAGCACGACGCTTGTAGATCTCCGGGCTGACCGTCATGGTCTTGCGGGTAGCGGTCGGTACGCACAGCTGGGTGAACTCACAGAGCATCGCCGTGGCGTCGGAGTACTTCCAGTTCTCCTCGATCGAGATTGCCGTCGGGGGAGGATTGAGCGTACCATCGTCGACCAGGTTCTTCTCGATGATCTTGTCGAACATGCCGGGGTTGAGCTCACCGTCCATGAACGGGAACCGACCGCCGAACGGATAGATCATCAGGAACTGGTTGGCCAGCACACGACCGTAGGTGGTGATGATGGTCTGGTGGACGTTGGGGACGTCACCCGGCTCGAGAACGATCTCGTCGTAGATGTTGAACAGCGCTTCGTTCTTGACGACCGGATCGACGATGTCCACTCGCTGACCGAGCTCATCGGTGAAGTACCAACCCGTGCTGTCCTGAGCCAGTGGGAGAGGGAACTCTGCCGGCTCGGAGTTGGGGGTGGTCACACTGAAGGCTTCCAACACCCAGCGCTTGTACTGATAGGAACTGGCGTTCAGGCTCGCCAGGAAATATTCGCGCTTAGACGCTTTCATTGGGAATGACCTTCTTGTTCAGTGCGGCCAGGCTGTTGGCGATACGCCCCAGGGCCAGTTCGTCGTCACCGCCGAGCTGTTCCACCAGACCCATTGCAGCGCGCACCATTTCGCCGTCGGGCAGACTGGTGGCAGACAGCAGAGCCAGGATCTCTTCGGCAGCCTGGTCATGTGGCATGGCCATCAGCTGCTGGTAGTACGGGAAGACGATGATCTTGACCGACTCACCCAGACGACCTTGGTTGTTGAGGTAGCTGTCCAGCAGCGTGCGATGATCAGCAGCAATGATGCCGCTGTAGAGGGCGACACGATTACGAGCAGCATCACGCAGGGCGATGGCTTTGTCCGACTCCGGCTCTTCGGCCAGGTCGATCTGACTGGCAGTGATCTCGTAGATGCTGCGGATCAGATCCGGCGAAACACTGTCGATGGCGTTAAGGTAGTCCTGCGAGATGTCCTGTCCGGTCACGGCCAAGATGTCGGCCAGTGTCGGTTCGGGATCTTCATCGTCATCGGCCAGATCGTTGATCGCTGCCGGATCATCCCAGCAGTCCAGACGATCGACTGCCTCGAGCATCGACGACAGGATCGGCAGTTCGGCTTCGGGATTGACCACGATACCGAATTCGCCCAGACGAGCAGCGTACAGCGGGATCATGTACTCACGTACCAACGACAGATACAGGTCTTCGTCCTGATCAATCGTCGCGATGACTTCTTGTTCCAGGAACGCTTCGTGATCGGCGAAACCTGCTTCGAGCAGAACACGGCAGGCGCGGAGCATCACCGCCTTCTGATCGGGGGTAGCTCGCTTGTCGAGCCACGCTGTCAGGTTGTCAAACATAGGGACCTCGAAGGTTAGGGGATTTTTATAGGGTTCTTCTCTCATATGAGAAGGCACCCTGATTCGGGTTAATTCTATTTCAGACAACTCGAGAGACACCACCATGAGCAAGAGCAAGTCAGGGCGTCACCATCAACAGGCGATTCCCCAAGCGCGCAACGGTGCGAAGCTGAAGCCGACCAAGGGGCCGTTCGTCTGGGAAACTCTGGATCAGCTGTACGCCGAGTTCGCCCAACTTTGCAGGATGCCGGCTTCGCTGGCGCCGCTGATCACCAACCGCGAAGCCGTCAAGCGGCTCGAGAATCCGGACGAAGTCACCCGCATCGTCAATGGCATTGCCAATGACGTCGAAGCCTTCGCCAACCAGCTGCTGGCCATCCGTCAGCGGCATCAGGGTCGTGTCGGCGAATCCACCGACATCGACGATCAGGTGCTCCAGCTGAGCATCTCCGAAGCATACCTGGCGTGGAAGGAACAGTTCGACGTCGTCGTGCTGCCCAACGTCCTTTACGTCCAGCAGCAGTTCCAGTCCATCGAAGCCACGGCTTCCTAATCGAGCAACAACTGATGAGCCAGAACCAAACTCCGGAATCGGGCGCTCCCGATCCGCTGAAGGAAGCACTGGAAGCGGGCGCTTCCCAGGCACCGATGGAAGCTATCGAGGAAGAATCCTTCGAAAGTCCCGTCGAAGTCGAAGTACCGGTCGCCCAGGAAATCCCGGTCGAGACCGACGTTGATGTCGACGGTCCGGAAATCGAAGCCATCGGCTTTGAAGAATCCGATTCGGCAACTTCGGTCGACATGACTGGCGTGGCCACGGCCAACCCGAACGTCATCCTGTCCGAACCGTACTGCGGCGCCCTGCCGAAGATCCAGAAGGTCCCGCTGGCTGACGCGGTCACCCTGCCGTCCGTGCCGGCGATCGAGCTGAACCGCCTGATCGATGCCATCCCGGCCGAAGACCTGAACGCGACCGACACCGGCCGTGCCTGGGTGGAGATGATCGCCGCTCAGCAGAACCTGATGATCAACCTGAACTCGCTGGACGCCTCCCAGAACCAGGAAGGCTCGGAGTGGGTGCAGCGTGTGGAGATCGAAGGTGAACGCTTCGGCATCGCCGCTCCGCGCTTCGGTGACGAGAAAGAAATCGGCCCGCTCTCCGGCGACCGTGCCGTGCAGATCATGCAGGGCGTGCTGGGCCTGGGCGCAACGCTGCGTGTCCCGCTGTGGCACACCGGCATCTACGTGACCATCAAGGCACCGTCGGACTCCGAGCTGTTCGAGCTGCATCGCCTGATCGGTACCGAGAAGGCAACGTTGGGTCGAGCCATCCACGGCTTCCTGTACTCCAACTCCTCGGTGCTGACCAACATGCACCTGGTCGATTTCATCCTGCGTCACGTCTACACCGCTTCGGTCTCGTTCGAGAACCCGGTCGACCTGAAGCAGATCATCGACCTGGACGATCTGCAGACGCTGATCTGGGGTGCGCTTTGCACCATCTACCCGGCCGGCTATCCGTATCGTCGTCCGTGCGTGAAGGGCCCGCAGGCCTGCGACCACGTCGTCGTGGAAAACCTGGCGATCTCCAAGCTGCTGTTCGTCAACCACCGTCGCCTGACGGAAGGTCGTCGCAAGCACATGAAGCGCCGCTCGCACAAGGCCACCATGGAAGACATCGCCCGTTACAAGGCCGATGAATCCCACAAGGTCCCCAACGAGATCGTCGTCGACGAGAACGTGCGGGTCTACCTGCGCAACCCGACCCTGGCCGAGTACGAAGAATCCGGTAGCGGTTGGATCCGTTCGCTGCAGGAATCTACCGACGCAGCGTTCGCTGGCCGTCTGAGTGCGGATGAGACGAACAACTACATCGTCCAGGCCGCCAAGACCGAAGCGATCAACAACTACGCGCACTACATCGAGAAGATCGTCATCCGCAACAAGCGTGCTGACGGCGACAACACGATCACCGATCGCGAAACCCTGTCGCGTACCCTGGCGGCGATGTCGGCCGACCAGAACGTCTACACCACGATCATCGAAGGCATCGGCAAGTACATCGATGACCGCGCACTGGCCATCACCGCACTGCCGCGCTACAGCTGTCCGAAGTGTGAGCAGGACCAGGGTGTGGTGCCGGAGCGTACGCTGGCCAACGGCCAGGTGATCCCGGAGCAGCATCTGTCGACCAAGAAGAATCCGTACCTGATTCCTCTGGACATGGCGTCGCTTTTTTTCTTCACTACCGGGCGTCAAATCACTCGGGCGTTGAGCAGTCGCAATTTCAGCTGATCGACGAAGACAGCCCCGACGGACATATCGACTTTGGTAGCTTCGGCCTGTCGGCTGTAGAACGGGCGGATAGCACCAGCGTGGTCGAAGACCTCGCTGCTGTCCGTAAAGACGCGATGTCCTACGATGCTGTTGCCATTGAGCTGGCGACGTTGTACGAAACGAAGTACGGGTTGTTCAACCATGGCGACCCGTACGCCAGACGTCTTCGTCCGCTGGCTTTGGCTGCGCTCCATCCGAAAGAGGATTCTTCACGCTACAGTCCTCTGTACGCGCGGATCGACAAGTACCGCAGGTTGAAGATCTATTCGTCAACGGGTCTCTCGTTGACGGATTTCCTCGCGTTACCTCGCGACATTGTCGAAGAGATTCTCCGACAGACCGAGCGCGACGCTGCGGTAGATGCAAATCAAGTCGACAAGATGACTCGTGATCTGAAGGACTTCGGTCTGGGCTAAGGGGAAGGACAGATGATTCTGCGCAGTTGCATTAACGGTGACATGTTCGCCGATGGTTCGGTCAATACGTTGGTGTGTCCCATCAATGTGGCTGGTGCAATGGGAAAGGGTTTGGCCAAGGTCTTCCGTGATCTCTATCCGGGACTCTATGAGTTCTACCTGGAGAACTACCCGAAGACGGACAATCCCGATCCTGCGCTGATCAACAAGCTGGCCTTGTTCGACCCAGGTAACGGTGGACGTAAGATCCTGCTGTTCCCCACCAAGCTCCATTGGCGCAATGCGTCGAAGGCTGAGTGGATCGAACAGAACCTGAGGTTGTTGAATCAGGTGTGGGAGAGTTGGGGACTTGGTCATATCGCACTCCCAGCTCTCGGTTGTGGTGAGGGTGGTTTGGATTGGTATCAGCAGGTGGGTCCGTTGGTCCAGCAGCACGTTGGATCAACCCCGCATTACTGTACCGTCTATCCTCCCCAGAATCCCAACTTCGGAATGATCCCTGTTGACATGATCGGTGAATCCGAGGATTCACCGAAGGGGAGCTGGAACAGTGGCAGGTAGCGCTGAGTAAGTTGACCGGTCCGTAAGCTTACGGGTGAGACAGCATAGGCAGGAGGCTCCCGCGAGGGAGCCTCCTGCCTTTATGCCGTTACATCTGGATCTGCTGTACGCGACGACGGGTGAAGCGAACTTCCACGTCATCCTTGACAGCGATCGTACCGTCTGCCTTGTCGATGGCGATACGACGAATGCCCAGGCGAGCCGAGTCATCCAACAGCATCACCACGGTCTCCGGATCAGTACCGCCCAGACCCGACACCGAGACACCAACGATGTCCGTACCAGCCCGATCGGTGATGGTCGAGATGATCTGGTTCATGGCAACCACCGGCTTGGTCAGCTCATCGCTGATGACCCGTACCGCCATGCGCTCCAGACTGGTCTTCAGACTCTCGTCACGATAGACCGAATCTTCCACCACGAAGTTGACCGCGAACGACTGCGCTGCGTCGATGCTCTGCTCACGGTCTTCACCGATCACTGCATCCACACGGCCGATGGTCGACTGCGTGTAGAAGAACAGGCGGGTCTCTTCCAGCAGCGACTCGGTCAGCGGAGCGATGTCCTGATCCAGCCAGGTCACCACCGTCTGAGCAATGCTGTCGCGGTAGGTCACCGTATCAAGGTCATCGGAGAACCAGTAGACGCCGTCGATCAGGAACAGCGTGCTGTGACGGAGCATCTTGCGGCTGGAGATCGCAATCGGATTGCCGTTACCGTCGAGCATGATCTCGCCCGCCTTGTAGCGGATGAGCTGCTGTCCAGTGATCGGATCCAGTACCGGATCGCCCTTGCGGTGGTAGTACTTGTAGACCACTTCACCGTTGATGATCTCGATCTTCTCCAGCGAGTCTTCCTCGTAGGTCCAGCCCACATCCGCCGGATAGCGCTTGTAGTCTTCCGAACCCGGAACCGAACGAGCTGCAGCCCACAGGTCGGCCAGCGAACTACCCAGACGCAGAGAGATACGCTCACGCGTCAGACCGATGGTGTCCGGCGGCAGGATCGACGTACCCAGCATCGTGTCGATCTCAGACTCACGGATGTCATCGCCCTGCAGCCCGGTTGCTGCGAACACGATGTCGAAGTTGTTCAGCAGTGCCGTAGCATGGTCACGCATTTCCTGATCGTACATCTGGAACGTGTTCAACGTCAGAGCGTCGGACGAGTTCAGATCGAACTTGGTACCCAGGAAGAACGTGTACATGCGTTCGAGGTTGTCATTGATGCCGTAGAGCACACCGTTCTGATGGGCGTAGTCACGCTCACCATGCGGAATGAACGACAGCTGGCAATGGACCGCATCGTCCTGCATCAACTTCCAGTCATCACCGGACTTACAGGTGACGATCAGAGCGTAACCGCCTTCGACGCGACGTACTTCCACCTGATCCACACCGACCGCGATACCCGTGGTCGGGTTCTCCGACACGAAGCTCTTGGTTTCGATGACCGGGTTGTCCAGGTAGTACGGACGCAGGGCGAAGCGATCCTCAGTACGATCCAGAACGTAGTGGAACGGGCTGAACAGATAGGTAGCTTCGTTGATGCGACGCGAACGAACGTCCGGCGGTAGAGCCTGGATCATGTCGATGGTCGCCTCGGGCACGATCGTGATCTTGCCGTTGACGTAGGAGTACAGCGCCTTGGGCAGGATCGTGATGCGATCGCCGTTGTCGGACACGCAGTGAGTGTTGGCAGCGATCTGTTCCATCGACGCCACCAGCGTCTGCATCGTCGCGCCGGCACCACTGACCAGCGTACCGTCGGTCGGCGTCGGCAATAGGCGGGTAGCCTGGTACTGACGATTGGTGATGCGATCGATGACCGGCACCAGACGGTAGCCACGATTGGCGACCTTCAGGCTCAGCTGCTGTCCGGTGATCGGCAGATCCGAGTTGCCCAGCGAAGAGTTGATGACGCGGTTGCGCTGCTCTTCGAAGGAGATCTGGTTCGTACCGCCATTGACGTCGCTGTAACCGTTGACGGCGATGTTGGCGAACACGGTCATCGGAGCCGACCAGCGACTGAGACCTTCGCGAGAGCGATCCCAGAACTTGTAGCTGAACGCGGTGGGCTGGTAGCTGGACATCGGCAGCACGATCGGGCCGTCGGTCTGATAGATCTCCAGAACCACTTCGCTGGTGACCAGACCGTTGGTGAGGTAGATCGTGGGGATCGTACCGGTGAGCTTGTTGCCTGCCAGACGCAGCAGCATCGTGGGGACGAACGGATCGAACACCTGCTCACTGTGCGTGGTCCGCATTTCCTTGCGGTTGCCATTGACGTCGGTGTAGTACGCACGAGCGTAGTAGAACTGACCGGTCAAGGTCCAGGTCTTTTCGAACGTGCCGGCATTGGTGAGCTTGTTGTTTTGCACCACGATCTGGAACTGGTACACCGGCAGGATCATGCGGACGTAGGTCACACCCGCCAGGTTGACGATGTTCCACTTGACCTGGTTCGATTCCAGCGTCTGCAACGGCGAAGGCACGCTGGTGTCGTAGACGATGTTCAGGCCTTCGTGCGGCATGATGCGAATGTCCACCGGGTACTGCATGGTGAACGTGATGTCCGCCACCTTGAACTCGGTGTTGCGCGGGATGGTCAGCTGACGCACGCCTTCAGCATCGGTATCGACCGCACGCTGATAGATCTCGTTCAGTTCCAGCCAGAGGACGAACTCACCACGAGCCGGCGAACCGAAGCGACCAGCGAAGTCCACATCGGACATGTGGTCGTACACTTCGTTTTCGGTCATGGCCATGGTCGGGTAAACCCGACGCATGTTGGCTGCCATACGAACCGCCGCCGCCGAAGCGGTGGTGGTCGCCGCTTCGAGCAAGAACATGAACGGATTGGACGGGTCGACGATGACGTGAGTGCCGTCCGTACGCGCCTCGAACTGAGCCAGCGCTTGTCGCTGGACAGCCATGGGGTTGTTGATGAAGGTGACAGATCGATTCTGCCAGTCCGAGGTGTCGGTCACGGGAAGGTTCCTTAGGTCGTGGTGTTTTGTTTCTGGCCGCGAGCCAGCTGTTCAAGCTGATCGCTGTTCATCTTGAGCAGAGCGTCCAGGTCGGTGGACATACCGCCGCCGGCGCTATCGGTGACGCCCGGCTTGGTGTACAGCTCCTGTCCGGTGTTGGCCAGTGCGTTCAGGTGGGCCTGGTACTCATCGTTGTAGACGTACCACTCCAGTTCACCGGTCATGAAGTTGATGCGCGGGAAGCCGTAGTAGTTGAAGTACGCCAACTCTTCGCCGTCGATCTTGCGCATCGTCTTGACGCGGTTGGGCTCGTACATGTCCACGTTGTGAGCAGCCACCAGCAGATTGAATTCCGTGAACAGGATCGGGTCGTTGTACTCGGCACCGACGCAGCTGAACGGGATGGAGATCTGCGAAGCATTGGACTGGTTGAACGGAGTGTCGGTGGAGTAGTCCAGCGCCGCACCGAACGGGACTGCCGACGGAGTGGCAATCGTCCGACCGATCTTCTGGATGTACTTGCGAGCCGGGTCGAGCGTGATGCGCCAAATGGCCGTGTTGTAGTCCAGACGATTTTCGATAACCTCTTCCGGCCATGGGATCATTTTGCCCGAGCGGACATTACCCATATACCGATACCAGAACCAAAACAGCAATGTTATGGGATCGCCGATGATGTTTCTGAAGTTGGCTGTCAAATCGAAGTTGTTACGGATATCTACCGGACCATCCGCCATGGTCCACACTTCTCGCGTCACGCCCGGATTGGACACATACATGTCCATGGTGGGATCTGGCCAACCACTCATCGAAAGTAGGTTGTTGGACAGCAGCGGGATGAACGCCTGTCGGTAATCGAACAGGTTCGAATCCAGCTGGTGCAGTCGCTCACCTCCGACTGCGAGTACTCGGCCGCGACCGGCTTCCGGATCGAGCATCAGGCGCAAAGCGCGCTGATACGAATCGGGATCGTTAGCGAGGAACGGAGTCAAAACCCGGTCCATCACGACGTTATCGTATGACAAATTCAGTCGTGGTCGAGTGAAAAATGTGATGCCGTGATTTTCGGCATTGTAAGGAACAGGGGAACCAAACCCGCGATGGTTGAATCCCATCAGGGTGTTCCGCAGTGCTGAAGTTAGATCTCCGTAGCCACTGAGACGCGCCAGGACATCAACTTCGTCCACGATTGCCACCATAACACTTTACCTCCAGAGGGATTTTCCAAATGTCTGCAACTATCCTCGCCACCGCGGGTTCGGCTGCGCTGACGTTCATTCTGACGGCTGCCAAGTCGCTGATTGGTTCGCAGAACGCCGACTCGCTCATCAACGTGGCTGGCAAAGCACGCGTCGAGCCGATCACCATGATCGACGAACGTCTGATGGCCACCCCGTACCTGACCGACGTGCTCCAGTCGTTGGTCTCGCAGTTCTCGGCGTACTACCTGCAGGCTGTCTCGCTGCACATGAATGTGGGGTCGGTCAATACCCTGGAGCTCCTCGATCAGCTCAACCCGAATCGCGGTCAGCAGACGCTGCTGAAGCTGACCGGTCCGGGCCTGGAGAGTTCCCTGATCGATCCGATGTGCTACACCTTCGGTCTGCCGCGTCGCGACTCCCAGCTGGGTCTGGAACACTACGGTCTGCAACCGTACCAGAACAAGGCGGCGCTCGAAGCGCTCAATGCTGAAGTGGATCTCAGCCAGAGTGGCGCTGACGCCAGTACCGCAGGTTCGCAGTTCGGCAAGACCGCTGTGACCGACATCCAACAGTCCGCACCGCTGTCGGTGGGCAAGCTGCTGGAAGTGACCCTGACCGATGGTTCGGGTGATACCGCCAAGAAGATCACGCTGCCGGTCAGCGTACGGCTGCTGGCCACACCGGTCAACTCGTCGGTGCTGGCTCATATCCTTAGCGATGGCGGTCGGAACATTACCTGGAAGGAACGTTGGATGTCCTTCAAGGCCGGCGAGCTGGAGTTCTGGCGCGACCTGGTGCTGGCGACCGATCTGGTCGACGAACACCGTCAGGTCCTGCTGAAGGACAAGTCCGGCGCCTACAAGGAAATCCTGGCCCGTCGTCGTGGCAATGCCACCAAGGCCGTGATGACCGCGACTCCGTCGCTGGCGACCGCTTCGAACCTGATGGTCATCTCCACCGGCGTTGCACGTGACGTGGAACGCAAGGTCATGGGCAAGCTGTCCGACCCGCAGACCCGTGCCAAGATCTTCAAGATGTCCTACCTGATGATCCTGGTGGTCATCGATCCGGACAACGAGATGGTGACGTTCTACCATCGCGGCATCGCACTGCCCTCGATCATGTCCATCAAGGACGTGAAGGTCTCCAACAAGTCGAACGGTGGTTCGGGCCCGGATATCGGCGACATTCTCCAGAAGCTGCTGTCCGGCAAGCCGGCAAGCTTCTAAAACATCAGGTAGATAGATATGAGTATCCGGAATTTCCTGACCAGCCTGTTGCCGATCTTCGGCCGCAGCCATGTTGAAATCGACATCCGCCAGCAGCAGGACATTCGCAAGAAGCTCCTGCTCCCCCAGCTGAAGAAGCTTGACCTGCTGCTCAAGGGCACGCCGTTCACTTCCGATCTGGCCCAGCCGGTGGAGGCTGCCATCCAGCGCCTGCACGGCTCGCGCATGAACATGGTCTCGATCCTGTACGCGATCTACGACTCGCTCGGCGCCAAGCTGGACTACCTGTCCAAGGTCGTCGACGAAGAGTTCGACAAGGACATCTCCCGCGACGACATGACCTACAAGCAGGTCCAGATCGTCCGCTACCTGGAGCTGTCCCGGTTCTCGATGGAATACACCATGCGTCTGCTCAACCGCTTCCTGGCGGCCGAGGCGCGTACCCGTCTGAACCAGCTCGATCGCATCGACGAACAGCTGACCCCGGCGGAAATCCGCTGGATGGGTGACAACCTCGATACCTACCTGCAGGTGCTGAACCTGCTGCTGGTGCCGCAGGTCAAACTGCGTCAGGCCATCGAGAACATGCCCGAACTGCTAGTCAAGGCAGAAGACGGCGGTGCCTCGGCAGGCCTGGGTGGTCCGGGTGCCGATCCGCTGAAGCTGGGCTTCATCAACTCCAGCGCGCTGAACTGGAACCCGATCTACCACATCCGTCTGTACATCGCGGAAATGGAAGTCGAGCACTATCAGCTGCTGGAGAAGGAAATCCTGGCTCTGGAACTTCGCATCCTGGAACTGCAGGCTGCCAAGGAAAACCGTCAGGACGCCCGCCTCGAGCAGCAGATCGAACGCCGCGAAGCGCAGCTGGCTGCAGCCCGCGTCAAGTATCACCAGCAGACCGAGAAATACGGTCTGGGTTCCTAAGGGAGTACAGTCATGAGCGGAATCGTCGTCATTCGATACCCGCGACTGTACACCTCCGTGCATGCAGGTCCGACCAGCGTCATCCAGTCCAAGGGTGACCTGGCCGTAAACCTGCTGTACGAAACCCTGGTGGACCGTCGCTACAACCACAACCGCTTCGCCTTCCAGGCACAGGTCATCGACGTCGCTCTGCGACTGTTCGGCGACTTCAGTGTCTGGATCGATGCGCAGATGCACAACCCCCAGATCGTCGGTCACAACCGCGCGTTCCTGGAAGACACTCTGAAGTTCATCGCCGGTTCCGATCGCGAACTTCGGATTGAAAATTGGATCGAGCTTGTGTCCTCGGACGAGGCGAACATCCACTTGGCTGATCTGCGCGTCCCGCAGATTGCGCCGCGGCTCCAGCAGAGTCCGTCCACCGTCGTGGCGATCCAGAAGTGGTGTTCCCGTCCGGAAGGACTGGAGGATCTCCTGGGCACCATGTATCTGCTTTTCGGCCGAGCGCCCTAATTAGGCCAGCCGAGACACCTTCGCTTCAACGATCCGTTTTCAAATCCTCAACAGGAGTTTCACCATGTCCCGTTTTTCCAAAATCATCGCCGATGCCACCAAGTCGCCCAAGCCGGGCCTGGAAGGTGAAGGCGCCGTCAGCACCAACGAAGCTCCCCTGAGCCCGACCGAAGTCGTGGCTGCCAAGCCGGAAGACGGCGAAGGTGCGAAGGGCAAGGACGAGGGCCAGCCGGACAGCCCGACCGAAGTCGTGGCTGCCAAGCCGGAAGACGGCGAAGGCACCAAGGGCAAGGACGAAGGTCAGCCGGCATCGCCGACCGAAGTGGTTGCCGCCACCCCGGAAACCACCGACAAGGACGAGCCGGAAGCCGTCTCGATGGAAGGCCTGGACTTCTTCAACAAGGTCAAGCGCCTCGAGAACAAGCTCGCCCGTCTCGACAAGCAGGAATCCGAGACCAAGGAATTCCTGGAAGACGCCAAGAAGGGCCTGAAGCAGGCTGAAGCCGACCTGAGCAAGGCCGACTCCGAAGGCGCCAAGAAGAAGCTGATCAAGAAGATCGCTGCCTTCAAGGAAGACATCGACGAGCTCGAGTTCGATCTGGAAGACATCAAGAAGATCCGCGCCCAGACCAAGGCCGCTCTGGAAAAGGCCAAGGGTAACAAGGCCTCGAACGAATCGGACGACACCACCGTCGACGGCGCTGCCGCTGACGCCACCGAAACCGGTGACGTGGCTGCCGTGCAGGAAGTGACCACCACCGTCGGCGAAGTCGAAACCGATCCGACCCAGCAGGAAGAGCTGGGCGAAGTGACCTTCGAAGACGACGAGCAGGTCCTGGCTGACGTGGTGACTGCCGATGCCGAGCTGGACAAGGGCAACGACGCCATGGACACCATGCAGGACGCTGCCTCGCGTCTGGGCGTGGTCGAAACCCGTCTGGAAGACTCGCTGGCTGAAGGCGGTCTGGATCCGGTGGCTGCCGGCTTCATGCAGGACAACGTCGACAACATCGCCGAGCGCCTGGAAGAAGATGAAGTGGTCTACCCGGCCGTGGAATCCTTCGGCGGCGAATCGATGCGCTACGCCTCGACCGTGGCTTCGCTGGAAGCGGTCAAGGAGTTCGCAGGTCGCGTCGGTGCCGGCATCAAGGCCGTCTACGAGCAGGTCAAGGCCTTCCTGAAGGGTCTGGTCGCCAAGCTGGTCCAGTACTTCGGCACCGTCAAGATGCGCAACGAAGAGCTGAAGAAGCGCCTGGGCGCCACCGGTCCCCGTACCGTCAGCGGCAACGACACCATCGACATCGGTGCGCTGCTGGGTCGCGTCGCCATCGGCGACAGCCCGTCGCTGGAAGGCTTCGCCAAGCTGCCGACCCTGCTGGACGACAGCCGTACCTTCGACTCCGGCCTGGACGAAGCTCTGAAGAGCGACCTCGAGATCCTCGAAGAGCTGGCCACCAAGCCGAACTCACTGGAGATGAACCTCGACAAGTGGGTTCGCGCGTACGATGCCCAGCACCGCGGCGCTCTGATCCCGAAGGCCTTCCACAACGAAGGCAAGAGCTCCTCGGGCAGCGCCCAGTACAAGACCGACGTCCTGCCGGGCAACGTGGTTCTGAGCATCACCCGCAATCGCTTCGCCCAGGGCACCTCGGCCGCTGAGAAGCTGCAGGCACTCTTCGGCATCCAGTCCCGCTTCGAGCGTCTGCAGGAAGGCGATGGCAACCTGTCGGGCGAAGCCAAGGTGCTGACGATCGACGAAATGAAGAAGGTCGCCACCATCACCGACGGCATCCTGGCCGCCGGCGGCAAGATCACCCAGCAGGCCAACATCGACAAGCTGGGTCTGAAGGAAATCGTGGTCAGCAAGGACGTCGGTCCCGAGCAGGCCGGTATCGTCAAGCACCTGCTGAACCGTTACTCCTCGCGTCTGAGCCAGGCCCACCAGGTCTCGGCCAAGACCCTGACCTACGCAGCTCGCGCTGCGGCCAGCTTCCAGAGCTACGCGTTCAAGTCGCTGGAAACCTACGCCTAAGCCATTCGGCGCCGGCAAAGGAGTAAGGGAGAGGCCGCCTTCGGGCGGCCTCTCTTTTATGCCGTTTCGGTCATTATCTTTTGACGTATCACCAGCCTACCTCCGCCGGAGAGTTACATGAACACGAAAGTCCGCAACCTGATCCGCTCCGCGATGGAGTCGGAACGGCAGCCTGACAACTACATCAATCCCCACCTGGAAGTGGACGTGGCTCCCCAGAAGAGTGAGGAGTACATCGAGTCGACCATCGCAGACCAGCCGGCCGAAGCTGAAGCCTTCGAACGTACCGAAGCGTCGGTGGAATCGCACATCCAGTGCCTGGCGCGCATCAGCGCTGCCTATGCCGGCCTGGAAGCCCACCCGTTCGAAAGCGTCGATTCGGTCAGCCGCTCCACCATCGCTTTCGGTCTGGAAGCGGTCATGAGCAACTCGCAGGTCGACATGACCGAACAGGTCACGAAGATCAAGGAAGAGTCGGGCGAGAAGAACAAGGCGCAAGTCGGCAACAGTGTCGTCGAAGCTGCCAAGAAGATCCTCAAGCGGATCGTGGAATTCATGGTTGCCCTGTTCCGTCGCGTGCAGGATTTCCTGCTGAAGTTGATGGGTGCCGGTACCCAGATGCGTGTGCGCGGTAAGCGCATCCTGGCTGACATCGCCAAGCGCAACACCACGGTCGCCCAGACCGCTGACACGATCGAGGCAGGTGACATCGCCAAGAACCTGGCCGTCGGTGATCAGCCGCCGAGCACCGATGCGACCGAAGTGGTCAAGCTCCTGCTCGCAGCCTCCAACGCAACCATCCAACTCGACGGTGCGATGGTCGAAGCTTACGATCGTGAGCTGAACCTGATCCGTGCAGGTCTGAAGGACAACGACGCCGGCAAGCTGAACGAAGCCATGAGCTCCGAACTGCAGCCGGGCCAGACCTTCAAGCCCTACACCCCGGAGACCGCACCGAAGTCGGCTGGTCGCAATGACAGCTCGCTGCCGGGTACCTACTACCGCAGCGCCACGATGCCGGGCAACAAGTTCGTTTCGCTGGGTTACCAGCCGATCGTTCGTGACGGCGTCTACTTCGGCGTGCAGTACCAGGTCAGCCTGGAGAGCGAAGGCGGCGACAAGGCCGGTGCCGACCTGCCGACCGAACTGAAGGCGATGACCTCCGACGAAATCACCGCAGCGGTGGCTGAGCTGGACAAGCTGGTGGAGAACCTGAAGATCAGCCAGCGCATCGTACAGCGCCTGCGTAGCACCAGCGGTCACATCAGCACCCTGCAGCAGATGGTTGCCACCCCGACCGGCGCTGAAGTCGTCTCGCAGTTCAACTCCCGCTACAAGGCCGTCGGCCAGGCGACCACGCTGGTCAACACCCACCTGGTGCGTGCCGGCCTGTCGATCCTGCGCTGGGCCGATGCTTCGCTCCAGCTGTACCCGACCAAGGCCGATGCCTAAGGAGGACACATGTCCCTCGAAGTAGAGGACAGCGGTACCCCGGCGGTACTCGAAGGGCCGACGGAAGGTACGAACATCGCCAATCCCGATCAGTTCACCGAACCGACACGGGATCTGGAAACCGCACTGATGGACATGCAGACTGCCCAAGGTAGTCTGTTGGCCCTGGAACGCCTCCAGAGCTCCCTGGAAGCCATTGCAGGTCAACCCATCACCCCACGTGCCGGTCAGTTCCTCCATGACGCTTACAGCTACGCTACGGCGGGCCTGGAAGGGATCGTGGAAGATCTGCCTTCGATCGAGTGCTTCGGCAAGCAGGACTCGGAAGCTCTGCGTACGGTGAGTGTGGAGACCATCGGTAGCGCGATTCGTCGCGCGATCAATATGGTACTCAACGCCATCTTGCGTCTGGGCAAGGCACTGGCCGATCTGATAGACAAGCTCGCTCCGAACCTGCGCGTGCTGCAGTTCAATGCCTACCGGGCACGACTGCTCGCTCGCCAGGTGGCTGGCCGGTTCCCGGAAGTTCCCGAGCAGACCCTCGGTTTCAGCGGTACGCTGGCATCGACCGAGCTCAAGCCGATCGCTACGGGCGGTGATCTGATCACCAACCTCAACGAGCTGAACAACCAGTTCGGTATCGTTGGTGGCGATTACCTGCGCAACGTCGCCAACCTGCAGTCCTATTACATCCGTCGGTTGGCGGATCTGAAGGACGCAGATACGGATGAAGCAGTGCAGGAGATGCTCAACGACCTGGCCACCCAGATCGCGGCCAGTGGTCCCAGCACCGTGGCCGGAAAGTTCCGTTCGCAGAAGAAGATCGCTGACGCTCGATTCCCCAATGACCGTGCTGTGTCTGCAGCACCGTTGCCGGGTCATCGTTCGATGGTGATCGTCTCTCCCAGTCAATCGGATGCAACCAATCCGATCAGTGGTCTGCTGGACCAGCATCTGGACCTGACGCGTCTGAATCCGAGTGTGGTCAAGGACTACTCCAAGAAACAGATGAAGACGATGGTGCCCACCGAGATCAACGAGGCACTCAATCAGGTGGATGCTCTGATCGGGCGACTGGGCGACGTTCTGAAGAACGGTGAACGGATACGCGTGAACGACATGGCCAAGGCTGTCAAGCGGGCCTCGGAAGAGCTGGAGTCGCGCTATGAGGGTCGTCAGGGCCCGATGGCCGAACTGATCTCGTCTGGCGCTACGCTGTCTACCTGGCTGGCGTCCCCGTACATGCCGATGATCTCGCTGGCTGTGTCGGTGGTCACCGCATCGCTGCGACTGATCACGCAGCACATCCGCTCCTACGGTGTGGATGAACAAAAGACGTAAAAACATGGTCCGGTCCCCTCTTAAAGGGGGACCGGGCTTATGTCATCTTATGGTGTTGTACACCGAATCCATGGGAAATATCGATATGACCAACCTCGCAAAACAGATCTACCAAAAGGCGGCCCGCGCAACCGCTTCGGTAGAGACGATCGTTGCGGAAGGCGTAGTGATCGACGGCGTGCCGTCGGTTGACGTCGAACCGCAAAAGGACCTTCAGCAGGAACCTGAGTTCCGGAAGGAACATGAAGAAGTCGAAGCCGTCACCAGTCTGATCGAAGCCGCTGCGGATGCCACCTCGGCAGCCGAAGTGGTCAACGATGCGGAAGAAGTCCGTGACGACATCGACGAAACCGTTGAACTGGCCGAAGGCCTCAACGAAGCACAAGGCGGTGTGTCCATCGAATGCTTTGGCGTCTTCCAAGCGATCGTCGATCGTCTGGCAGCTCGCGTTGGCGTCGAATCGATCAACATCGGCGAAGGCCTGGAATCGGTTTCCGAATCCGGCAAGGTCCGCATCAACGTCGCAGGCCTGGAAGCACTGTCCGAACAGATCAGTGCCGCAATGCCGAGCTTCCTGAAGAAGTCCGGTGAAGTGTTCAACACGATGACCGACGCGATGCTCGAAGCCGTGCCGGAAGTCCGCGACCGTCTGACCACGCTGCTGGGCGACCTGCAGATGGACAACAAGCCGCTGGATGGCTCCGTGTCGGTCAGTCAGGAAATCCGCAATGCACTGGCTGTTGACGGTTCGGTGCCGGAAGACCTGGTGACCTACTTCGCCACCTACGCCGAACTCGGCGAGAAGCTCCTGGGCGAGTACCTGCGTCGTTCCGGTACCTCCGGCGAAGCTCTGTCGGGCATGCTGGGTCAGCTGGACTACAACCTGCCGGAAGGCTTCTGGGACACCGTCGCAGAAATCCTGGACAAGGTTGGCGATCCGCGTGCTGCTCTGGGCAAGGACAGCATGGCCATCTCCCTGCCGGGCAGCGGCAAGCTGTTCATCGCTGCCGAGCCGCCGCAGACCGACGGCAATCCGACCTACGCCAAGATGGCCGAGTACGTCCTGGTCAACGCTCCGGTCGTGGGTTGCGACACCGACGAAGGTTCCGACGCTCCGGCGATGGAAGCCGAAGATCTGCCGGACCTGGATGCCGACGACGCTGGTGAAGCTGATCCGGCTGAAGATGCTGATGCCACCGATCCGGTGATCGACCCGGCCACCGCTGACGGCAGTGCCGACGGTGCCCCGGCTCCGGACGCTGATGCGGTCAACGTTGCTGAAGCCACCCTGGATCCGGCTGCCGCCGATCCGGCCGCAGACCCGGCAGTCGCTGCTCCGGTTGTGGAAGCTCCGGCTCCGGCTCCCGATCCGAACGCAATGAAGTCGCTCAACCGCGACCAGCTGCGTACGATCGTCAAGTCGCTGCTGTCGCTGCTGGACGATGCCAAGATCGCAGGTGCCATCAAGCAGCTGGAACGCAACTGGCTGGTCACGCAGGCCGCCGCTGGCGAAGCCGTGCAGACCGTCCGCAGTGTCACTGGTGACGTCCAGCAGGCCCTGGGCCCGCAGCTGGAAATCATCCCGCGTTACGTCAAGCTGATCCATCAGCTCTCGGTCTGGCCGGTCACGCGTTTCCTGACCAACCTGATCCTGACCTCCAACGCGATCGTCGCCATGGGCACCGCGATGGCTACCGGCGAACGTCTGCCGGAACCGGAACCCGTCCCGACTGCCGCCCCTGTTGCCGATCCGGCGGCAGATCCGATCGCTGACCCGACCACCCCGGCCGCACCGCCGGCTGACGGCGGCACTCCGGATGCATCGATCGACGGCGCTGCCGAACCGACCGGTGACCTGGGTGATCCGCTGGCCGACAGTTCCGATCCGTCCGCTGCTCCGGCATCGGCTACCGATCCGGCACTGGGTACCTCGGGTGATGAGCCGACCGGTGATGTCACTCCGGCCGATGCTGCCGCTGCTGCTCCGGGTGCTGCTGGCAATCCGGCTGAAGCTGCTGTGGCTGACGGTAGCGATGCTGCCGCTGCTGACGCAGAAGCTGCTTCCGCTGATGCGGCTGCTGCCGATGCAGATGCCAGTGCGGCTGACGCCGAGGCTGCAGCTGCGGATGCTTCCCCGGCTGATCTGAACGCCACCCCGGCTGACGTGTCCCCGGAGACCGCTGACGCGGTTGCTGAAGTGACTGCTGATGCTGGCAGTGACGATGGTGATCCGACCAACGTCCCGGCCATGGAACCGTCCCCGGCTCCGAACCCGGAAGACCCGCTGGCTCAGGCCGCTGCGGATCCGAACGAAGATGCGGAAGGTGAAGACGAAGATGCTTCGTCCGATACCGACCCCTTCTCCACCGACACCGGTGGTACGGATGATCTGGGTGACCTCGACGCAACCAACACCGACGAACTGGACACCTCCAAGGGTGAGCAGACCGAAGGTGAAGGTACCGATGAACCCGCTTCGACCGAAACCAAGCCGGAAGGTGAGGAAGAGGAAGAAGAGGAAGACGACAACAAGCCGACGGCCTGAGGTAATCAACAATGAATCTTTCCCAAGCACTTGAGTCGGCCCTGGCCGACCTGGAACTGGTGAATGCGTCGGCCCAGCAAACCGCCTCGCTGCTCACGGACGAGTTCCGTGAAGAAGCGAACGACGTCGTCAGTCAGCAGCAGGCCATCCGCGCCGTTGTCCGTCAGGACGCTGTCCAGGAGGAAATCATCCAGGCCAGCCAGATGTGCAACGACATGGAGATCGTGCAGGCGCACATCGGCGAAGTGGAGGTCGGTGGTCAGATCTCCACCGAGAGCTACCTGCTCTGCACCCAGCTGCTGAAGTCGTCCAAGTACGGCAAGCGGTATGCGCCGGCCATCGGCCCGTCGCTGGAATCGATCAATTCTTCGGAAGTGACGGTTTCGGTGGAAGGCCTGACGGACATGCTGAGTGCCGCACTGAGGGCCCTGGGCAAGCTGGGTATCCGACTGCTCGAAGAGCTCGGCCGCAGCTTCTCGTTCCTGTCGACCCGCGTCACCTTGGCCCGTGCCAAGACCAAGGGTCTGCTGGTTGACGTCGGTCGCGTGAAGGGCGAACTGCCGCAGATCAAGATCGAAGGCCGCACCAAGTACCTGACCCCGAACGGCAAGTCCATGGGCCATGCTGAACAGGCCAAGTACCTGCTGCAGTCGTTCGAGATCATGTCACATCTGGTGGGCGTGTATCCGGACCAGGTCCTGCAGGCGCTGCAGTCCAACGCCAACATGGCCGACACCATCAACACCGACAACGCGGAAGTGTTCCGAAAGACGCTGGAGAAGTTCGTCAGTGCCTGGAAGGATCCGCGCGACAAGCTGCCGCACAACGCCGGTGATTTCGTGTTGCCCGGTGGTGTCAAGCTGTTCCAGGACGGCAAGCCGACCTACACCGGCAATGACGCCCTGCTGAAGAAGCTGGACGAAATCGGCTACAAGCGTCAGCTCAAGTCGATGCTGTGGCAGCAGCCCAACGCCCGTGTTGACGAAGACAACGGGAAGATGGAGTCGTTCACCAAGGATGAAGTGCGTGCACTGGCCAACGCCATGTCCAAGTTCTTCAACTCGGTGGATCGTGGTCAGCTGACGATGCGTGCTGTGATCGCTCAGCTGCGTACGGGCATGCTGCTCGCCCCTCCGGGTCTGGTCTCCATGACCGGCTTCCGCATCTTCGCGTTCCTGTACACCAACGGCATGATCTTCCTTCTGCGCAGTCTGCCGACGGTGGTCATTCCGGGCGCTCGCCAGTATCCGACGGAATACCGTCTGATCAAGCGTGCACTGGCTGCACAGTCCGGTAGCCTGAAGAACGTGTACTTCGACACCACCGACCTGGCGGCTCGTACCGCCGGCTACGTGATCCGTCAGTGCCGTGCTTCGATCGACGACTCGTTGACGGAACGTTCGCGCTAAGGCGATGAAGTGATGTAACAGGCGGGGCTTCGGCCCCGCCTTCTTTATGCCGCTCGGAAATTTTCTACCGGTTTGAGTGCTTCCGGATTTACATGCATGATGGAATAAGGAGATTGGTCCTGGATCATCAAAAGGGCGTGTGAGAACATGGGTACAAGCGAAGTAGGCGGACTTCCCCCATCTGACGGATCATCACAGCAAAATCTCGAAGTAATGCTTCGAGCTTCTCAGACGACGGGGATTCATGCAATACTTGAGAAGCTCGGAAAAGCCGGCCCCTCACTCAATGGACTGAGGCCGGAGGTTGTTGTTGGGCTTTTGATAGCCAAGCTGCAGGGAGCAGCGTCCAACAATGACCCTCTCACGGAGGAGGTGATCGTGTTGTTGAAAAAAGCGCAGTCAGCGATGCAATGCGCAGCGCAACACGAGCAACAACGTACGAGTCTGAACTGACTAGCAACACAAGGACGAAAAGTCAGATCTAGCCATTGGGGGAGTTTGTTGCTGTTTATGGCTAGTTTCATCGTGCGTTCAACCTTAATGTTTCGTCCCCAAAAAACATCCGAGGATTGACCATGCGTCGCTTGACCTCTATCGCAGTACCCGGAAGCCCGTCACCGCTTGTTGTCGCAGCATGCGACAATCCAGGCTATGGCGATCCCAACCTGAGATACGATATCTCCGGTTTCAATACCGTCTACAATGGCTCGGCTAATGCCAAAGGCGGTTACCCGGCCCAGTTCACCAGTCTGCAGTTGTTCTACCACGACGACTACAACGGTGGGCTCGTGCCCAACGGCGTTACCGAGAACGCCGTGATCGCGACACTGATCGACCATCTGCAAGGTAAGCAGAGTGGCCCACGCGCCTGCCAGGAGAATGCAGTCGCGATGGAGTATCTGGCCGCGGCAATGCAGTTGCTGAACCAACGTGACGTCAGGCTGACATCACACGTGTTGGCGCCAGCACCGCTCCATGTCAACTACGCAATGGCGAGTTGATAGTCCGGTAGAACATAGGCCCCCTCCTCTCTGCTGCAGCAGAGAGGAGGGGGCCTTTATACCGTCAGCTCCGATACCCCTATTCAAACGAATTTGATATACATAACACTTCCACGAGTAGTAGCAACTATCCCTTTCCAACCGTGGAGTTAACTCATGTCCAAGTCCAAGACCTACATCCTTCCGATCGCTCCGGGCGTCCTGATCGAGCTGCTGACCAAGTTGAACGAAATGTCCGGCTGCCCGATCAAGGTGGTCGATGACAAGATCACCGATACCAACATCGGCGTGATCGCAATGGAGTTCTGCGAGTCGGCACAGCTGGTGCACCTGCAGATGCATCCGGAACGCAATGACCAGTCCCTGGCCTTCTTCGAAGGTGATCCGCGTCTGGCGGAGATCCTGGAGATGGACGGCCTGACACTGTCCTACAAGAACTTCTACGACTACCTGGCCGTGGCCGGCGCCGACGAGGCCCTGCTCGACCTGCTCACCGACCACATCATTCTCGACGACCCCTCCGAGGTTTATATGCCCATCAACAACATGATCGCCACCGACCTGGCCGGTCGCATCCTGACCCTCAACCCGAAGAACCGCACCACCATCGAAAAGATCCTGGCGATCACCGTCACCGATCTGGACTCGACGATCGCGGCAATCGAAGTGCTGGAAGAAGCGCAGATCGCCGTACTGACCGACGCCGTCGTGGCCGGCGAGTACGAACTGGTCAACGCCTACGCCCGCCGCCTGACCTCCGAAGTCTCCCGCAGCAGTGATCTGGTCCGCGAGATCTGCGCATCGATCATCAACCAGAACACCACCCACACCTTCACCGGCGCCAGCTGGGCCATCAAGGAAAGCTGGGCGGCCGTGGCCAGCCTGAGCTTCGAGCAGAAGGAGTTGGTGCAGGAAGTCCTGGAACGTGCCACCGATGGTTCGCTCAATCCCGAGTGGACCGCCGAGCACGTGCCGTACTTCGGCAAGGCCGAAGCCGAAGCGGGTGACAAGATCCATCTGAAGGTCACCACCACCGTGGTCGAAGAAAAGCTCGTCGACTCGGTCAGCCTGATGGCTGGTATCGGCATCGGCGTGATCGTGGGTGTGGTCGGCACCATCCTGTTCCGCAAGTTCAACAACTAACCTGACCCGAAGGAGGGCCAGATGAAATACGTTTACACCGCAGCTATCCTGGGTGCTCTGGCCGGCATCGTACTCCCCACAGCCATCCAGGTCCAGGTCCGCCTGTCCTACAGGCAGTTCGTCCGTACTGAAAAGAGGAATCACCGTGGCTAAGAAACCGCGTAAGAAGTTCATGGTTCGCGAGGCCCTCGCACAGGGTCGTCAGATGCTCTCCAAGCGCGGGCAGGTCACCACGACTGCCCAGAAGCGCGACGGGTTCATCCTGGGTATGGTCATCGGCGTCGGTCTGGTGGCCGGCTCGATGGTCATGGCCTACCAGATCAATCGCTAGGGTCGATCCCAAGCGATTTGAAATACATAACACCTCTGTGAACAGTGGCACCAATCCCTTAACCTGGAGTCAAGCATGTCCAAGAAACTCGCCGTCGTCAAAGAAACCCTGAACGCCAACTTCGAACGTCGTCCGGGCCAGGTGTTCCTGGTCGCCATGGCCGGTCTGGCCGGCACCATCGTTGGCCGTGCGGTAGCCTACCGCCTGTTCAACAACTGATCCAGCTCCATCCGCTCTACCGCAACACCCCTACCATTTCTCAGTCAACTAGAAGGTAACCCTCATGTACAAGTTCCTGTTCGGTGATCGTGGCGTCGAATCCGTCAAGCGCCGCATGGCTATCGAAGCCGGCACCTGCGCTGTGGTCGCCGTGATCGTCACCTCCGTACTGCTGGCCACCCGCCCGCGGTAAACAACTTCCAAGGAGCCGTTATGGCAGTCCACACTGGAGGCCTTCCCGTGCCGCCCGGTGCGGTCGCAGGCGGCTTCATCGCTCCCCCTACCCGTGATGCGGGTAGTCCGGGGAGTCGTCCCTCTCGTTGGGGCCAGCATGAGTTGGCCCGCGAAACTCCGCCCGCCACGATTGTGGGCGGAGATCCCCTGCCTCACGCAATACAGCTTCCACCCGTACCGCCTCCGTCGCTGGCAACCGAAATCCCAGCGCCTGAGCCGGAGCCCATCAACCCTGAACCCCCCTCTGACCCGTTCCAAGAAGATGACGAAGGTTACATCCTCGTCAAGCTTCCCAAAGCGGTTGTCGTCAAACTGATCCAGGAGACCATCATGTCCAACAACGCCAAGAACAACCAGACCACCGCTGCTGAAGTCAACGCCGACACCACCGCCACCGCGCCGGCCGCTGCCGTCATCGTCGAACCCGTCGTGACCGTGCCGGCCGAACCGGCTGTGGTCGCCTCCGTCGCCGCTGCCACGAAGAAGAAGACCTGGCTGAGCATCGGCACCAACGTCGGCTTCGTCCTGCTCGGCGCCGGCCTGACCGTGGGCGTGCAGCTGCTGGCCAAGCGCTACAACCTGCCGCTGCCGCCGGTCGAAGGCGGCGAAGTCGAAGCCTGATCCAGGGCTGCCTGACGCATAGTGCGCCTCCCCACCTTCGGGTGGGGAGGCTTGTGGCTACTTTCTTTTTTGGCATTTGCGACGATCTTATGACCCTGTTATTCACCATTACCAAGGAGAGTCACCATGCCTCGTGCCGTGGTTACCTTGCCAAACGACGTCGAGACCATCACTCGCCCGGTCGTCTTCGATGTGTGTCGGGAACTGCTGCGAGTGCTGCGCATGGACTCAGGTCCGGTACAGATCGTGTTTCCGGGTGGATCGGAGACGCTGGCTCAGCAGGGCTCTGCAGCTGATGATCGCGGCGAAGTCCGCAAGTACGGCAGCAATCCGCAGCTGACTGTCGAAATGCAAGAACGTGCAGTGGAAGATCGTGTCCTGACGATGGCCGTTCAGCAGAATGAGCACTCACCGGTCTTCCATGACAAAGAGTTGGGTGTGGCGATCATTCCTGTGTACGCCATGCATGAAGTCCAGCTCAGCTTCACCTACCGCGCCGGCAATCGTACCGAAGCACAACGCTTCAAACACGACATGCTGATGCGCGTGGCCAACCTGCGCGACGTACAGCCGATCCAGGTCAACTACGGCTATGCGATCCCGTATGAGTTCCTGCACATGCTGCTGGCTGTCCATACCCGCCGCGAAGCGCTGGCTGGATACGGTGAGGACTTCGACACCTATCTGGGTAATCACCTGGACGGTCGTGCCACTCAGGTCACCAACGCAGCGGGCAAGTATCCGGCGTTGCGTATCCCGGAACAGCAGATCCACAACTGGGGCACGTTCGGTGATTTCGTACCGGCGATGGATCCGGCCAACAAAGAGAAAGAGAACGGTACGTGGGTGATCAACTTCAACTACCGTTTCCAGTATGACAAGCCGATCGGCTGTCGTGCTGTCTGGCCGATGGTTGTCCACAACCAGATGATGCCTTTCCCGTGGGTGGACGATCAGAACGCCAGTGGTCGTCAGGTCGATCCGTGGCGTCAGAAGCGTCACAGTTCCCTGACCCGCGATGCGATGAACGTTATCGCAGAGCTTTACGATCGTCCGTGCGTGACCAACTACAACGAAGCGGTCTGCCCGCCCAACGATGAGTGGTTCCCCAAGTACGAACGCCCTGACATGTCCAGTATGGTGCAGAACCTCATTCAGATCGATCCCAACGATCTGTCTGATGTGATCGACCTGAAGAACCTGGGTGAGCACGCTTCTCTGGATGAGGACGTCCTGACGTTCCTGAAGACCGAGTCGCGCTACTTGGGCAACTACGGTGAATCGATCTGCCATGTCGCCATGTACGAGAACAACACGCCGATGGCTGATGACACGGTGGTCGTTTCTCCGTTCCTGGCGGTGCGTCAGAAGAACCCGATGGATCTGCGCAAGACCTACCACACTCGCCTGACGGTGAGCACCAACCTGCATGGACTGCGCCCAGGCGCACGTCGTCGTTTGCAGGAAGGTGGCAAGGGTGCGTGGAAGCTGTTGATCGATCTGCAGTACCGTGTGTTTGACTCGGCCTACATCCCCGAGTTGATCGAAGACAAGTACATCCCGCAGAAAGACATCGAAATCATTGCCCGCCGACTCCTGCGCCGTCTGCGCTCTGTCGGTGACTCACGTGAAGCTGTGATGCTGACCGTCGGTGCCTACACGGTGGTGACCAAACCCATGCATCAATTGGAGATTGACCGTGCCCGCCTTTCCGACACAGAAACCCGCCCCGGTAGTGACGACCGGTACGTCGACCGTTGCCAAGGACAAACTACCAGTAACAGTCGTTGACAAGGACTATCTGGGTGTCTCTGTGGACACCCGGTACACTCCGCTGAAGAACATCCTGCAGTACGTGGATGGTTCGCGCTACAAGACGCGCTACTACCGTCAGTACCTGGCTCGTGACAGCGAGCTGCAGGCACAAGACGCCTCGATGGCTCCGGACCTGCAGCAGTACATCGTCATCGATCAGATGCTGCTGGCCGTGACCACTGAATTGGATCCGGTCCAGAACGAAAAGGACAACCAGTTCGAGGTGACCGGAACGGCGGTGGTTTGGCCGGGCCTGATCCCCAACAAGGGCGACATGTTCCTGGCCGATATCGGTGACGGTGAAGAAGGTATCTTCACGGTGACCGCATCGCGTGCACTGACGCATCTGAAGGACACCTACTACGAGATCACCTACGTCCTGGTGGACTCGTCCACGCCGATGTCTCGTCGTCGTGCTGACCTGGATGCCAAGGTAGTCCAGGAGTACGTGTTCGTGCAGGACTACTTGGCGGTCGGTGAAAAGCCGATCATCACCAAGAAGCAGTTCCTGAACCGACAGAACCTGGTGCAGGTCCGTGCCGAACTGGTGGACATGTACTACGTCGACTTCTACAGCCGCAATCGCAACACGCTGCTGGTGCCCGATCAGAAGGGACAGACGTACGATCCGTTCGTAACGTTGTTCATGCGCGACCTGATCTCCTCGGACGAGAATCGTCTGGCCAGTCGCTGTGCCATCCCGTCGGTGATGTTGCTGCCAGGCATGCGTCAGTACACCATCTGGGATGCGATCCGTAAGGACAGCGCCGCGATGATCCGTACGGTGTGCAAGCGCGTGGGTCTGATCAACGCACGTTACTTCCGTGCGCAGGCCGTCTACGCAGGCGCGTTCTACGCCGGTCTGGAGTACGTCGCCTACCCGATGGATCCGCGTACCGATGCCGACTCCCGTTTCGACCTCTGTAAGCCCTCTGAGGACGGTGCGGTGGTTACCGGTGACGTACGTCGCGGCGACATGTCCGAGTTCCTCAGCGCGCCGCTGGAGGGCTTTAAGTACGTTCGGGAGAAGGAGACCGCCCTGCCGTACTTCGTCCCGGTGACGTCTGACAACCGCTACGTTTTTACGGCCAAGTTCTATGCATGTGATGGCGCGTTCAGTTCCGAACTGGAACGCCAGGTCTACAACATGCTGGATCAAAAGCCGCTGGACAAGGAGGTCATCTTGAAGATGGCCCAAGTCACCAACAGTCTCCCCAACCTGGAACGGTACTACTACGTTCCGATGATGGTCGCACTTCTGAACAGCGCGATCCGGACAAGCTGATATGTCACGAGAAGCCTTGCGTCACAAGAACCAGATCCTCACGGATTTCCTACCCGTCGTTCCGGAAGAGCAGCAGACCGCTGCATACAAGCTCTTCCACATCAAGTACAAGTGTCAGGTCGCCCAAGTGCACACCGAAACGCTGGAATACTTGGAGATGCGCCCGGTGGCTGGTAATGAATACCAAGGCGCTGGTCGACTCAAAGCCCAGGAACTGCAGCAGGTCAATCTGACTGCTGCAGCGATGGCCGAGATGGTGGTCCAAGATGGTGCAACGATCGTACTCAACAATCGCAGCGATGCGATGACGATCTACAACCTGATCAAGCAGCACCTGAAGGACTGGCAGCTGTACCAGCTCACCAGTATCCACGGCCGCAAAGTCCCTGTCGATGACCTGCACGCGTTCGACCAGTTCGCTGCGATCATCTACCCATTCGCTCGCGGCGATATCGAGAAGTCCGGTTCGGACATGCTCTTCGCTGGCACGCCGCTGGCAGAACTGCTGCGCGGCAGGGGTGGTGGCTTCGGTGGGTTCTCGCGTTTCAACAAGAGTCAGCAGCAGAGAGTCATGCAGGATGCTCGCGGTTCCGAAGAGGTTCCGATGCAGCACGATCCGATGCTCCAGGGCATCATCGATCCGAAGATCCGCAAGACGCGCTGGGAAACCTCCGATTAAACAGTTGAGGAACTGATGGAAATTTCAAGCACCCCGATGGAAGATGAGATCCAAGCGGTGCAGCGTCAGACCACGCGTTTGCCGGTATTTGGATGGCGACTTGAAATCGACGTCGGGGACGAGATCATCGTCCCCGCACGTTTGATATCTCTGGATATCGACCGCTCCTACGATGTGAACTTCGCTGACAAGATCGTGGCGAAGATCAAGATCCTGGGCGGCACGTACGCCCTGAAGATCCTTCCCAAACGCTGGAACCTGACCGGCACGCTGTATCAGGAACCGCTTTCATCCGACACCAACCAGCCCATCGCTGAGCTGGACACCTACACCCAGCAGGTCGTTGTCAGTTTGATCGACAATGGCGATGCGAGCCTGATCTCCAACAGCAGTGTCCTGGCCAACGAGGAAGACGCCAACCGTACGTTGGGCTTCCTGGAGGTCGAGGTTCAGCTGTCTGACGTCGTACTGGAAGTCACCCGAATGGTGACGCTGGGCGGCGTGTATCGCAACACGACTGTGCAGGACCTGGTCAAGTACCTGATGGCCAAAACGCTGCAGGACATCCGTACGGACGAATCGATGGCGGTGACTCACGTCAAGATGTTCCAGGCGTCCAACTCCGAAGCGGTCCCGAACATCGTCTTGCCGCATGGCCTGCCGTTCACTGAGGTGCCGGACTACATCCACGAACGTGTGGGCGGCATCTACAACGCAGGGCTGGGCCACTACCTGCAGGACAACACCTGGTACATCTATCCACTGTTCGATCTGACTCGCTACGAGAACGATCTGCGTGGATTGACTGTGATCAGCGTACCGTCCAATCGGTTCACCAAACTCGAACGCAGCTTCCGCACTACTGCCAACCAGCTCATCGTGTTGGTTTCCGGTGATGGCGCTGTGTACGACGACAGTGAAAAACGTCAGCTCAGCGACGGCAACGGCGTTCGGTTCTCAAGCGCCGACAAGATGCTCAATGGCTTCGTCCAGCAGGACGGTAACAAAGCCACGGCCATCCGCGCTGAGAACAACAGCGAGTTTGTGACCTCCGAACGTGAAAGCGGTCGAAACAAGGTCAAGCTTTCGGACAACCCCATCACGGACAACATGTTCCTGGAAGCCTCCAAGCTCGCGCGAGGTCAGGGCACTTACGTGGCCAAGGTGTGGGAGAACTCCAATCCCCGGTTGGTGTGGCCCGGCATGCCGGTACGGTGGATGTACATGGACAATGGCGAATGGATCGAGCGTCACGGCGTGCTGCATGGCGCTCAGTCGTTCATCCAAGCTGTGCCCAATGCATTGACCACTCGTCGACACATCTCCTCCACGACGCTCCGTGTGTTCCTGGAGCGACCCACACCCGCAGGCGCTGAAGAATAATGGACAACCAACAATTTGCCGACGCCGTAGGTCCGTGGGCGTTCCGGTTCACACCGACCGAAGACAACCTGTGTCTGATGCGTCTGGCCAAGGCACTGAAGACCAAGGACGACCAGCCGCTGCAGTTGGACCAGCTGCGGTTCGAAGCGCCAGTCGCCCAGAACTGCGAGCGTTCGTTCTTCTGCCTGTCCAACACGAAGGTGGTGGTGCGCGGAGCCGACAACGTCGGCGAGGTGGAGCTCACCTACAACCGCAAAGCCCTCGATACCCTCGCCCACGACTACGGTCCGGTGGTGATCGGGTTCACGCCCAAGACGTTGGCTCACCTGGAGCTGATGATCAAGGCCATGAGCATCCACTTCGGACGTGCGATCAGCATTCACGACGTGGAGCAGAGCTCGTTCGATTCGCTGGTCGAGCATCCCAACGGGAAGTGGACGCTTCATCTGAAAGCCAGCCCCGACTCGTTCGGTTGGTATGGCGAGTACGTTGTGGTGTTCGTCATCAAGGCCGACCTGAGTAAGGCTGCAGTCACCGCCCTGGATGGCTTCACCTACGTTCGTCCTCCGCGTCCGACCGACCCGGATCTGTCCACCGGCGACACCACGATGGACGGCTTCGTCTATCAGATGCCGATCGATCTGGCCAGAGCTGATGTCACCTCGCTGAACGGTTTCGAGTACTGACGGCATAGAACCCCTCCCCTTCGCAGGGGAGGGGCCTATATGCCCTTACGGTGCAAGCCGGACCCACTGGCGCTTATCGCCGGGTTCGGGATTCCACGGGCTGGCTGCGACAAACGTGTACTTCAGCTTGTCGTAGGTCATCAGCTGGTGCTGACGGTTGTCCAGGATGTACGATTCCTTCTCGTCCAGAGAAGAGACTTCGCAGACACAGTGGCCTTCACCGTTTTCGGTGAGGCAGACGATCAGTCGAGCCTTGAGCTGGACTCGTTCGCGGGCTTTCATCATGCAGCCTCGGGCGAACTCTTCGCAATCGCCGACCAGGGTCATTCCCTTGAGAGCGTTTTGCAGGACCTCGTCATCGGCCCAGAACTCCAGTACACCGTGCTGTTGCTTGTCGGTCATGTACTTGAAGTTCTCGAGAAGCTTCCGGTGGTAATACCGGATGAAGTCGTAGTCGGTGATTTGCATGGTCATTAGCAGGATCCTCCGCGCTTTCTCAGCTCAACGCAGCCGGGTGGGGGTTCCACGTATTGACCAGATGAGGGGATTGCGCCGGGATTGGTTTTGCGTACTGCGGAAGTGCTGCTACAGGCCGGCAGTAGCAATGCGGCCAGCAGCAGTAGGTAACGAACCTTCATTGAGGCATTCCGGTTAATGGCTCATACGATCCGTATTTTTTAGCAAAAGAATCAATGGTGTAGTCAAACTCGAGTCACACCCATGAAATTCCCCAAGGGCTACTTCCTCACCATTGAGGGTGGAGAAGGCGTTGGCAAGTCCACGCTGGTCGAACGCATCACCTCGCTCCTGGAGAACCAGGGTCACGACGTCGTCTATGTCCGCGCCCCAGGCGGCACCCCGTTCGCAGAAGATATGCGAACGGCCTTCAAAACGCACTACAAGGCCATTGATGGCTTTACCCAGGCTGGCCTGATGGCTGCCGCGATCCGGGACCAGATCGCCAATGTGATCATTCCTGCGCTGACTGAGGGCAAGGTAGTGATCGCCGATCGCTTCTACCTGTCCACTTACGTCTACCAGGGCGTGATCGCTGGCGTCGGGGTGGAGAGTATCAGAGTCATCCTGTCGACTCTGGGTGTGCGCCTGGCGCCCCACCGCATGATAGCCCTGACCTGTGACCCGGCTGTATCGGCAGCTCGCATACAGGTCCGTAAGGACGCTGGTGGCGAGTTCGACTCAGCACTGGATACCGTAGACGTCCGAGCGCACGAGCGCTACAACGACGCTTACATCCACTGTGCTGACATCCTCAATACCGCCGCCAAAAAGAACGGCAGTGATCCGGCGGTCCAGTTGCTGGACACCACATCCCTCACCCCCGATGAGATCGAGGAACAGGTGATGGCCAAGGTGGCCCGCGATCTGGCACAGGCCAAGATCGAACACATCACGGTAGAGACCCATGCACACTGAAGAACTTTTCCAATACTGCCTGGATCGGGTGTTCCGTCCGGAAACCCAGCAGGCATTCTTCCGCGACATCATCCGCGATCTCGGCGGTGACATCTCGGCGCTCGATGACAAGGACGCCACCGAACTGGCTCTGGTGATCATCGCTCGCCTGGGCGAGAAGCTCCTGGGCGAGCCGACTCGCCCGCACCCGATGAACGGCACCGCGTTCAACTTGCTGCTGAGTTGGTACTTCCCCACCGATGACCAGATGCTCAACGCGATCCACGACATGCGCAATCTGCACCTGGAGTCCCGTCGCCTCACCTTCGATGGAATGCGCAATGCCTTCGCCCGCAACATGATCATCGTGGCGTCGGACTGTATCGACCATTACGGTACCGAGTGGCCGCAGGGCTCGCTGCTCTCCATCGTCCGTGGTCCGTTCCGACTGGACTACCTCAAGCTTATCGCCGCTGCTTCCAAGACAGTGGAACAGGATAATATGAAGGATAATTCTGTCCTGATCGGATAAGCGCGAGAATATCGCGGTGGAGAGACGCGATGCTGACGCGGGAAGAGGGTTTGGCGTGGATCGGCGCCTTGGAAGAAAATCTCATCGGGGAACTCGAACCTGCTTTGGCCGGTAGAGTCCGAAAGATGTTCAAGGCGCTCGATCGCGTGATGGGGGCCGGGTTTGGTAACAACCCGAATTTGGTACTGGGTTGGCGCGTGCAGAAGACGTTTGCCTCCCCGGATGTAGCGCTGGTCGAAGAAGGCATGTCGAACATCTATCGATACGCCCGACCGAAATCGTTGAGCAAGGTCCTGGCGTTGCTGGAAGCCCGTGGCCTGACGGTATCGATCATGAAGGTCAAGCGCCGCGGTCCGGTAGCAGTCTGGCAATCGCTGAATACGCTGTCCGGAAAGATCATCTTCTAAGGGGGAGCGTCATGGGGTGCGATATGGACAAAGTCGATTGGCTGGGGTTTGCTCTGATTGCAGGAGTTGTCTCCTGCCTGATGGCAAGCGTCATCTGGTGGATCGGCTGGATGGGCAAGAACGCCCTCGTCACAAGTTCGGGGCAAGCGTTGTTTGCGTTGGGTGCGGTCATCGTGTTCGTCAGTGCTGTCTGGTTGGGCGATGAGTTCCGGCTGCTGCCGGAAGAGTCCGATCAGGAGAAGCCCGATGCTCAGGAAAATCCGTAACTGGCATACATCGCTACTGATCTGGCCAGGCATCACACATCTTCGTGTGGGCCTCTACGTCCTGCTGTTTATTGCAGCGGCTTACGTGGCTGGGATCACTCTTCCGGTTCGGGAAGGATGGGGTTACGAAGGATCGGTGATTGCGTGCGTAGGTTGTCTGTATTTGATGCTCTACGCGATCATCCCCGGTGACGACCACATGGTGGGCGCCAACGAACAGTAATGGGCCCCGCGATGGCGGGGCTTTTTATGCCGCCATGTTATGGTTTTCCCACCGAGAGACGAACATGTCCGTAATCCTCCGCAATGGCGACAGCGGTACCCAGGTCGCCGCAGTGCAGACTGCACTCAATGTCAAGATCGGCGCTGGCCTGAAGGCTGACGGTATCTTCGGCAACGGCACGGAAGCTGCAGTGCGCAAGTTCCAGGCTGCCAACAAGCTCAACGCCGACGGCATCGTCGGTCCGACCACCCTGAAGTACCTGGGCGTGACCTTCGCTCCCGATCCGGTCAAGCCGTCCGGTGACAAGACCCGCGTGCTGGGCGTGGCCGACTACATCGCTGCCGGCAAAGAACTGGCCTGCCCTCCGTCGATGGTGCACGCACTGTCGCTGAAGGAAACTCGCGGCAAGCCGTTCCTGCCCGATGGTCGTCCGGTCATCCTGTTCGAGCGTCACCAGTTCTACAAGCGCATGAAGGATCGCGCTCTGGCCGAGAAGCTGGCCAAGACCGAACGCGACATCTGCTCGCCCAACGTCAAGAGCTCGAAGAACACCGATCCGATGGACCGCTACCAGGGCGGCGCTAAGGAATGGGAGTTCCTGGAGCGCGCAAAGAAGTACGACGAGAAGGCAGCGCTGGAGTCGGCCTCCTACGGCCAGTTCCAGGTCATGGGCTTCAACGCCGTGGCCATCGGCTATCCGTCCGTGCAGGAATTCGTCCGACTGATGCATGTCGACGTCTACCAGCATCTGGAGGCCATGGTGCGCTACATCAAGGTCACCCCGGTGGCTCTACGTGGCATGCGCAACAAGAACTTCCAGGACGTGGCGCTGGGTTACAACGGCAAGGGGTACGCCGCAAACAGATACGACGTTGTCCTCCAGGACTACGAGCAGGACGTGGCGCCGCTGTACAAGTAATGCCTGAGGCGGGGCCGAAGCCCCGCCTTTATGGCGCTTTTTATGGCAGGCACTTACGGTATGCCAAGAGGGCCGACTAAGAGAGTTGGCCATGGGCATCCTTCAATTAAACTTACAAGAGTGAGTGTTATGCATCCTGAACGTGAAAAGCTGTTGAGCTTCTACGGTAACGACCTGCCGGGCGTGTTCGAAAACGGACTGTTGTCCAAGATCGTTCCGTCGAACGAGTGGGTAGATCAGTACGGCGTATGGGATGGTCGGAAGATCTTCGACTGGTCGACGCAGGTTCTGGAATCCATCGAACGCGTCACCTTCGGCAAAGACGAGGTCGACCTGCAATGCATGGAGTTCGGTCCCAGAGAGGGCCGTAACGACAAGCCGATTCGATTGCTCGTCGGCCATGCTGAACAGATGTACAGGAACAGTGGCGGCAAGAACGGCTATTCGCCGAAAACCTGGATCTTCCGTCGTGGCGTGATGGTGGGATACTACAAGCCGAGGTATCTCAAGCGCCTCTCGGTTGACAACATGCGCGTCTCCGAGAAGGGGACTCTTGAGGTCGATCAGGCGTTGAGCGATGCTTATGTCCAGGTCTTCCACCCGATCACGGGCCGTACTGTGTGGGCGCCGCATTGGTATGACAACATGGAGCGCTGGTTCAACTCCAGCCATGGCGTCCCGGTGATCCTGGCCTATGCGATGCGAGCGATCAACTATCGCCTGTCGTGGATTTTCGAATCCAGTGAGTTGGACAACAACGAAGAGTACCAGCGGCTGCTGCACGAAGCGGGAGTCAGCTGCGATTACGGTCTGGTTGCCGATCAGGAATCTGATCAGTATGGCAGTCAACATCGCGCCAAGTTCTTCTGGGGTCGGGTTGTCAACCCCAGTTCCGAACCGACGGGAAATTACCGTGACGTCAAGTGTCCGATCACCCGAGTGGTTTGGCGCGCATTGGATCATCCGTATTGGTCCAAGCGTGGTCTGAACAACATCACGCCGAAGGCCGTCTACGACTTCTACCAGCGTGTCCGTGAACTGCCGGATGATCCGGAGTTCTACGGTTCGATCGAAAATCGCGCTGCGATGTATGCGGAACTGATCAAGGACTTCCGCAGTCTGATGGTGGGTGTTGAGCTCAGCGAGAATTACTGAGCACATAAGCGAGCGGGGCTTCGGCCCCGCTTTATGCCGCTACCATTTTTCAGACACATACTACCTTTTTGGAGCCTCGCTCACAACGTCTGGTAAAAATCCAGATAGGTCCCTTAGTCATTGATCCTTACACGCAGGTTTGCCATGCGCTTTTACTCTGGAGTTGGGAGTCGCGAGACTCCCGAATCGATGTTGCTGTTGATGGAACTGATTGCGGAGCTGCTGTGTTCGCTGGGCTTCCGTGGTCGTTCGGGAGCGGCACCAGGGGCAGATTCTGCTTTCCGTCGTGGTGCACGTCGTAGCGATCAATACGGGGATGTTGGGTTTGAGGACTACCTGCCCGACCATCAGATGTTTAACAAGGAGGAGTTTGGTTGGGTAACACCTAATCAGGAAGAACGGATCTTCGATGCCCGTATGTTTGACGCATACGAAGAATCATGCCAGCTTGCTCTTTCGGCACGCGGGTCGTGGAATGGATTGGGTCGTGGCGGGATTCTCCTGCACTCCCGAAATCCAATGCAGGTATTGGGCGGTGGTTTGAAACTGCCCTCCAAGTTCTGCATCTTCTACGCCAAGCCCAAAGGGAAGCAAGGTCTGGTAGAAGGCGGTACGAATACTGCCGTGCAGGTGGCGCGTAAACACGATGTGCCGGTGTTCAACCTGTACGAAGAGGCTGTCCAGCAGCGGATGATCCGCTGGCTTTACAACAACATCGAGAAGCTCTGCGAGGAATCGCGGAGTAAGCTCAACGCAAACTTCAGCCTGAGTGAGAAACAAGATGCGCAAGAAAAACAACAAGAAACAGTATCGGATCTTCCGCAACAAGAAGGAGATCACGATCGTGATGGGGAAGGAAGGTCAGGAGGGGATCGTGCACTCGTCGACCGAGCCGAGCCAGATCCTGCAACTGCTCCTGACGGCGCTGGACGACAACTGGACGATCGAGACGCTGGGAGTGGCCCACAACGAGAACCTTCATCTGATGAAGGAGATCGAGAAGAGAACGATCAGCTCCCGTGACGTCGAAGAACGCATCCATCAGTGGCAGCGTTACTTCGATTCGGTGGCTGATTTCTTCAAGCTCACCATGTCGTCCGAGCGTCAGTACTACGAGCTCCAGCACGCGATCTTCAACGTGCTGCATGGTAAGCGCTGTGGCGATGTCGCCTACCATCCGCTGACGCGTTACCGCAACGCCAAGCTGATGGTAAAACTGATGGAAGAGCGTGAGAAGGTTGCGCATTATCGTGAAGTGGCTGCGTCGGCTAGACGTGACGCCGGTAATGCCCGACATGAGAATGTTCGACTGAATCAGTTGTTGCTGGCGGCGCAGCAGGAACGCCAGTCGCTGATGCTGGCTGCCGAGAACGCAATCCATCGCACGCTCCAGCGTGCGGCCATCTCGCACGGTCAGGACATCTACTTCGCCTTCGTCAACGTGGTCGACGGCGATTTCATCTCCACGCCGGAACTGCACGAGATCTACAACTGGATTGCCTCGGTCCAGGTGGAGAAGAAGAAGTTCCACCTGCGCAAGTACCTGCCCCGACACGAGACGCAGTATATCCGTGGCGATTTCCGCACTCCGGAAATGCAGGAGATGATCGACCAGATCAGCGCGGCGATCGAGATGCCGTCGATTGCCATCTGACAAAAAAAAAGCAGGCCTTCGGGCCTGCTTTCTCTTCCGCTAATGGGGACGCTCATGAAAGCAACTTACGAACTGATGCATGAGATCAACGATGATGGCGTGATCTCCCATCGCATCCTGGAAACCGCTCCGACGCTACTGGAGCTTATCGAGGCCTCCTACAAGTACGACATGGAGGATCGCAAGGTCGCCAAGATCATGCGTTGGAGCGATGACGATACCGTGCCGACGATCGTCGACTACGGCAGTCACTTCATCCACTACGATCATTTCCACCAGCATCTGGACTGGTTGCAGCGGACCTACCCACGGCCCGACATCAGCGATGAAAACCGCGCTGAGATCCACTACGGCTTCCGCGAAGCCATCTGAATCCAGGAGCTGGAGATGTCCAAGAGATCCAAGCGGCGCACCGAGGCGCTGAAGAACTCAACCGCTCGTGTGGGGCCTGAATTCTGGGGTCAGTTCCCGATGCCGGTCTACACGCGAAAGACCATCAAGATCCTGCCGTACGGGCCAGCCAAACCCGCACTGCCTGCCCGTCCTTTCGACCGACCGAAGAGCTGACATGACCGAACCCAAAATCGCCCGCTTCCGCAGCCGCAAGTACGTCCTGGACATCACCCGTACTCCCGGCGAGCCGTGCGTCCTGAACAACGTCGGCGGTCACCCGATCGTCTATGAACATCGCACGATGTGGCGTTTCGAATTTGCCGATGAGAAGGCGATTTTCGATTTCCTCGCCCAACATGGCGGCACGCTCGACTTCTACAACAACAATCCCTGGAAGCTCCACTCGGTTTCCAAGAGTTTCGGCCGGTCCAGGGAAATCAAGCCGCGTCTGTTCTGGCGGGTGACGGACAGTTACAAGGTCGAGTCCTTCAGAGACCAGCTGGCCCGTTGGAAGAATCGCTACCCCGAAGCAGATGAGGGCAAGCTGATGCAGCTGGTCCTGTATGGCCGTCGAGCCGGCCTGCCCGAATCCCAGCGCAATGCGGTCCAGGAACATCAGCGACTGAACGAGCGCTACCAGCGAGTGCTGGTCGCCAATCGTCAGTTGGTGACAGATCTGAGGGCCGAGCGCGCCAAGATGAAGCCCGTACAGCCGGACCCGCGTATCCCTGACGCGATCAAGATGTTGGTCCAGCAACAGCTGCTGTTCTGGCGCTACGCCCATGATGACAAGGATGATGTCGTCTTTGCCATCGGTCTGCGACTGGATACCAGCATTGGCGTGAACGATCTGATCTCTTCGTTGACGTACTTCCACGGCAAGGGCGATGAAGCTGTCGCCGAGTTCCGTCGTCGGTGCGATGAGCATGCGCTGATGCGTACCGAAGATAAGCTGGCGCTGTATGCCCATGGCTGGGAGGACCGTCATCCGAATCGTGATGGAACCGGGATTGCGATGGTCACGGCCAAGGGCCATGACATGTTGGCGTACTTCAGCCGCATGCGCAGTACGTTCCGGGCGAGCATTCGCACGTAGGCTCGGTAGGATTTTACGGGAGCGATCCATCTTGTGTTGGACATACACATTGACCAGGTCTCTCTTAACGGAGGAACACCCTGGGTGGGTCCAACTCCCGTAACTTCCTAAAGGAAAGTGTCATGAGTAACAAAGTCGCAATGCCGGATGCCAACAAATTCATCCAAGCGTCGCCCTACGTGCCCCGCCAGCTGATAATTCGGCTGATGGGCGTCGATGGTGGCAACGAAGCACAGAAAGCGCTCCAGAACATCCTGGAGCTCCGTGTCCTTCGCACGAAGATCAAGGCCGTCGAAAGCAACTCCGGCGCCCTCGTCGACGATGTCCAGGAAATATATCAGCAGGAGTTCGTCGTCGGCGAACAGTACGGAAAGGCCGTCTATACCTCGCTGCGTGGCTACCGAGAGATGGGCTTGCCGATCGAGATCCTGATGTTCGAGCCCGATCCGACGCACACCAAGGTGGTCGATGCCTGGCTGCTCAAGAAGGGCCGTATTCAGCACGTGCGCACCTCGACGTTCCCCCATCGGGACGTCACCACGACGGTAGCGCCGCTGGCCGAGGGCGATGCTCCCTTCCCTGGTACGGTGAACCCGGTCCACACGACCTTCTCGATCCTGGGCGAGCTCCACCATCAGCTCAACCTCATCGACCTGGCCCAGCTGGCCTTCGATGAGATGAATCAGGTCATCGGGACTCCGACCGGCGCGTTCAACCCTGCAGCTTAATTTATCCGCCCGCCTCTCTTCGGAGGGGCGGGTTCTATACACCCCAAGGACCCTACCCTCGATGAAACAGTATCTCGATCTTCTCCGCGCTGGTTTGAACGGAACCTACAAGGGCGACCGCACCGGCACGGGCACCACATCGATCTTCGGCTGGCAGATGCGATTCGACCTCAGTGTCGGATTCCCTCTTTGCACCACCAAGCAGCTGCATCTGCGCTCGATCATCCACGAGTTGCTGTGGTTCCTGAAGGGCGATACCAACAACGAGTCCCTGCGCGCCAACGGCGTGCGTATCTGGAACGAGTGGGCCACACCGGAAGACGAGTTCCTGGTACTGACCAAGTGCCATTACAACATCAAGCGGGAATGGGAAAACATCAAATCCGCAGCAGGGCATTTCCCGGCCGACCTCACCCACACGCTGCCGCCGGAAATTCGCCAAGTTTCGCTAGGCGGCCCTAGCATCGAAGATGTTGACGGATACGTTCACGATTACCGCAGCGAGCCTTACGGTGACCATCTGAACGAATGGTTTGCCAAGATGGGTATCGAGCCGACATTCCGCGTCCAGGTGAAACGCAAGGGCGACCTGGGTCCGATCTACGGCAAGCAGTGGCGTTCGTGGGAAGGTGCCGACGGCAAGACCTACGACCAGATCGCCTGGCTCATCAACGAGCTCAAGACCAACCCCGACAGCCGCCGGCTGGTGGTCTCGGCCTGGAACGTGGCTGACCTGGAACAGATGGCGCTGATGCCGTGCCACACGATGTTCCAGTTCTACGCACTGCCGATGTACCTACCCGATCGTTACAAGCACTTCATGAAGTCACCGACCGCCTGGAAGCGATCGCGGACCTGTTCAAGCGCGAAATCATCCGCGAAGGCGGCAACACCAGCGACGTGATCTTCGAGCGCAGCACCAGCGAAGTCCCGAACGGCCTGGAAATCCACGTCAAC